>WNGA01000379.1_pt1 | contig 145633 bp, 121 predicted proteins | sample 5400061 | NCBI WGS metagenome assembly WNGA01 (sample SAMN13153366, study PRJNA577476) | soil metagenome | isolation source: 100 cm soil or saprolite under grassland replicate 2 | place: USA:California | collected 2016-06-15 | reverse complement strand
TCTTGCGTCGGCAGTTCAAGCTCGGCAACCTCGTTCACTGGAAGCTCCTTGGACTCGCCGGCAAGCGAGACCGTTGGTGTTTGGTCACCGAGGAGCTTCCACTTCATTTTCAGCCTCCGCGAACTTCCGATTCACACAATCTTAGGGACACAACCCCGCAGTACGCTCCCGCCCCGCAGTACGCTCCGGCCCCGCAGTACGCTCCGGCCCCGCAGTACGCTCCGGCCCCGCAGTACGCTCCGCCGCCGCAGCAGTACACCCCGGGCTCCACGACGCAGCTCGCGCCGCAGTATGCGCCTGCGCCCGATCAGACTCATGGTCGGCACGGGCAAGAGCGGGACGGCTGGTATCTCGCGCTCGGGCTCGGGGGCGGCGACGCGCGCCTCATCGCGAAGAGCAACCCCGGCGATCCGATGCAGACCATCTCGATGCGGGACTTCTTCGGGAAGAACCCGACGAAGATGACGATGAACGCGCAGCTCGGCGCGACGTTGACGCCGCGCCTTCTCATCGGAGCCGATCTGTCGGCCTTCGTCGCGACTGCCAACTACCACATGATGGACGGTGGCGACGCGAAGGGCTCCATGGGGATAGGCACGCTGAGCGCGATGGCCACGTTCTTCCCGCTCGGAGCGGGTCCGTTCGTACGCGGCGGCATCGGCCTCGCCCGCTGGTCCACCTCGCTCGAGCAGCCCGGCGCACCGACCATCACCAAGGAGACGGGCGGCTACACGTTCAACGCGGGCGCGGGCTACGCGTTCTGGATCGGCCGGAGCTTCAACGTGACGGCCGACGTCGCCTACTCGATGCAGGTGTACACCGACGGCGATCCCACCGTTCCGGACGGATCCTCGTTCTGGAGCGCCGGCCTCGGGTTCGGCTGGTACTGAGCGGACCTGAGCCGCTACTCGATCGTCCCGAGCGGCAGGATCGCGCGACCCCAGACCTCGTTCAAGATCTGGGCGGCGCCGATGTAGATCGCGCCGAGGCCGCAGAGGATCCCCTCGTAGCCGGCGACGTGCTGGAGCAGCGCGTTCCCGGTCGCGTCGGCGAGGGCGAGCAGGAAGAAGAGGATGGTGAGCGCGAAGAACATGAGCATCACCGCGCGGTTCATCTTGAGCGTCGCGACGAACAGCACGACCGTGAAGATGCCCCACACGAACAGGTATGCCGCCATCCCGCTCCGGTCGCTCGCATCGGCGATGCCGAACCGTGGCATCACGATGAGCGCGATGAGCGAGAGCCAGAACAGGCCGTACGCGGTGAACGCCACCATGCCGAACGTGTTCCGCTTCCTCCACTCCATCATCCCGGCGACGAGCTGCGCGACGCCGCCGATGAAGATCCCCGAGACGAGGACCGGGCTGCCGATCCCGACGTAGCCGGCGTTGTGGAGGTTCAGCAGGATCGCGGTGAGCCCGAACCCCATCAGGCCGAGCGGAGCCGGGTTCGCGGACGTGTCGCGGATGATGGTCGCCGCCACGGCGCGGGCCTGGCGCAGCGATATCGGCGTCCCGGCGTGCTGGAGCGCGGGCCCGGCGGTCTCGACGTGCTTCATTTCGCCCGAACCCCCGCGTCGCTGCGGTGCAGCCTCATCCGGCTGCGCCTGCGCTCGCCTCCGTGGATTGCGTCCTTGTATCAAGGTTTCGCGTCCTTGTGAGCCCCGTTCGCATCGGGCTAACATGACCCATCGTGGCAGAGGCCTCCCCTCAGACCGCCTCCACCTCGGAGTTCAAGCCGCACCTCTTCGGGAAGTTCTTCCTCCTGCAGCGGCTCGCGGTGGGTGGGATGGCCGAGATCTACCGCGCCCGCGTACCGGGTGCCGGCGGCTTCGAGAAAGAGCTCGTGGTGAAGCGGATCCTGCGCGCCCGCGCGCAGGAGGAGAACTTCGCCAAGATGCTCGTGAACGAGGCGAAGCTCACGGTCCAGCTCACGCACTCGAACGTCGCGCAGATCTACGAGTGCGGGATCATCGACGGCGACTACTTCATCTCGATGGAGCTCGTGAACGGCGTCTCCATGAAGGAGATGATGACGGCGTTCGCGCGCGCCGGCGCCTCGCTCTCCCCCGAGCAGGCGATCTTCCTCGTCCTGCAGCTCCTGCAGGGGCTCTCCTACGCCCACCGGAAGATCGACTCCAACGGGAACCCGCTCAAGGTCGTCCACTGCGACGTCTCGCCCGACAACTGCCTTCTCTCCTGGGAAGGCGAGGTGAAGCTCCTCGACTTCGGGATCGCGCGCGCCGCCGCCGAGTCGAAGCTCTCCAACTACAAGGAGGGCATGCTGATGGGGAAGCTCGGGTACGTCGCGCCCGAGCAGGCCTCACTCGAGAAGCGCTGGGACCACCGCGTCGACATCTTCGCTTCCGGCATCATCCTCTACGAGCTGCTGACGAAGCAGAAGCCGTTCCCGAAGTCGACCGACGTCGAGTCGCTCATCGAGTCGCGCCGCGCCAAGGTCCTGCCGCCGACCGCGATCGACCCGCGGCTCCCGAAGGACGTCGACGCGATCGTGGCGAAGGCGCTCGCCTACGAGCCGGAGGACCGCTACCTCGACGCGCGGAGCTTCGCCGACGCGCTCGTGGACGTCCTCTTCCCCACGCCGCAGTCGTCGATCCAGGACCACCTCGGCCAGCAGATGAAGCAGGTGTTCGCGGAGAAGATAACGAAGCAGCGCCAGTCGCGCGGACACGACCCGCTCATCATGAAGGTCCTCTCGAACGCGGCCGAGCTGCGCGCGCAGGCGGAAGCGGAGGCGGACCCGGGACGGCCGCGCGCCGCCGCGCCTGCCCACTCGTTCGCGACGATCGACCCCGACCCGCAGCTCCACGCCTCACAGGACGCGCACCGCGCCGCGCGCCGCGGGCCGTCCGTGCGGATCGTCCACCGCGGCGTCCGGGTTCGCACCGCGCTCCTCGTCGGCCTCGTGTTCGCCGCGGGCGGCTCCGCCGCGTTCCACTTCGGAGCGCCATGGCTCCGCCCCGGCGTCGTGGTCGTCACCTCGGAGCCGCCCGGGCTCGAGGTGACCCTCGACGGACAGAAGACAGGCCAGGTGACCCCCGCGGTCGTGGAGGACGTCCTCCTCTCGCAGCCCCACACCGTGACGTTGGGTGGGGCTCGCGTCCGGGAGGTCACGACGCCGGTGGTGGCCCAGCCCGGCAAGCTCGTGGCGCGGGTCCACCTGCGGCTCGAGTCGCGCGTCGGGTCGGTCACGGTCGAGAGCGTTCCGCCGGGCGCGAACGTGCTGCTCGACGGGAAGCCCGGCGGGCAGACCCCGGTCACGCTCCAGGAGGTGCGGCTCGACGAGCGCCATCGGATCGATCTCGCCCTCGCGGGGCACGAGATCGATCAGTTCGTGATGCTGCCGGAGAAGGACGGTCGCCGGTTCGTGCGGCGGCTGGCGAAGCTCGACTCGAAGGGCGCGAAGGCATCGCCTTCGCAGTAGGCGCAAGGACCGATGAAGCTCGTCATCGAGGACGACGCGGGGACCCGGTCGATCGTCCCGTTCACGGGCGACGCGATCGTGGTCGGCCGCGGCGCCGAGGACGTGACCTTCCGGCTCACCGACCGGAACGTGTCGAGGCGCCACGCGCGCTTCCTCCGGCAGAACGGGAACGTCTTCGTCGAGGACCTCGGGAGCCTGACCGGGACGCGGGTGAACGGGGAGCGGATCGCCGGGCGCCGAAAGGTCCGCGCCGGCGACCTCGTCCAGATCGGCGACTACGACCTCGCCCTCCTCGCGGAAGACGTCGCGCTCGAGCCGGGTGCGCCTCCGCCGCTGCCCGCCCCGGGGTGGCCGGAGCCGACGATGCCGACCGTGAAGGCCCCCGCGATCCACCCGACGCCCCCGTCACCGCTGCCGGCGCTTCACGCCGCCCCGCGTCCGGGCGCCTCCCGGCTGCTGAGGCGCGCGCTCGCGATCGGACTGGTGGCGCTGGCGCTCGGCCTCGCCGCCGGCTGGGCCGTCGGCGCTCTCAGTCCCCCCTGAACCGGGGCGGGCGGCGCTCCTCCCAGGCGCGCCGCCCCTCGCGCAGGTCAGCGCTCTCGAAGGCGCGCCGGCGGAGATCGGCGATCTCGTCGCGCTCCCCCGGCGAGAGGCCCCGCTCGTGGGTTGCCTCGAGCAGCCGCAGGATCCGCTTCATGCCGCGGACCGCGAGGGGCGCGTTCTCCGCGATCTCGCCTGCGAGCGCGAGCGCATCCGCCTCGGCGGAGGCGGCGGGCGCCACCCGGTTCACGAGCCCCCAGGCGAACGCGGTCTCGACGTCGATGGCGCGGCCCGTGAAGAAGAGCTCGCGGGTTCGCGCCGTCCCGACGAGGTCGGCGAAACGACGGAGACCGCCTTCCGGGTATACGACCCCGAGCTTCGCGGGGGTCATGGCGAGCTTCACGCCGGCGCGCGCCACCCGCAGGTCGCAGGTGACCGCGAGCTCGAACGCGCCGCCGAAGGCGAAACCGTTCAGGAAGGCGATCGTCGGGCAGGAGAGCGCGGCGAGGGCGTCGGCGGCGCGCTCCACCGCCTCGTCGGGCCGCTCACCCCGCCGCGAGGTGAGGGCCATCTCCGCGAGGTCGAACCCCGACGAGAAGGACTCGTCGCCGGCACCGCGCAGCACCACGCAGCGCACCGCGTCCCGCTCCGCCCGGCTGCACGCGTCCTCGAGCTCCTCCAGGGCGCGGAAATCGAGTGCGTTCCGCTTCGACGGGTTGTCCACGACGAGGATCCGCGCGAGGCCGCGGTCCTCCGTCCGGATGCGGGGCGGGGCTGCCTTCACGCGATCACCACGGGAGAGCTCCTGTGTCAGAGGGTCGCGACCTTAGCCCGCCGAGTGTCCCCCCGCCAAGGCTTCCGCGAGGGGCTCGCATGGCCGAGGGGAGGGCGCAGGTTTCGAACATGTGGGGAACAATCCTTCCGCTCGCGGCTGCCGGGGCGGGAGCCGCCTGGGCGCGATTCGGCGCGGCGCGCGCGGGGGAGCGTCCGGGTTTCGCGCTCCGCGCGTTCCTCGGCGGGGCGGCCGCGTTCGGCCTCGCCCTCCTCGCGTACGAGGCTGCCGCGCACCTCGGGATCGCCGTGACCTGGGCCCGCATGAGCCGCGGGGACGCCGGGTCGTTCCTCCTCGCCGGCGGCGTCGGCCTCGTCGAGGAAGGGGCGAAGCTCACGGGGATCCTGCTCGTGGTGGACCGGGGGATCCGGACGCGGTCGGCCCTCGCGGCGGCGGTGGGCGTCGCCGCCGGGTTCGCCTCGTTCGAGGCACTCCACGTCCTCCACGACGAGGTGACCGCCATCGCCTTCGCCCGTGCCGCGCTCGGCCCCGTCGCGCACGCGCTCCTCGCGGTGCCGGTCGCCCTCGCCGTCGCCCCGGCGCTCCGCGGGCCTCGCCCGGCGGCATCGCTCGCGCTTCCGCTCCTCGCGTCCGCGGCGCTGCACGGCGCGGGGGACCTGAGCCTCGCGCTCTCCGGGGTCGGCTCCGTCGGCTACGCGCTCGCGCTCGCGGCGCCGGCGCTCATGCTCTTCGCCCGCTCGCGCCGGCGGCGAACCGCCTCCGCTCCGATCCCGACCTGGAAATGAGAAGGGTCCGCTCTGCTCGCGGACCCTTGTATGCACCGGGGGATGATTGCCCCCCCGGTTCACCGGCGGGAGGCCGGTTCTGCATCTGCCGGATTCATGGCCACCCCGTCCGGATCCGTCAACCCCTTCCGCCCGTCGGCCCCACCGGGGGATCCGCCCTGGCTCGCGGGGGAACCCGGCCCCCCCGCCGCGAGCCGCGTCGCGAGCAGCGTCCGGATCGCGCCCGTGACGTCCTGGTAGCTCACCGGCTTGCGGAGGAAGAGCGCCACCCCCAGCGAGGCGAGCCGCTCGCGCTCCCGGTCGCCGCCGGAGGTGATGACGACGATGGGCAGATCGGCGAGCGCGGCCTCGGCCCGGATCTTCTCGACGAGCGAGATGCCGGACAGGACCGGCATGAAGACGTCCGTCACGAGCACGTCGACGGGGGGCGCGCGCAGCAGCCGGTCGAACGCCGCGGCGCCGTCGCCCGTCACCTCGACGCCGAGCGTCGGGAAGCCGTCGGTCCCGGAGAGCCGCCGAAGGGCCGCCGAGTACATGGAGGCGACGAGGGCGTTGTCCTCGACGAGCATCACCCGGACGGCAGGCTCGGGCCCGCGCGGGGCTCCGATCTTGCGGGCCACCTCTGCGAGCTTCGCGCGGTCCTCCTCGCGAGCGTCGGGGACGCGCACCGCGACCCCGCCGGGCGACTCGAGGGTCGGCGCGCGCTTGCGAACCACCTCGACCTGCAGCTCGACCGGCTCGAGCAGCTGCGGGAACGAGACGACCAGCGTCACGTGCTCGCCGAGCTCAAACTCCCGGTCGGTGCGGATGAACAGGCCGTTCGCCGACAGGTTCTCGGTGTAGTCGAGCACGCTCTCCGCGCCGACGTACTGCACCGCCAGGATGAGCGGAAACCGGGAATGTGCGCGGCGATCGGCCGTCATCGGAGCCATTGTGCGCCAACCCCGGCCGGCCTTGCACGTTTCAGGTCGAGCGAACGGCCGCAGCGGGTGGCCTTCACCTACCCTGGTCGTCCGTCGGATGCACGCGGCCGCCCGCGCGATAATGTTCTGCGAGCGGGGCGCATCCGCTGGAGATGACGCATGGAATCGATAGAGGGAAGGGTCGCGCTGGTGACGGGCGGAGGGCGCGGCATCGGGCGAGCGGTGGCGCTCGCCCTCGCTCGCGCCGGCGCGGACGTGGCCGTCGCGGCGCGCACCGTCCCCGAGATCGAGGCGGTGGCCGCCGAGATCGCGGCGCTCGGGCGGCGCACCTACTTCTTCCCGCTCGACGTTTCGGACCGCGCGCTCGTCGCGGGCGCGCCGCGCGTCGTCGCGGAGAAGCTCGGCCCGGTCGAGATCCTCGTGAACAACGCCGGCATGCACGCGAGCGCGCCGGTCCAGCGGACGGACGACGCGACCTGGGACGCGCTGCTCGCGGTCGACCTCACCGCGCCGTTCCTGCTCACCCGCGCCTGCCTGCCGGCGATGTACGAGCGCCACTGGGGACGCATCATCAACGTCGCCTCGGTGGCGGGCCGGATCGGGCTCAAGTACGGGTCCGCCTACGCCGCGGCGAAGCACGGCCTCATCGGCTTCACGCGCAGCGTCGCGCTCGAGGGGGCGAAGAAGGGCGTGACGGCGAACGCCATTTGCCCGTCCTGGACCGAGACGCAGATGATGGACGAGGCGGTCGAGGCGATCTCGAGCGCCACGGGGCGCACCCCGGCGCAGGCGCGCGAGGCCATCCTCGCGTCGAACCCGATCGGCCGCGCGGCGCTCCCCGAGGAGGTGGCGGACCTCGCCGTCCACCTCGCCCGCAGCCCCGTCATCACCGGCCAGGCCGTGCACGTCGACGGCGGCGAGGTGATGCCCTAGCGCCGCGGCGCTTGCGCCGCGGAACACGCCGCGGCGAAGCCGCGGCAGCAGTCGATCTGCGCCCGCCACTGGCGGATGCCTTCCGCTCGCCTGCCCGCAGCTCCGCTTCGCCCGGTCCACCGCGTTCGCTTGACTCCGTCCCGGCGCCCGTGCGCTCATTGGCGGTTCCGGAGCTGAAGCCGGCGGTGTGATGAGGAAGCGCATGGAGACCAAGTACGTCCTCGGCGAAAACCACATCCCGACCCACTGGTACAACGTCATCCCCGACCTGCCCGGCCCGCCCGCGCCGGTGCTCCACCCCGGCACCCAGAAGCCGGTCACGCCGCAGGACCTCCTCCCGCTGTTTCCGATGGGGCTCATCGAGCAGGAGGTCTCGTCCGAGCGCTGGGTGAAGATCCCCGACGAGGTCCGCGAGGCGTACCGGATCTGGCGGCCGTCGCCGCTCTTCCGCGCCCGGCGGCTCGAGGCGGCGCTCGGGACGCCAGCGCGGATCTACTACAAGTACGAGGGCGTCTCGCCGGCCGGCTCGCACAAGCCGAACACGGCGGTGCCCCAGGCCTACTACAACAAGATCTTCGGCACGAAGCGGATCGCGACCGAGACCGGCGCCGGCCAGTGGGGCACCGCGATAGCCATGGCCGCGCAGATGTTCGGCCTCGAGTGCACCGTCTACATGGTCAAGGTGTCGTTCGAGCAGAAGCCCTATCGCAAGTCGATGATGCAGCTCTGGGGCGCGACCGTCATCGCCTCGCCGTCCGACAGGACCAACGCGGGGCGCGGGATCCTCGCGAAGGACCCGAGGAGCCAGGGCTCGCTCGGCATCGCCATCTCCGAGGCGGTCGAGGACGCGGCCACCCACGACGACACCCGCTACTCGCTCGGATCCGTGCTGAACCACGTCTGCATGCACCAGACGGTGATCGGCCTCGAGGCGAAGGAGCAGATGAAGCTCGCGGGCGACTACCCGGACGTCGTCATCGGCTGCCACGGCGGCGGCTCGAACTTCGCCGGCATCGCCTTCCCGTTCGTCGGCGACAAGGCGGCGGGCAAGAAGGTCCGGATCCTCGCGGTGGAGCCGACCTCCTGCCCGACGCTGACGAAGGGCGTGTACGCCTTCGACTACGGCGACACGGCGAAGATGGCGCCGATCGCGAAGATGTACACGCTCGGTCACGACTTCATGCCGCCCGGCATCCACGCGGGCGGGCTCCGCTACCACGGCGCGTCGCCGCTCGTCTCGCAGCTCGTCCACGCCGGCATCGTCGAGGCGAGGGCCGTCCCGCAGCTCGCCTGCTTCGACGCCGCGGTGCAGTTCGCGCGGACCGAGCTCATCATCCCCGCGCCCGAGTCGTCGCACGCGATCCGGGCCGCCGTCGACGAGGCGCTCCTCGCGAAGCAGGAGGGGAAGCAGCGGACCATCCTCTTCAACCTCTCCGGCCACGGCCACGTCGACATGGCCGCCTACGACGCGTACTTCGCCGGGAAGCTCGAGGACTTCGAGTACCCGGCGGAGAAGGTGAAGGAGTCGTTGAAGCACCTGCCGAAGGTGGCGCTCTAGCCACCCCGAGCCCGCGAACGAGCCCGAGCCCGGCTTCTTCGGGCGCGGGCGCGGGCGCGGGCTCGTTCACGGGATCGCTCCAACGGGGCGGTGCCATGAGTCCCGCCCGAACGCCTGGCCCCTTGTTTCACTTCTAGTTTCGGGCCCCGTCCGGGAACGGGCGCGCCGGATGCTCGGGTGGTTAACTCCGAGCGCACGCCCGCAAGGAGGCCCCCCATGGCTCGCTTCGTCGCCCTCGCCGCCCTCGTCCTCGCTGCCGCCGCTCCCGCCCACGGCCAGCCGCAGACGAGGAGGCTCTCCATTGCCACTGGCGGGACAGGAGGCGTGTACTACCCGCTCGGCGGCGGGCTCGCGAGCATGCTCACCAGGGCGCTCCCCGGCACCGAGGTCACCGCCGAGGTGACCAGCGCATCGGTCGACAACCTCAAGCTCGTGGGCGCCGGTAGAGCCGACATCGCCCTCGTCCTCGGCGACGCCGCAGCGGACGCCTACAACGGCACCGGCAAGTTCAAGGAGAAGGTCCCCGTCCGCACGCTCGCCGTCCTCTACGCGAACAAGAGCCAGTGGGTGACCGTGGACGGGACCGGGATCCAGAAGATCCAGGACCTGAAGGGGCGGCGCATCGCCACCGGCGCCCCGGGGAGTGGCTCCGAGATCATCGCCCTGCGCATCCTCGAGGCCTACGGGATCAACCCGGACAAGGACGTGAAGCGCGAGAAGCTGTCGGTGGCCGAATCGGTCAACGCGCTCAAGGACCGCAAGATCGACGCGTTCTTCTGGTCCGGCGGCGTCCCGACGTCGTCGGTGACGGACCTCGCAGCCACCCCCGGCATGAAGATCAAGCTGCTCGATCATGCCGACGCGCTCCCGAACCTCGTGAAGAAGTACGGACCGCTGTACGTGAAGGGGACGATCCCGGCGAAGTCCTATCCCGGACAGGAGAAGGACTCGGAAGGCGTGGACGTCTGGAACCTCCTCGTCGTGAACGAGAAGATGGACGAGAAGCTCGCGTACGACCTCACCAAGGCCGTGTTCGAGCACAAGGCCGAGCTCGTTGCGGTGCACTCCGAGGCGAACAACATCGAGCTGGCGAAGCAGGCCGAGATCGCCTCGCCCGTGCCGTTCCACCCCGGCGCGCTGCGGTACCTCGCCGAGAAGGGCCTCAAGCCCAAGAAGTGATGATGCGCGTCGGCGGCCGCTCGCTCGCGCTCGGCGGCGCCGCGCTCGCGGCGGCCCTCCTCGGCGCGCTCCGGCCGGTGACGGTGCTCGAGATCGAGAACGCCGAGCGGGAGCGGACGTTCCTGACGAAGCTCCGCCGGGGCGAGGTCTTCTCGGTGGTCTATCACCACTCCATGTACGACCAGCCCTTCACCGAGGACTTCGTCGCCGAGGACGGCCGGATCGTGCTCCAGGCGGTCTCGAGCCCGAGCGCCGCGGTGCGCGAGTACTTCGGGATCCTGGGGCCCGGCGAGCGCCACGCGATGGTCCGCGCGATGCCCGAGATCGTCTTCCGCGTCGCCGCGGGCACGCCCCAGCGGCTGCGCGTCGCCGGCGTGGAGCGGTCGTTCCTCGAGCTCGGCGACCACGGCGACCGGCTCGTCCTGCGGGCGGCGCGGCGCCCCGCGGCGGCCGCCTGGCTCGTCGCGAGCGCCGTGCGTAGGACCGGAGGATAGATGCCCGGCGAGCGTCCTCCCGGAGCCGACGTCGTCGTGGACGAGGAGGCCCGGCGCAAGGCCGAGCAGTTCGTCGAGCAGGAGGAGGGGGCGGTCCGCCGGCTCGGCGGCCGCACCGGCGTCGCCGTGACCTTCGTCGCGGTGGCGATGTCGCTCTACCACCTGTACGCCGCGTACGCGATCATCCCGGCCCACATCCTGCGCGCGACCCACGTCGGGTTCGTGCTCCTGCTCCTGTTCCTGCTCTTCCCCGCGGCGAAGCGGTTCCAGGCCCGGATCCACTGGTCCGACGTGGTGCTCTCGGCGCTCGGCGTCGCGACGATCGCCTATCTCCTCATCGACTTCGACGAGTTCATCGAGCGGGCGGTGACGCCGACGCGCTGGGACCTGTTCTTCGGGGTCGCCCTCATCGCCCTCCTGCTCGAGGCGGTGCGCCGCACGTCCGGCCTCATCCTCGCCTCGGTGGTGGCGGCCTTCATCGCCTACGCCTTCGCCGGCCCGTACCTGCCCGCCCCGTGGACGCACCGGGGCTACGACGTCGAGCGGCTCGTCGGGTCGCTCTACATGACGCTCGAGGGGATCTTCGGGACGCCCGTCGACGTCTCGGCGACGTTCATCATCCTGTTCACGATCTACGGGGCGGTCCTCGCGCACTCGGGGGCCGGCGAGTTCTTCATCGACTTCTCGCTCGCGGTCACCGGCGGCAAGCGCGCCGCGGCGGGCCGGACCATCGTGCTCGCCTCGTTCCTCCTCGGCGGCCCGTCGGGCAGCGGCGTCGCGACGACCGTGACGATCGGCTCCGTCGCCTACCCGCTCCTCGCGAAGGCCGGCTACCCGAAGAACGCCGCCGGCGGCCTCCTCGCCGCGGGCGGCCTCGGCGCCATCATCTCGCCGCCGGTGCTCGGCGCGGCCGCCTTCCTCATCGCCGAGTTCCTGAAGATCTCGTACCTCGACGTCATCTTCATGGCGACGATCCCGACCTGCCTCTACTACCTCGGGCTCTTCCTCATGGTGGAGCTGGACGCGCGCAAGCTCGGCGCGCAGCCCGTCGACATCCGCCCGCGCCAGCCCCTGGGGCGGATGATCCGCGAGCGCGGCTTCCACTTCAGCTCGCTCGTCGCGATCGTCGTCTTCATGCTGCTCGGGTTCAGCCCGGTCATCGCCGTGTTCTGGGCGATCCTCCTCGCGGCGGGGCTCTCCTTCATCCGCCGGGACACCGCGCTCTCGTTCCTGCCCAGTCCGGACGTGCCGTTCCACCGGACGCGCATGGTGCGGGCGCTCGAGGCCGGATCGGTCGGCGTGCTCGCCGTCGCCGCGACGTGCGCCGCGGCGGGGATCATCGTGGGCGTCGTCACGCTCACCGGCCTCGGGCTCAAATTCAGCTCGATCGTGATCGACCTCGCGCACGGGAACCTGCTCGCGACCGCCGTGCTCACCTCGTTCGTGGTCTGGATCGTCGGGCTCGCCGTCCCCGTCACCGCGAGCTACATCATCTGCGCGGTCATCGCCGCGCCGGCGCTCACGAAGCTCGGGGTGCCTGACTTCGCCGCGCACATGTTCATCTTCTACTACGCGGTGCTCTCCGAGGTGTCGCCGCCGACGGCGCTCTCGCCGTTCGCCGCGGCCGCGATCACCGGGGGCAATCCGTATCTAACGACGCTCCAGTCGTGGAAGTACACGCTGCCCGCATTCCTCGTGCCTTTCGCGTTCGTGCTCGCGCCGGAGGGCGTCGGGCTCCTCCTCAAGGGCGACGTGACGGGCATCATCCACGTGACCGTCACCGCCGCGCTCGGGATCGCCGCCCTCGCCGGTGGGGTCCAGGGATGGGTGCTCCGGAAGACCACCCTCGTCGAGCGGGTGATGCTGATCGCCGCCGGGCTGCTGCTCGTCTACCCGTCGACCGCCGCCGACGTCGCCGGGACGGCCCTCATCGTCGCCACGCTGCTGCTCCAGCGCCGGCGGCGCCTCCCCGCCTCCGCCTGACCGCGCGCGCTCACGAGCGCAGCCCCGGCATCGCGAAGCCCCGCGCGCCGAGCTCGGCGAGGAGCGCCTCGCGCGCGTCGGAGGCGAGCTCGACGAGGGGAGGACGCACCGTGAGCCAGGCCGGGTCGCGCGCGTGATGGGCCACGATCGCCTTCAGCGCGGGGATGACCGGGAGCTTCTCCACCGCGGCGCGGACCCCGTTCACCTCCTCCTGGAGCCGATCCGCCTCCGGCGAGCGCCACCCGCGGAACAGCCGGTCGATGGCCGCCGCGTTCACGTTGCCGGTGGCGGTGATGCAGCCGGCGCCGCCCGCGCGCAGGTTCGCGAGGAGGAGCTTCTCGGTCCCGACGAACACGTCGAAGCCGTCCTTCGCGAGGAGCTCCAGCACGATCTTCGTGTTCTCGAAGTCTCCCGAGCTGTCCTTCATCCCGGCGACTGTCCGCGGGTACGCGCGGACGAGCCGCTCGACGAGCTTCGGGCCGATGCCGACCTGCGCCACGGGCGGGATGTGGTACAGGTACACCCTCAGTCGATTGTCGCCGACCCGCTCGATCACCTGCGCGAACGCCCGGAACAGCCCGTCGTCCGTGACCGCCTTGTAATAGAAGGGCGGCAGCATCAGCACGCCCGCGCAGCCGCGCCGGACCGCGTGCGCCGTGAGCCGGACGGAGTCGGGGAGCGCGCAGCAGCCGGTCCCGGGCATGAGCCGGGCGGGCGGGATCCCGCCTTCGACGAGCGCCTCGAGGAGCCGCTCGCGCTCGTCCACCGAGAGTGAGTTCGCCTCGCTCGTCGTCCCGAACGGCGCGAGCGCGGCGCAGCCGTGATCGAGGAGCCAGCGGCAGTGGCGCACGAGGCGCCCCGCGTCGGGCGCGAGGTCCGCGGCGAACGGCGTCAGCACCGGGGCGAGCACGCCGGCGAGGCGATTCGTGACGGTCATGGTCCCGGTCAGATAACGCCCTTCTCGCGGAGCGCCACCACCTCCGCCTCCTCCATCCCGAGCAGCCCGACGAGCACCTCGCGCGTGTGCTGGCCGAGCGTGGGCGGCGGCACGTCGTGGACGACGGGGGTGCCGGAGAGCCGGATCGGCGAGGCGACCATCGCGACGGTCCCGGCGACGGGATGGGGGGCGGCGACCCGCATGCCGCGATGCCGGACCTGGGGATCGTCGAACACCTGCGCGAGGTCGTTGATGGGGCCGCAGGGGACCCCCGCCGCCTCGAGCGCGGCGATCCAGTCCCGGCTCGTCCTTGCGGCGAGGAGCGGCGCGAGGATCGCGACGAGCGCCTCGCGGTTCTCGACGCGGGCGGCATTCGTCGCGTAGCGCGGGTCGCTCGCCAGCTCGGGCCGCCCCGCCGCCTCGCAGAGCCGCGCGAACTGGCCGTCGTTCCCGACGGCGACCACGACGTGGCCGTCGCGCGTCGCGAACGCCTGGTACGGGACGATGCTCGGGTGCGCGTTCCCGAGCCGGCCCGGCGCGCGGCCCGAGACGAGGAAGCTCTCCGCCTGGTTCGCGAGCGTGGCGACCTGGACGTCGAGCAGCGCGAGGTCGACGTGCTGGCCGCGGCCGCTCCGGTCGCGGTGCGCCAGCGCCGCGAGCACCGCGGTCGCGGCGTACATCCCGGTGAGGAGGTCGGTGATCGCGACGCCCACCTTCATCGGGCCGCCGCCCGGCGCGCCGTCCGGCTCGCCCGTCACGCTCATGAGCCCGCCCATCGCCTGGATCAGGAAGTCGTAGCCGGGGCGGGCGCGGTACGGACCGGTCTGGCCGAACCCGGTGATCGAGCAGTAGACGAGCCCCGGGTTCAGGGCGGCGAGGTCCTCGTAGCCGAGCCCGTGTCGCGCCAGCGCGCCGACCTTGAAGTTCTCGAGGAGGACGTCCGACCGCTCGGCGAGCCGGCGCACGACGGCCTGTCCCTCGGGTCGGGTGACGTCGACCGTGATCGACTTCTTCGCGCGATTCGCGCTCGCGAAGTAGGCGGACTCGAAGGTCTCCACCCCGCGGGCGTCGCGCAGCCAGGGCGGTCCCCATCCCCGGGACTCGTCCCCCGCTCCCGGTCGCTCGACCTTGATCACCTCGGCGCCGAGATCCGCGAGGACCTGGCTCGCCCAGGGACCGGCGAGGACCCGCGACAGGTCGAGGACCCGAAGATGGGAGAGCGCTCCGCTCCGCACTACGAGATCATAGGCGACGAGCGCGCGGGGAAAGTGGTCCCGGGCGGGAGGAGACGCGATGGGCGCGACGGACCTGACCGACTTCATGGGCTTCCAGGACCTCCTCACCGAGGAGGAGCGGATGGTGCGGCGCCAGGCGCGGCAGTTCGTGAACGCCGAGGTGCTGCCCGTCATCGAGAACCACGCGCAGGAGCAGACCTTCCCGCACGGGCTCATCCGGCCGATGGGCGAGCTCGGCTTCTACGGGCCGACGCTGCCCGCGAAGTACGGGTGCGCCGGGGTCTCCAGCGTCGCCCACGGCCTGCTCATGTACGAGCTCGAGCGCGGCGACTCCGGCATCCGCAGCTTCGCCTCGGTGCAGGGCTCGCTCGTCATGTACCCGATCTTCGCGTACGGCAGCGAGGCGCAGAAGGACCGCTGGCTCCCGCGCCTCGCCCGCGGGGAGGCGGTCGGCTGCTTCGGGCTCACCGAGCCGGACTTCGGCTCGAATCCGGCCGGGATGCGAACGCGGGCGGTGCGCGAGGCGGGCGGCCGCTGGCGGATCGGCGGGACGAAGATGTGGATCACGAACGGCTCGATCGCGGACGTGGCGGTCGTCTGGGCCCGCACCGACGACGGGATCCGCGGCTTCCTCGTCGAGCGCGGGACGCCCGGCTTCTCCGCCCCCGAGATGAAGGGGAAGTGGTCCCTGCGCGCGTCGGTGACCTCGGAGCTCGTGCTCGAGGACGTCGTCGTGGACGAGGAGCGGAGCCTGCTCCCCGGCGTCGCGGGGCTCAAGGGGCCGCTCTCCTGCCTCAGCCAGGCGCGCTACGGCATCGCCTGGGGCGCGCTCGGCGCCGCCGACGCCTGCTACCAGTGTGCGCTCGACTACGCGCGGGAGCGGGTGCAGTTCGAGCGGCCCATCGCGTCGTTCCAGCTCCAGCAGGAGAAGCTCGCGCGGATGGTGACGGAGCTCACGAAGGGTCAGCTCCTCGCCCTAAGGCTCGGCCAGCTCAAGGACGAGAAGAAGGTGACGCCGGCGCAGATCTCGATGGCGAAGATGAGCAACGTGGCCGCGGCGCGGGAGATCTGCGCGACGGCCCGGACCATCCTCGGCGCGAACGGCATCCTCGGGGAGTACCCGGTGATGCGCCACATGGCGAACCTCGAGTCGGTCTACACGTACGAGGGGACGCACGACATGCACGTGCTCATCGTGGGCGAGGCGGTGACGGGGATCTCCGCCTTCCGGCCGTAGCAGCTACGTGGCCTGCGGTTGCGGTCGGTCTTCTCCCTCTCCCCACGGCGGTGGCTGATGATTCATCAGAACTCCGGCGGCCGGCTCCGCGGCGAGGTCCGTCTCCGCCGCGTGCGCGTCGCCGAGGTTGGCTCGAGACGAGGGGCCGGACCCGACCGGAGCCGAACACCGGAACTGGTGCTGCGCGATCGGCTGACCAGCAGCGGGTGCGGGAAGCGGGGAAACGCCCCCGAGCTCGGAGGCGCGCCCTGCCGTCCAGTCGCAGCAAGCGTGAACTCATCACGCGGACGAGGCCGGGACGGCCGCCGCTGGCTGCGGCGTGAAACCACCGCCCGACGTCGCGGGGGCTGCCGCACGGAACGGCAGGTGCGGCTCCGGCGTCGAAGGCCGGCGCGTGTAGCGGTCCATCACCGCATCTCCGAAGACCCGCCGGGCCGAGAGAAGATTGTGGGGCCGGCAGGCGAGCCGGACATTGTCCATCGTAGACGCCCCGCCCAGCGCGAGCGGTTCGATGTGATCGTACTCGAGGCGCCGCCGGCAGCCGCAGCGCTCGCCGGACTCGAACCGCCATTCGCACTGCCCCCCCGGCACGGCGCCACACCGCCCGCTTGACCTCCGCAGGGATCGTGTCGCGGCGGGACCCTCGGCCGCCGCTCCGAGGCTTCTCGACGAGACCCTGGCGCTTCGCGTGCAGGGCGAGGACGAGGTCGAGGCCGCGCTCGAGGATCTCCGCCGCGCTGCCTCCCGGGCAGGCATGCCCGAGCGCGTCCTTCGCGGCCTCGAGCTTCTCGAGGAAGCGGCGCGAGACGGTGACGTGCACGCGGCCGACCTCGGCGTCGAGCAGCTCCACGGACTCGCGGGGTGGCGGCGGAGCCGGCCGGGCCATGGGGGCAGCCACCACGATGGGAGCGGTTGGTTCATCCGGGTGAACTGCGACCGGTCGCGGTTCATCGGGGTGAGCTCGGGGCGTCGGCGACGCGGGCGAGGCTGCCGGGACGGCGGCCTGGGCCGTGGCCGGTCGGAGCGCCGGAGCGGCCGGCCGGATCGCCGTGATGACGTCGCGGATGGGCACCACCTCGGCCGGCCGCAGCGAAGCGGCGACCGCCTCCGCCTCGCGGCGCGAGAGCCTGAAGAACCGGGGCAGCACCTCCGCGCGGTTCTCGGGGGTGAGCACCCTCGCGAGCTCGTTCACGGTGGAGAGGCAGAGCTCGCCCGCGCGCAGCGCCGCCTCGACCTCGGGGAACGCCTGGATGAGCTCGGCCGCGGTCTTCCGGTTCTGGGCGGCGCCCTTCGAGAGCTTGAGCTCGCGGTGGAGGTAATAGAAGAGCGAGGTGTGGCCGATCTCGCGCCAGAGCTTCTTCCGATCAAAGTCGGCGAGGGCGAGGAGGAAGTCGCCCATTGCGCCCTGCTCCTCACGGAGAAGGCGGGCGAGGTGGATCGTGAGCTCGCGTGCTGTGGACATGCACGGAGTGTCTCATGCTCGTTTCGGCCCTCGCCAAGCGCACGAGGAAGGCGCGAGACGCGAGAACGGCGCAGGGGGGCCGCGACCCCTCCCGCAAGGCGCCGGCGCCGCCACGTGGCCCGCGAGCGCTGCGAGGCGCGTGCTCTCGTGCGGCTCGCGCCGCGGAAGGCCAGATGCAAGAGAACCATGTCAACTGGTTTATCGATGGTTTAACGACGGGCAAATGGGTTGCTCTGGCCACGACCAGAGACGTTCGTTCTGGGTTCGCCATGAGTGACACGCCCTCGCCACCGCCCAGGGCCGCGTCCCGACCCAAGCCGCCGGTGCCGCGGCTCGTCTTCGAGTTTCTTGCGAGCCGATCGCGCGGCAACGGTTCCGGTCCTCGGTAGCGTTCCCGGCCCACCCCTCGTCTCGAGCCAGCCTCGCGGCCGCCCGCCTGGCGAACACGGCCGTTCCTGCCAGAACGGTTGCCGTACTTGTGATGCATGATGAGAACGGCGTTGCCGGGGGAAGAGGGTCGGGGTGAGGGGGCTCGCCGCGTCGCCCCCGCCGATGTCGAGGAAGTCACAACCGGCGCGTCCGGCGTCTCCGAGCTCATGGCCATGACGTTGCCGCGCGTTCGCATCGGTGTCTTGCTCACCGGCTCGTTGCTTCTCGGGTGCGCCCCGCGCGTTCTCGTGTCGCATGGTCACGGCCTCGACCCACTGCGCGCGCACGACTGCTCCGTGCGCCCTGACGGCGCACGGATCGTCTGCGACGGCCAGGAGCTCGCGCGCATCGGGTGCCTTTCCGAGCATCACACCGCGTTCGGCAACGCTTGTCGTGTGCTCGCGGTCCGCTACGCCGACGGCGACATCGCGTGGCTCTACCGTGCAGCACGTTTCGACCCGGAGCATCCGGAAGAGTACCGGCCGCCTGACAAGGTGGATCTCGACCGCGCATCCTCGCCGGTCGTCGCGAGGGACGGGCACGCCGTCTGGTTCCACTCCCGTACCATCTTCACGCGCGGGTCGGTCCAGGAGTACGACGTCGCGAGCGGACGGATCCGGGACGTGGAGAGCGCCGATGAGTGGCGAATATGGGCGGCCGTCCACGAGGGACGCGCCGTCCGGGTCGGCGGCCAGCCCGCACCCGAGCACGCGCTCCCCTGAACGGAGAGGGGCCATGCCGCGGTCGCACGTCCGCTGCCGGAGCGACGCGACGGCGTCCGTCGAGCTCGGGCCTACACCGCTCCCGCTCCCGCAAGGTCCGCCTCCGCGCCGCTCACGAGCGGCGGCACCGGCACGCCGAGCGACGCCGCCACCGCGCGGATCATCTCGCCCTCGGTGGGCAAGATCTGGCCGTCGGCGAGGACGCACGCCGCGCAGGCCTCGATGACGCGCGCCTTGAGCGGTGGGGTCGCGCCCTCGAGCCGGGCGAGCGCCACCTCGAGCCGCTTCGCGCCGATCCGGTCGCGCGGCAGGACCCGCCACCCGCGAACGCCCAGCACGCCGAGCGCCGACTCGAGCGCCGCCTGCGCGCCGGCCTCGTCGCGCGCGCCTGCCCAGGCGAGCGCCGAGAGCAGATCGAGCGCGTCCACCTGCACGTCCTCGAGGGTCCGGGCGCGGAGCACGGGAGCGGGCGCGCCGCCGAGCCTGCGCGCGAGCCGGCGGCCGACGATGCGGAGCACTGCCCACTCGAGGACGGTCGTGCGGCCGTCGGCCTCCGCGAGCCCCCTGAGATCGGCCGTCAGCGCTGCGGCCGCGTCGCGCGGCAGCGCGTCGAGGGCGCCCAGCGCGAGGTCCAGCACCGCCATGCGATCCGCGCGCCGCACCAGCCCGAGCGCCACGGCGAGCCGCTCGACCTCGGCGCGGAGCGCCGGATCCACGAGGGCGCCGAGCTGGACGGCCCGCACCGCCGCGTTGGCGTCCACGAGGAGCGCGCGCACGAGGGCCGCGGCGGTCGCGGGGTCGCGCGCCGCCGCGGCGACCTCCGGCGGCAGCGAGACGAGCACGCGCGCCGCATGCGCGACGTGTTCGGGCCCCGGCCGGCCCACGCTCGCGATGAGACCCGCCGCCGTGAGCGGCGCCTGCGCGGAGCCCGCCCGCTGGGCTACGGGCGCGCCGGCCACCACGGCGCGAGCGGCCGCGCGCGCGAGCCCCTGGGGCACGAGGCGGCGGATCCGATCCTCGATGGGCGGGTGCGTCGCGAGCCAGCGCGAGCGGAGGCCGTTCGCGAAGAAGAGGTGCGAGGCCTCCGGCGCGGCGGCGCTCGAGATCGCAGAGCCCGCGCCCGCGACCTTGGCGAGGGCGCCGGCGAGCCCCTCGGGATTGCGCGTGAACTGAACGGCCGCGGCGTCCGCCAGGAACTCGCGCTGCCGCGAGACGGCGGCGCGGATGATGCGGGCGAAGAACGCGCCGACGGAGCCGGCGAGCCACACGCACACGCCGAGCGAGAAGAGGCCGACCTCGACGCCACCGCCGCGGCTGCGGCTTCGTGTCCGCGGGCGCCCGTCCCAGAGGAACCGGACGAGGAGCCGGCCCACGAGCGCGAGGACGGTTATGCCGCCGATGAGGGCGACGAGCTGCAGGTTCAGGCGCGCGTCACCGTTCAGCACGTGGGACAGCTCGTGCGCGACGACGCCCTGCAGCTCGTCCCGCGTGAGCTCGTCGAGCGAGCCGCGGGTCACCGCGACGACCGCGTCGTCCGTCGAGTATCCCGCCGCAAACGCGTTGATGCCCGCCTCCGACGGGAGCACGTACAGCGCCGGCACCGGAAGCCCCGCCGCGATCGCCATCTCCTCCGTCACGTTCACGAAGCGCTTCTCGGCGGCGTCCTCGGTGCGGCGATCCACCGGCATCCCTCCCAGCAGCCGCGCCACCGCCGCGCCGCCGTCCTTCGCGAGCTGCGAGCGGTGCCAGGAGAACCCGCCCAGGGTGACGGCGGTGACCCCCGCCGTCACGATCGAGAGGAGCTGCCCGGAGAACGCGAGCTCGAATTGGGTGGTGGTGCGCGAGGCCGCGAGCACCGCGCTGACGCCGGCGAAGACGAGCGCGATCGTGCCGGTGAACGCGAGCGCGAACCAGACCACGAGCACGACGGTGCGCCGCCGCGCCGCCGCCTGCGCGGCGAAGAAGTCCATCGTGGCGCGTGCCGCGGCCACGCAGGCCCCGCTAGAAGGCGACCTTCACCGGGCCGCGCTCCGCCGGCGACTCGATCTCGAAGAGCTGCGCGGGCGCGAAGCCGCCGGCGACGAGCGTGCCGGGGAAGGTCTCGCGCGCGTTGTTGTAGGTCATCACCGCGTCGTTGTAGGCCTGCCGCGCGAAGCCGATCCGGTTCTCGGTGGAGGAGAGCTCCTCCATGAGCTGGCTCATCGTCTGGTTTGCCTTGAGATCGGGGTAGGCCTCCGCGACCGCGAGCAGGCGCGACATGGAGCCCGCGAGGACGCCCTCGGCGGTCGCGAGCCCGTGCATCGCAGCGGCGTCGCCGGGGGTCTGGGCAGCGGTCCGCGCGGCCGCCTGTGCCACGTTCCGCGCCGCGATCACCGCCTCGAGCGTGCCGCGCTCGTGCTTCAGGTATCCCTTCGCGGTCTCGACGAGGTTCGGGATGAGGTCGTAGCGGCGCTTCAGCTGCACGTCGATCTGGCTGAACGCGTTCCGGTACTCGTTTCGCTTCGTGACGAGGCCATTGTGGAGCGACATCCAGCCGAGGCCCACCAGGACGGCGAGGCCGAGCAGGACGGCTAGGGCGATCATGACGGGTGCGCCTCCTTCGCGCCGCGACCGGCGCGCCGGGAAAGCATGGCACCAGATGGGCGTGGTGGCGAGGGTTCAGGTCGAGGACCAGGTCCAGGTCCAGGTCGAGGTCGAGGACCACGTCCACGTCCACGTCCACGACCACGACCACGACTGCGACTGCGACTGCGACGACGACCGCGACCGCGTTAAGCTGCCGCCATGCACACCGCGCGGCGAACCCACGGCTTCACCGAGTCGGTCATCCGGGGCATGACCCGCCTCGCGAACCAGCACGGGGCGATCAACCTCGGCCAGGGCTTCCCGAACTTCCCCTGCCCCGATCTCCTCAAGGAGGCTGCGGCGCGCGCCATCCGCGACGACGTGAACCAGTACGCCATCACCTGGGGCGCGAAGCGGCTCCGCGACGCGGTCGCGGCGAAGTACGAGCGCTGGTACGGGCTCCCCGCCGATCCCGAGACGGAGATCACGATCACCTGCGGCGCGACCGAGGCGATGGCGAGCGCGGTCCTCGCCCTCGTCGACCCCGGAGACGAGGTGGTCGTGTTCGAGCCGTACTACGAGAACTACGGCCCCGACGCGATCCTGTGCGGAGCGCGTCCCGTGTTCGTCCCGATGCCGGTCGATCGCGAGCTCGACCTCGATCGCGTCGCGCGCGCGTTCGGCCCGCGGACGCGCGCCGTCATCGTGAACACCCCGAACAACCCGACGGGCCGGGTCCTCTCGCGCGCCGAGCTCCTGGGGATCGCCGCACTCTGCGTGAAGCACGGCGCCTACGCCATCACCGACGAGATCTACGAGCACATCCTCTACGACGGCGAGCACGTGCCGATGGCGACCTTGCCCGGCATGCGCGAGCGGACCGTCACGGTGTCCGGCTACTCGAAGACCTTCGCCATCACCGGCTGGCGCATTGGGACGATCGTCGCCCCCGCCCCGCTCACCGCCGCGATCCGCAAGGTCCACGACTTCCTCACCGTCGGCGCGCCGGCGCCGCTCCAGGACGCGGTCGCGACCGCGCTCGGCGAGTTACCGGCGTCGTACTACGACGAGATGGCGCGCGCGTACCGGCGCCGGCGCGACCTCCTCTGCGCCTCGCTCGATCGCGCGGGCTTCCGCGCCACGCCGCCGCAGGGCGCGTACTACGTCATCGCGGACTACTCGGCGCACTCCGACGAGGACGACGTGGCGTTCGCGACGGCGCTCGTCGTCAGGCACGGCGTCGCGTCGGTCCCGGTCTCGAGCTTCTTCGCGGAGCGGGACCCCGCGCGCCGGATGATCCGCTTCGCCTTCTGCAAGACCGACGACGTCCTCGCCGAGGCAGGGCGCAGGCTCGAGGCGCTCGGGCGTTGAGCGGGGGGCGCGCCCGACGCGCGCCCGACAGCCCCTCGCCCGCCAGCCGCGCGCCGTCGCAGCGGCGGGCGCGCGCGCCCTCTACGCGGGGCTGCCTGATCGACGAGACCTTTATCGTGGACCGCGCCGGTCCACGACTCTGGCGATCGATGACTAATAGTGGACTGACCTGGTCGCGCTTTGCCCCCGCACTCGCACTCGCGGTCGCTGACGCAGTGCGTTCACGGTCCGAGTACCCATCGGAGATGGGCGGATAGGCTTAACTCCGGAGAATGACGGCAGTATCGTTGGCGTAACCGGGAGGTCCGCGATGGCGTTCACGCGACGGCAGTTCTTCAAGGTGTCTGCCACGGGCATCGGCGCCACCAGCCTCACCGCCCTGGGGTTCGCGCCCGACCGAGTCCTCGCCGACGTCCGCACGTTCAAGCTCGCCCGCACCACCGAGACGCGCAACACCTGCCCGTACTGCTCGGTCGGCTGCGGCGTCATCCTCTACGCGCTGGGCGACAAGTCGAAGAACGCGCGGAGCGAGATCATGCACGTCGAGGGCGATCCGGAGCATCCGGTGAACCGCGGCACGCTCTGCCCGAAGGGCGCCGCGCTCCTCGACTTCGTGAAGAGCCCGAACCGGCTCAAGTTCCCCGAGTACCGCGCGCCCGGTTCCGACAGGTGGGAGCGCGTCACCTGGCAGTGGGCGCTCGACCGGATCGCCCGGCTCATGAAGGACGACCGCGATCGGAACTTCGTCCTGAAGAACGCCGCGGGCGTCACCGTGAACCGCTGGGCGACCGTCGGCTTCCTCGCCGCGAGCGCGTCCTCCAACGAGACGGGCTACATCACCGGCAAGGTGATCCGCGCCCTCGGAGGGATCGCCGTCGACAACCAAGCCCGGGTCTGACACGCCCCCACGGTCGCCGGTCTGGCGACCACGTTCGGCCGCGGCGCGATGACGAACCACTGGGTCGACATCAAGAACGCCAACGTCGTGATGGTGATGGGCGGGAACCCGGCCGAGGCCCACCCCTGCGGCTTCAAGTGGGTGACCGAGGCGAAGGCCCACAACAAGGCGAAGCTCATCGTCGTCGATCCGCGCTTCACGCGGACCGCGGCGGTGGCGGACATCTTCGCGCAGATCCGGCCGGGCACGGACATCGCGATGCTCGGCGGCGTGATCCGCTACCTGCTCGAGAAGGAAGCGATCCAGAAGGACTACGTCGTCGCGTACACGAACGCGCCGTTCATCGTGGGCGAGAAGTTCAGCTTCGAGGACGGACTGTTCTCCGGGTACGACGAGGCGGGCCGCAAGTACGACCGCTCGACGTGGACGTACGAGATGGGCGCGGACGGGTTCGCGAAGGTGGATCCGACGCTCCAGCACCCGCGCTGCGTGTACCAGCTCATGAAGAAGCACTACGAGCGCTACACGCCGAAGATGGTCGCCGACGTCACGGGCATCCCGCAGGACGTGTTCGGGAAGATCTGCGAGACGATCGCCACGACCGCCGCGCCGAACCGGACGATGACGCACCTCTACGCGCTCGGCTGGACGCAGCACTCCGTCGGCGCGCAGAACATCCGCTGCATGGCGATGATCCAGCTCCTGCTCGGGAACATGGGCATGGCGGGCGGCGGGGTGAACGCGCTGCGCGGCCACTCCAACATCCAGGGGCTCACGGATCTCGGGCTCCTCTCCGACGCGCTCCCCGGGTACCTGACGCTCCCGCGCGAGAACGAGCCCGAGTACCAGGCCTACGTCGACAAGCGCACCCCGAAGCCGCTCCGGCCGGGGCAGATGAACTATCTGTCGAACTACCCCAAGTTCCACGTCTCGCTCATGAAGGCCTGGTACGGGAAGGCCGCGACGAAGGAGAACGGCTGGGCCTACGACTACCTGCCCAAGCTCGACAAGCTCTACGACATCCTCGCGGTCTTCGACCTGATGCATCAGGGGAAGATCAACGGGTACGTCTGCCAGGGCTTCAACATCCTCGCCTCGGCGCCGCACAAGGAGAAGAACCTCGAGGCGCTCTCGAAGCTCAAGTTCCTCGTCACCATCGACCCGCTCGTCACCGAGACCTCGAACTTCTGGCAGAACCACGGCGCGCTGAACCCGGTCGACCCCGCGAAGATCCAGACGGAGGTGTTCCGGCTGCCATCCTCGTGCTTCGCCGAGGAGGACGGCTCGCTCGTGAACTCCGGCCGCACGCTCGTGTGGCACTGGAAGGCCGCGGATCCCCCGGGCGAGGGGAAGCAGGATCCCGACATCATGGCGGAGCTGTTCACCCGTCTCCGCGCGCTCACCCAGAAGGAGGGCGGAGCGTTCCCGGATCCGATCCTGAACCTGACCTGGGAATACAAGATCGCCACCAAGCCCTCGCCCGACGAGCTCGCCCGTGAGTACAACGGCAAGGCGCTCGCCGACGTCCCGGACGCGAAGGACGCGACCAAGATCGCCGCCAAGGAAGGCGAGCAGCTCCCCGCCTTCGGCGTGCTCCGCGACGACGGCACGACGGCGTGCGGGAACTGGCTCTTCTGCGGGTCGTACACGCAGGCCGGCAACATGATGGCCCGCCGCGACATGTCCGACCCGAGCGGCCTCGGCCTCTACCCGGGCTGGGCCTTCTCGTGGCCCGCCAATCGGCGCGTCCTCTACAACCGCGCGTCGTGCGATCCGTCCGGGAGGCCCTGGGACCCGGCGCGCAAGCTCATCTGGTGGAGCGGCACGAAGTGGATCGGGAACGACGTGCCGGACATGCGGCCGGACGCGAAGCCGGAGGAGAACGTCCAGCCGTTCATCATGAACCCGGAGGGCGTGGGCCGGCTCTTCGGGACGGACAAGATGGCGGATGGTCCCTTCCCGGAGCACTACGAGCCGTTCGAGGCGCCGACCCCGAACGCGTTCCACCCGAAGGTCGGACCGAACCCCGCGGCGCGGATCTACGCGAAGGACAGGGAGAACCTCGGGAAGCCCGAGGAGTTCCCCTACGCCGCGACCACCTACCGCCTGACCGAGCACTTCCACTTCTGGACGAAGCACGTCCGGGCGCTCGCGGTGGTCCAGCCGGAGCCGTTCGTCGAGCTCGGCGAGGAGCTCGCGCGGCAGAAGGGCATCCGGAACGGCGACACGGTCCTCGTCCGCTCGAAGCGCGGCAAGGTCGTCGCGAAGGCGGTCGTCACGAAGCGGATCAAGCCGCTCCAGGTGAACGGGAAGGAGGTCCACACCGTCGGCATCCCACTTCACTGGGGCTTCAACGGGCTCGTCAAGCCCGGGTACCTGACGAACACGCTCACCCCGTTCGTCGGCGATGCCAACGTCCAGACCCCGGAGTTCAAGGCGTTCCTCGTGAACGTCGAGAAGGCTCCGGGGGGCGTGGTTTAGGAAAGGAGGCGGACCATGGCGCTCCAATCGCTCGACGTCACCCGGCGCTCCGCTTCCACGTCGTCGCCGCCGCAGGTGCGGCAGACGCTCGAGGTCGCGAAGCTCATCGACATCTCGAAGTGCATCGGCTGCAAGGCCTGCCAGGTCGCGTGCATGGAGTGGAATGACGTGCGCGACGACGTCGGCGTGAACCACGGCAGCTACAACAACCCCATCGACCTCACCGACCGCTCCTGGACGTTGATGCGGTTCTACGAGGAGGAGCTCCCCGGCAAGGGCCTGCAGTGGCTCATCGTGAAGGACGGCTGCCTCCACTGCACCGACCCGGGCTGCCTGCGCGCCTGCCCGGCGCCCGGCGCGCTCGTGCAGTACGCGAACGGGATCGTGGACTTCCAGGAGGAGTACTGCATCGGCTGCGGCTACTGCCAGACCGGCTGCCCGTTCAACATCCCGCGCTTCTCGGGCAAGGACCAGAAGGCCTACAAGTGCACGCTCTGCTCGGACCGCGTCGCGGTCGGCCTCGAGCCGGCGTGCATCAAGACCTGCCCGACCCAGGCGCTCTCCTTCGGCTCGAAGGAGGACATGCTCGACCTCGCCGGCGAGCGCGTCGCCGAGCTCAAGGAGCGCGGGTTCGAGAAGGCGAGCATCTACGACCCCGCCGGCGTGAAGGGGACGCACGTGATGTACGTCCTCCCGCACGGCGACCCGGCGCTCTACCGACTCCCGGTGAACCCGGAGGTCTCGCCCCTCGTCGCGCTGTGGCGCAGCGGATTCGCGAAGACGCTCGGGGTCGTCACGATGGCGGCCGTCGTCGTGGCCGGCATCTTCCACTACATGAAGGTCGGGCCCATCGAGGTCGACGATCAAGACGAAGGGAGGCGCGCGCCATGAGGCCGATGACGCAGGTGCCGATGCCACCGCGCGGCGGGAGCCTCGTCACGCGCTACAGCCATCCCGAGCGGCTCACGCACTGGGCGGTGGCGGTCGCCTACGTAGCGCTGTTCCTGTCCGGGCTCGCGCTCTTCCACCCGTTCTTCTACTGGATGAGCGCGCTCTTCGGAGGCGGTCCGCTCATGCGGGTGCTCCACCCGTTCGTGGGCGTGGCCTTCGGGATCCTCTTCTATGCGTATGCGGTGCGGCTCGTCGCGGACAACCGCTTCACGCCAGGTGATCGCGCCTGGCTCCGCGGCATGTTCGACTACATGAACAAGACCGGCAAGGAGGTGCCCGTCGAGGGCAAGTTCAACGCCGGCCAGAAGCTCATGTACTGGTCGATGTTCGGCGTCATCGCTGCGCTGTTCGTGACGGGCATCCTGATCTGGCGGCCGTACTTCGCGCCCGGGGTGCCGGTCTCCCTCCGCCGCGTCGCGGGGGTGCTCCACGCGATCATGGCGTTCATCATGTTCGTCGGCATCGGCATCCACGTGTACGCCGCGTACTGGACGAAGGGCTCGATCCGCGCGATGACGCGCGGCACCGTCAGCCGCGCCTGGGCGAGGTTCCATCACCCGGGCTGGTACGCGAAGGTGGCCGGCAAGGAACCGCCGTGACCCGGCGCCCCGCGCCGCAGGCGGGCGGCGATCCGCCAGCGCTGCGCCTTTCCGATCCGGGGCTCCTGTTCGACGCGAGGGCCGCGCGGCTGCGGGCCCTGGCCGCCGGGCACGCCGCGCCCGAGTGGCTCCTCCTCCTCTCGGGCATCGCCGCGGGCCAGGCGCTGGCGGTGCGCGAGGTCCCGGCCGGCCGCGCGCGCGCGCCGGGCGAGGGTCCGCCCCTCGCGTTCGACCGGCTCCCGCGCGACGACGCCTGGCGTCGCATGCTCGGGACGATCCTCTCCGCCGCGCGCGGGCCGGGTCTCCCGCGCGAGACCATCGGCGCGGTCCGCCGGCTCGGCGACGCGGGCGCGCCCGAGCTCGAGGCGCTCGCCGACGCCGTCCTCGCGGGAGACCTGCCGCGGGATGGCCTGGCCGGCGCGGCGTTCGTCGGCGCAGCCCTCCAGGCGTGGCTCGCCGCGCTCGCCGCGGGCCTCGACGCGCGCCCCGCGCCCGCGGCGCGCGGAGCCTGCCCGATCTGCGGCGGGCCGCCGCTCGCCGGCCTCGTCCAGGCGGGCGATCGGCTGCGTTACGTCAGCTGCGCGCTCTGCGCGGCGGAGTGGAACGTGCCGCGCGTGCGCTGCGCCGTCTGCGACGCCGGGACGGGGCTCGAGTACCTCCACGTCGAGGGCGACACGGGAGCGAAAGCGGAGGCCTGCCGCTCCTGCGGCGCCTACGTGAAGCTCTTCGACGAGGAGCAGCGGCCGGGGGCCGAGCCCGCCGCGGACGACGCGGCGACGATCGCGCTCGACCTCCTCGTCGCCGAGGAAGGGTTCCGCCGCGCAGGGGTCAATTTGTACGTGGGGGCGTCCGCCAATCTGACGTGATTCTTGGACTTGGTCTTGGACCTGGTCTTGGTCCAAGTCCAAGTCCAAGTCCAAGTCCAAGTCCAAGTCCAAGTCGAAGTCCAGGTCCAAGTCCAGGTGGCGTTCAGTCCAGGAACAGATCCGGGGCGAGCTCCGCGCCCGGCTCGACCGCGTAGCTCCTGAGGTTCGTGACGCCCTCCTCGCGGAGCACGTCCTCGTCGACGAAGAAGTTCCCGGTGCAGGAGCGCGCTTCGCGCTTCAGGATCGCGACCGCCGCGTCCGCGACGATCTCGGGGCTCCGGCCGTGCCGGGCGAGCTCGTCGCCGCCGAGCAGGTTCAAAGCCGCCGTCGCGATGACGGTCCGAGGCCAGAGCGCGTTCACGGCGATGCCGCGCTCCTTCAGCTCCTCCGCCATGCCGAGGACGCACAGGCTCATGCCGACCTTCGCCATCGTGTAGGCGAGGTGTGGCGCGAACCAGCGTGGGCTCAGCGAGAGGGGCGGCGAGAGGTTCAGGATGTGGGGGTTCGCGCTCTTCGCGAGGTGGGGGATGCACGCCTGCGAGCAGGCGAACGTCCCGCGCGCGTTCACCTGGTGCATGAGGTCGTAGCGCTTCATCGGCGTCTCGACGGTGCCGGCGAGGAAGATCGCGCTCGCGTTGTTCACGAGGACGTCGATCCCGCCGAAGCGGGCCACGGCCGCGGCGACCGCGGCCTGGATCTGGCCTTCGTCCCGGATGTCGCACTTCAGCGCGAGCGCCTTTCCGCCCGCGCGCTCGATCTCCGCGGCGGCCGAGTGGATCGTCCCCTCGAGCTTCGGATTCGCGACCGACGACTTCGCGGCGACGACGACGTTCGCGCCCTCTCGCGCGGCGGCGACGCCGATGGCCTTGCCGATCCCGCGGCTCGCGCCGGTGATGAAGATCGTCTTTCCGGAAAGCGATGGCATGCCGTCGCGGACAATGGACCTGGGGCTCGGACCGGGCAACCGGGAACCCGGGGACAAGACGGGCACGGGCACGGGCGCCACGGGAGCACGCCCGACCAGAGCGGGCACGGGCACGGGGACTGACGGGATCCGGAAAACGGGGCACGGGAAAGCACATCCCGTTCACCATTCACCGTTTCCGTCCTTCCCCGTGCCCGTGCCCGTGCCCCTGCCCGTGCCCGTCTTTCGCCTCTCGCGTGTGAGACATTGGATCCCTGAACGCCTTATCAGCCTCCCGCCCGGTCCCGTTGACTTCCCACTCCGATCAGCCGTAGATCCGACTCCGTCAGTGGGAAAAAGTGGCATCACGCGGATCTCAGCGGCAAGATCGACCAACCCGTGTTCTTCGGTACCTTCAACCACGCGATCGACGCGAAGGGGCGAACGAGCCTCCCGGCCAAGTTCCGCGAGGCGCTCGCCGCGGCGGGCGAGCCGCGCATCGTGCTCATGCAGTACCCGCACTGGCGCGCGCTGCTCGCGCTCCCGCAGTCCGTCTGGAGCGAGCTCGTGAAGAAGGTGATGTCCGCCTCGCCGCTCGACGCGCGCTGGCAGCGGAACGTCCTCAAGTTCGTGTCGTCGGCGCACGAGGTCGACCTCGACGTCCACGGGCGCGTCCTCGTCCCGCCGGCGTTGCGCGACTGGGCCGGGCTCCAGAAGGAAGTCGTGTGGGTCGGGATGGGCGCGGTCATCCACCTCTACGATCGGGCGGTGCACGCGGAGCAGATGGCGGCGGACATTCCGCCGGATGAGCGGGTCGACCTCTTCGGGAAGGCGTGAGCGAGTTCGTCCATGAGCCGGTGCTGGCGAGAGAGGTGGTGGAGGTGCTGCGCCCCGGACCGGGCAAGCTCCTGCTCGACGGGACGCTCGGCGGCGGCGGCCACTCCCTCCTCCTCCTCGAGCAGGGGGCGCGCGTGATCGGCATCGACAAGGATCCGCGCGCGCTCGCCGCCGCGAGGGCCCGCCTCGCCCGCTTCGGCGAGGCGTTCCGCGCGGTCCGCGCGGACTTCCGGGACGCGAAGAACGTCCTCGACGCGCTCGGCCTCGCCCCGGTGGACGGCGCGCTCGTCGATCTCGGCGTCTCCTCCCCGCAGCTCGACGCCGCGGAGCGCGGCTTCTCCTTCTCGCGCCCGGGACCGCTCGACATGCGCATGGGGGGGGACGAGGGCGAGCCGCTCCGCGATCTCCTCCGCCGCATCGACGAGCGGGAGCTCGCGCGCATCCTCCGCGAGTATGGCGAGGAGCCGTTCGCGCGACCGATCGCGCGCGCCGTGAAGCGCGCCGTCGAGGCGGGGACGCCGCTCGACACCGCCGGCCTCGCCGAGATCGTGGCGGGCGCGGTCCCGCGCAAGGCCTGGCCCAGGAAGATCCACCCCGCCACACGCACCTTCCAGGCGCTGCGCATCGCGGTGAACGACGAGCTCGGCGCGCTCGCCGCGTGGCTCGACGCGCTCCCGTCGGTCCTCGCGCCGGGCGGCCGCGCCGCGGCGATCTCGTTCCACTCCCTCGAGGACCGGATGGTGAAGGAGAAGTTCCGCGCCCTCTCCCAGGCCTGCACCTGCCCGCCCGATCTCCCCATCTGCGCCTGCGGCGCGAAGGCCGCGTTCGCGAAGGTGACCCGCAAGCCGGTCGTCGCCTCCGACGCGGAGGTCCGGGCGAATCCCCGCGCCCGCAGCGCGAAGCTTCGCGCGGTGGAGAAGGTCCGATGACGCGCGCCACCCGACCCGCCCCGGCGCCGATGGGCCGGCTCGCGCGGACCGCGCTCGCGGTCCTGCTCCTCGCGGCCGTCGGCGTCTTCCACGTCTGGTCGCGCACCCGCGTCCTCGTGGCGGGCTACGCGCTGGGCGAGCTGCAGAACGAGCACGTGATCCTCACGTCCGAGCACGATCGGCTCCGCATCGAGGTCGAGACCCTCAGGTCTCCCGCGCTGCTGGAGAAGGTGGCGCGGACCAGGCTGGGCATGGCTCCGCCGGCGCCGGGCGCGGTGTCGGCGGCGGGCCCGCGCGTCGCCGAGGCGGGCGAGGGCGGGCAGGGCGTGGACGGGGCAAAGCATCGACCCGGGCCGGCGGAGCCATCCCATATCCTCGTCGCAGGGCGCACCCCGCCGGGGAGGTAGCGCGTGCGCCCCGGGCCGGACCCGCGCGCCTCGCGCTGGATCGCCGTCCGCATCGGAATCCTCGCGGCCCTCCTCTCGGCGGGCTTCGGGGCGGTCGTGGCGCGCGCCTTCCACCTGCAGGTGCTCCGGCACGACGAGCTCGTCGACGACATGGTCGAGCAGTACCGGCGCCAGCTCGTCCTGAAGCCGCGGCGCGGCCCGATCGCCGATCGCGCGGGCGTCCTCCTCGCCGGCAGCGCCGACGCCCGCTCGGTGTACGCCGACCCCGCCATCCTCAGGAAGGAGGATCGCTCCGGGGCTGCGCTCGCGAGGGTGGCGCGCGCCCTCACGCTCGACGCGGGCGCGCTCAGGAAGAAGCTCGCGAAGGCCTCGAGGTTCGTCTTCCTCGCGCGGCGCATCTCGCCGGCGGAGGCGGACGCCGTGGACCGGATCGTGAAGGAGCAGAAGCTCCGCGGCATCGCGCTCGTCGCGGAGACGCGCCGCTACTACCCGAAGCTCGAGCTCGCGAGCCAGCTCCTCGGCTTCGTCGGCGACGACGGGAACGGCCTCGAGGGGGTGGAGGTCGCGATGGACGACCTCCTCGCCGGGTCGCCGGCGCGCGTCCCGTCGCTGCGCGACGGGGCCGGCCGCACCGTGCTCGCGGGGGATGCCTCCGCCGCGCGCGAGCGGGAGGGCGCCCGCGTCGAGCTCACCATCGACCAGGGCCTGCAGCTCGCGACCGAGCGGGCCCTCGCGCGGGCCGCGGGCGGCGCGCGCGCGGCCGGAGGCATGGCCGTCGCGCTCGACCCGCGCACGGGCGAGGTGCTGGCGATGGCGAGCTGGCCCCCCCACAACCCCAACACGCCGCGCCGCGCGACCGAGATGCGAAACCGCGCGGTGGCGGACGCGTTCGAGCCGGGCTCGACCATGAAGACCTTCTCGATCGCGGGCGCGCTCGACCGCGGCGCCGTCGGACCCCTCGATCCGATCGACTGCGGCGACGGGAGCCTCGCCATCGGCGCGCACGTCATCCACGATCACGAGGCGTTCGGCTGGATCGGGCCGTCCAGGATCATCGTGTCGTCGTCGAACGTGGGGGCGGCCCGGATCGCGAAGCGGCTCGGGAAGGAGCGGCTCCACGACGCGCTCGCCGCGTTCGGCTTCGGCGAGCGGCCGGGCACGGGACTCCCGGGCGAGGTGAAGGGCTCGCTCCCGCCGCCTCGCTCCGACATCGCGCTCGCCACCCAGAGCTTCGGCCAGGGGCTCACCGCGAGCCCGCTCCAGGTCACCGCCGCGATGGCCGCCATCGCGAACGGCGGGGTCCTCCTGCGCCCGCACGTCGTGAAGCGGGTGCTCGACCCCGCGACAGGGGAGGTGCTCGACGAGGCTCGGCCCGAGATCGTCCGCCGCGCCGTCTCGGAGCAGACCGCGGCCACGATCGCGCGCTGGCTCGTCGGGGTCGTCGAGGACCCCCACGGCACGGGCAAGCGCGCGCGGCTCGAGGGCTGGCGCGTCGCCGGCAAGACCGGCACCGCGCAGAAGGCCGACCCCGTCTCGGGAGGCTACTCCGAGGACCGCCGGTTCAGCTCGTTCGTCGGCTTCGCGCCGGCGGAGGGGCCGCGGGTCGTCATCGGCGTGTTCGTCGATGAGCCCAAGGGGGACGTCTACGGCGGCGAGGTCGCGGCGCCCGCGTTCCGCGAGGTGGCCGAGTACGCGATGAAGATGCTCGGTGTGCCGCCGACCCGGACCCCGGCGGCGCCGGCGGTCGTCGCGACCGCGGTGGAGCCTGCCGCGGCAGAGCCGGAGGGGCCGCCCCCGGTGGAGCAGGCGGATCGTCGCTCCGTCGCGATCCCGGGCGGAGGGGTGGCCGTCCCCTCGCTCGCCGGGCTGCCGATCAGGGCCGCCATCCGCCGGCTCGAGGACGCCAACCTCGCGGCCGAGCTGGCGGGATCGGGTCGGGTGGTGTCGCAGTCGCCCCCCGCCGGGAAGGTCGTCGCGCGCGGCACCCGCGTCCGCATGACGCTCGCGCCAGCGGGCTGATGCATGAGTTAGGATGTGCGCGCCCGTGTCTGCGGCGACACGCACTCGTGCAAGCAGGCGCGAGGTCGAAGAAAAGTTCGCGGACGTCGGTTTGCATGGAGCCGCCTCTCGAATGAACCTCTCCGCCATCATCCAGGGGACCGGCGCTCGCGGCGACGCGGCGGGGGACCCCGAGATCGCGCTCGTGACGGGCGACTCGCGCGAGGTCGTCCCCCGCGCCGTCTTCTTCGCGCTCCCCGGCGCCGAGCGGGACGGCCACGACTTCGTCCCGGAGGCGGTGCGCCGCGGCGCGGTCGCGATCGTCGCCGAGCGCGCGGTCGCGTGCGCGCCGGCCGCGCTGCTGCTCGCCCCCTCCGCCCGGCGCGCGATGGCGATCGCCGCGGCGAACTTCCAGGGCCACCCGGCCGCGGCGCTCCGCCTCGCCGCGGTCACCGGCACGAACGGAAAGACCACCGTCGCCTGGCTCGTCGAGGCGTGCGCCCGCGCCGCCAGGCTGCCGGTGGGGATGCTCGGCACCGTGACGCACCGCTGGCCCGGCACCGAGCGCGCCGCGGCCCACACGACGCCCGAGTCCACGACCATCCAGGCGCTCCTCGCCGAGATGCGCGCCGCGGGCGCGCGCGCCGCGGTGCTCGAGGTCTCCTCGCACGCGCTCGCGCAGGAGCGGGTGGCGGGGATCCGCTTCGCCGCGGCCGGGTTCACGAATCTCACCCGCGACCACCTCGACTACCACGGCGACATGGAGCGCTACTTCGCGGCGAAGCGCCGGCTCTTCATCGAGCACCTCTCCCCGGACGGCGTGGCCGTCGTGAACGTGCGCGATCCCTACGGCGCGCGGCTCGCCGACCAGCTCGGCCCGGGGCGGCGCCTGTGGCGTCACGGGGGACGGACCGGCGACGAGCTGCGCGCGGAGGACGTCGTGACCGGCCTCTCCGGCATCTCGGGGACGATCCACACCCCGGCCGGCGTGCTCGCCGTCCGCTCGCCGCTCGTCGGCGCTCACAACGTCGAGAACCTCCTCTCCGCGGCGGGCCTGGCCCTCGCGCTCGACCTGCCCACGGACGCGATCTCCCGCGCGCTCTCGGAGTGCGGCGGCGCGCCGGGACGGCTCGAGCGGTTCGCCGCGCGCGGCGTCTCCCTCTTCGTGGACTACGCCCACACCGACGACGCGCTCACCCGCGCCCTCGAGGCGCTGCGCGCCCTCGCGCCGCGGCGCCTCGTGTGCGTGTTCGGCTGCGGCGGGGACCGCGACGCCGGGAAGCGCCCGCTCATGGGAGAGGCGGCGGGACGCGCCGCGGACGCCGTGGTGGTGACGAGCGACAACCCTCGCGGCGAGGACCCGGCCGCCATCCTCGACGCGATCGTGCCGGGGCTCGAGCGCGCCGGGCTGCGCCGGCTGACCCCGGCCGCGCTCCGCGCCGGCGAGCGAGGCTTCGCCGTCGAGCCCGACCGCCGCGCCGCCATCGCCCTCGCGGTCGCGAGCGCGCGGGAGGGCGACGCGGTGCTCCTCGCCGGCAAGGGGCACGAGGCGGTCCAGATCGTCGGACGCGAACGGCTCCCCTTCTCGGATCGCGACGAGGCGCGGAGGGCCCTCGGGATCGCATGATCGCACCGCGCTTCACCCCCGACGAGCTCGCCGCCGCCACGGGCGGGCGCTGGACAGGGACGCCCCCGGCGTCGATCGAGGGCGTCTCGACCGACACCCGCACCATCGGTGCGGGGTCGCTCTTCGTCGCCCTGCGCGGCGAGCGGTTCGACGCCCACGCCTTCCTGGCCGACGCCGCCGCGAAGGGCGCGGCCGCCGCGGCCGTGTCGGAGGAGTGGATCGCAAAGGACTCCGTTCGCCCTGAGCGTCTCGAGCCCGCCCATCCTGAGCGTAGGCCCCGCGTCGCGGGGCCGGAGTCGAAGGACGGAGGCGGCGCGGAGTCGAAGGGCCCGCTCCTCGTGGTGCCGGACACGCTCGCCGCGCTCGGCGCGATCGCTCGCCACCACCGGCTGCGCTTCCGCATCCCGCTCGTCGGCGTCACCGGCTCGAACGGCAAGACCACGACGCGCGAGATGATCGCCGCGATCCTCGCGACGCGCGGGAAGGTGCTGAAGACGGAGGGGAACCTCAACAACGAGGTGGGTCTCCCCCTCACCCTGCTCGGCCTCGATCCCTCGCACCAGGCGGCCGTGATCGAGATGGGGATGAGTCACCCCGGCGAGATCGCGCGGCTCGCCGCGATCGCCGTCCCGCAGGTCGGCGTCGTCACGCTCGCCGCGCCCGCCCACCTCGAGGGGCTCGGCACCGTGGAGGCGGTCGCGGATGCGAAGGCGGAGCTGTACGGGGGGCTGCCGGAGGGCGGCATCGCCATCGCCAACGCGGACGATGCCCGGATGCTCCGTCGCGCGCAGGCCTCCGGCCGGCGGATGATCACCTTCTCGGCGACGAAGGGGCGGCGCGGCGACGTCGTCGTCACCCAGATCGTCTCGCAGGGTGAGGGCGGCCTCCGGTTCGTCCTCGGCGTCGGCAACCGCGAGGTCCCGGTCCACATCCCCGCGCTCGTCGGCGCGCACAACGCCGCGAACGCCGCCGCCGCCGCCGCCGCCGCCATCGCGCTCGGCTGCACCGATCGCGAGATCGCGCGGGGGCTCGCCGACGTCCGCCCGGTGGGACGTCGTCTGCGGCTCGATCGTCTCCCCTCCGGTCTCCTGCTCGTGGACGACTGCTACAACGCGAACCCCGCCTCGATGTCGGCGGCGCTGAGGACGCTCCTCGACCTCGCCGCCGGCGGCGCCCGCCCGGTGGCCGTGCTCGGCGACATGCTGGAGCTCGGCGGGTTCGAGGCGGAGGCCCACCGCGCCGTCGGGGAGGAGGCGGCGCGGACGGGCGTGCGCGTCCTCGCCGCGTTCGGACCGCGCTCGCGCGCGGCGGCGGAGGCGGCCCGCGCCGCGGGGCTCGAGGCCTTCCACACCGAGGAGCTCGACGCGCTCGTCCACTGGGCGAAGGCGACGCTCCAGCCGACAGACGTCCTCCTCGTGAAGGGCAGCCGCGGAATGAAGCTCGAACGTCTCGTCGAGGCCCTGCGGTAATGCTCTACCACCTCCTCTACCCGCTCTCGGCCCGGGTGGGCGTCTTCAACGTCCTGCGCTACCCGTCCTTCCGGATCGTGGCGGCCGGGCTCGTGTCGCTCGTCTTCGGGCTCCTCCTCGGCCCGCTCTTCATCGAGCGAATGCGCGTCTTGCAGTACGGCGCCTCGAACGTGCGCGAGGACACGCCCGAGGGGCACAAGAAGAAGGCGGGGACTCCGTCGATGGGGGGCGCGCTCATCCTCCTCTCCGTCACCTTCTCGACGCTCCTCTTCGCGGATCTCGCGAACCGCTACGTGTGGGCGGCCCTGCTCGTCACCCTCGGCTACGGCGCGATCGGCTTCTGGGACGACTGGCTCAAGATCTCCAGGCGGAACTCGAAGGGGCTCGCGGGCAAGAAGAAGCTCGTCCTCCAGGTGCTCATCGTGCTCGCCGTCTACTACGGCGTCCTCACCGACTGGAACTTCCACCTCGTGCCGGCGTTCCCCTGGCTGCGGGTGGGAAGCTACGTGGATCTCCACCTCACCCTCCCGTTCGTCCCGACCCGCTTCTTCGAGCCGAACCTGGGCTGGCTGTACCTGCCGTTCATGATCTTCGTCGTGGTCGCGACGTCGAACGCCGTGAACCTCACGGACGGGCTCGACGGGCTGGCGATCGGCCCGACCATCGTCTCGTCGATGACGTTCCTCGCGCTCTCCTACGTCGCGGGCGCGACGCTCGCCGGGTTCAGCCTCGCCGAGTACCTGCGCATCGCCTACATCCCCGGGGCGGAGGAGCTGGGCGTCTTCTGCTCGGCCATCTTCGGCGCGGGCGTCGCTTTCCTCTGGTACAACACCTACCCCGCCTCGGTGTTCATGGGGGACGTCGGCTCGCTCGCGCTCGGCGGCGGGCTCGGGACCCTCGCCGTCCTCACGAAGAACGAGGTGGCGAGCGCGATCCTGCACGGCGTCTTCCTGGGCGAGACGGTGAGCGTCATCCTGCAGGTCTGGTCGTTCCGCACGACCGGCAAGCGCATCTTCCGGATGGCGCCGATCCACCACCACTTCGAGCTGAAGGGTTGGGCGGAGCCGAAGATCATCGTCCGGTTCTGGATCCTCTCGGTCATGCTCGCGCTCGTCGCGCTCATGTCGATCAAGCTGAGGTGAGAGCAACGTGACCGAGCCTGCGCTCCAGGGACGGAAGGTGACGGTGGTCGGGCTCGCGAAGAGCGGCGCGGCCGCGGCGCGGCTCTGCGCGCGGGAGGGAGCGCGCGTGACCGTGACGGACCGGCGCGGGGCGGGCGACCTCGCCGGAGCGCTCGCGGCGCTCGACGGCGTCGACGTCCGGCGCCACCTCGGCGGCCACGACCGCGCCGACTTCGAGGGGGCGGACCTCGTCGTCGCCTCGCCCGGCGTCCCCCTCGCGATCCCCGAGATCGCCGCGGCGCGCTCGCGAGGGATCCCGGTGTGGGGCGAGGTCGAGCTCGCCGCCCGGTTTCTCCGCGGGACGCCGATCGTCGCGATCACCGGGACGAACGGGAAGAGCACCACGACGGCGCTCGCCGGCGCGCTCTTCGCCCGCGACCGGCGAACCTTCACGGGCGGGAACCTCGGGACGCCGCTCTGCGAGCTGATCCTCTCCGGCGAGCGGGTTGACGCGGTCGTGCTCGAGCTCTCGTCCTTCCAGATCGAGGGGGTGGAGCGGCTCCGGCCGCGGGTCGCCGCGATCCTGAACGTCACCCCGGACCATCTCGACCGCTACCGCGACGTGGAGGCGTACGCCGCGGCGAAGGCGCGGCTCTTCGGGCTGCAGGAGCCCGGGGACGCCGCGGTGGCGAACGCCCGCGACGACCGCGCGGTCGCCATGGCGTCCGCCTCGCGCGGCGCGCTCCACACGTTCGGCTTCGGGCCCTCAGCTCCGCGCGCGGCGCGTGATCCAGGCGGCGACTCGGGCGCGCTCGCGCTCTCGCTCGGCGCCGGCGCCGGCGCCGGCGCCACCGAGCGCTACCTCGTCCGGAGCCGGGCGCTGCGCGGGCGCCACAACCGCGAGAACGCCATGGCGGCCGTGCTCTGCGCGCGCCTGCTCGGCGTCCCCGGCGCGGCCGTCCAGGCGGGCCTCGACGCGTTCCCCGGGCTGCCGCACCGCCTCGAGCTCGTGTCGGAGCGCGGCGGCGTCGAGTGGGTGAACGACTCCAAGGCGACGAACGTCGACTCGACGCTCGTCGGTCTGTCCGCCTTCCCTCCCGCTCGCCCGCGGGTCGTGCTGATCATGGGCGGCCGCGGCAAGGGCGCCCCCTACGCGCCGCTCAGGCCCCTGTTCGAGGGGCGCGTGAAGGCGCTCCTCACCATCGGTGAGGACTCCCCTCGGGTCGAGGCGGAGCTGGGCGATCTCTGCCGGACGGAGCCGTGCGGGACGCTCGCGCAGGCAGTCCAGCGGGCGGCCGGGATCGCGTCCCCGGGGGAGGTGGTGCTGCTCTCCCCGGCCTGCGCGAGCTACGATCAGTTCCGCAGCTACGAGGAGCGAGGAGACGCGTTCCGCCGCCACGTGCAGGAGCTGTCGCGATGAGGTCCGAGGAGAGCGCGATCCGTGCTCGCAGCGGCCCGCCTCCCCCTCGCGCCGCGGCGGCGTCTCGCGGCGCGCCGGGGTTCGACGGGCTGCTCCTCACCGCGATCCTCGCCCTCGCCGCCGTCGGCGCGGTGATGGTCTATTCCGCGAGCGCGATCCCGGCGGGCCAGTCGCGCCGCCTCGGCCTCGACGAGTTCTACTACCTGAAGCGGCAGCTCCTCGCGGGAGGCGTGGGTCTCGTCCTCATGGCGATCGCGCTCCGCCTCGGCCCCCGGCGCATCGCCGCCCTCGCCTACCCGCTGCTCGGCGCGACGCTCGTCGCGCTCGTCCTCGTCCCCTTCCTCGGGAAGACGGCGGGAGGCGCGCAGCGCTGGATCCCGCTCGGCCCCGTCCAGTTCCAGCCCGCCGAGGCCGCGAAGGTGGTGCTCGTCCTCTACCTGGCGCGCTCGCTCTCGCGAAAGCAGGAGAAGGTCCGCCTCTTCTCGATCGGCGTCCTCCCGCACCTCGTCGTCACCGGCGTCTTCGTGCTGCTCTGCCTCGTGCAGCGCGACATGGGCACCGGCGTGATCCTCTTCGTCGTCCTGCTCGCGATGCTCTTCGCGGCGGGCGCGCGGGTCGGATACCTGCTGCTCGCGGCCGTCCTCGCCCTCCCGATGGCCTGGCATCTCGTGAAGTCGACGCCCTACCGCTGGGCGCGGGTGATGGCGTTCCTCGATCCGGAGCGCTACCGGAGCGGGCCGGGGTTCCAGCTGTGGGAGTCGCTCCTCGGCACCGCGAACGGCGGCTTCTTCGGGCAGGGGCTCGGCCAGGGCAAGGGGAAGCTCTTCTACCTCCCCGCCGCGCACACCGACTTCATCGCCGCGGTGATCGCGGAGGAGGCGGGGCTCCTCGGCATGCTCCTCCTCGTCGCGCTCTACGCCGTCGTGGTCTGGCGCGGGCTGCGCGCCGCGCTAAACGCCTCCGACCCGTTCGGCTGTTACGCCGCCCTCGGCGTCACGACGCTCGTCGGCTCGCAGGCGCTCGTGAACCTGGCGGTCGTGTTCGGGCTGCTCCCGACGAAGGGGCTCACCCTCCCCTTCGTCTCCTACGGCGGCAGCTCGCTCATGACGCTCCTCGCCGCCTCCGGCGTCCTCCTCTCCGTGAGCGGCGAGCGCGGCGGGTTCCTGCGCCGGCCGGTCGCCGCGACGCGGGTCGCGCCCGCGGCGGCGGCGGCCGGAGGGACGCCATGAGGCTGCTCGTCGCGGGGGGCGGCACCGGCGGGCACGTCTTCCCCGGCGTCGCCATCGCGGAGGAGGTGGTGACGCGCCATCCCGGCAACGACGTCGTCTTCGTCGGGACGGCGCGGGGCCTCGAGGCCACGGTGGTCCCCAAGGCGGGATTCCCCCTCGAGCTCATCGAGGTGCGCGGGCTCAAGGGAAAGGGGATCGCCGAGACGCTCAAGAACCTGCTGCTGCTGCCGCTCGCGCTCTGGCAGTCGTTCCAGATCGTGCGCCGCTGGCGGCCCGACATCGTGGTGGGCGTCGGCGGGTACGCGAGCGGCCCGGTCGTGCTCGCGGCGTGGCTCCTGCGCATCCCGACCGCCGTCCAGGAGCAGAACGCCATCGCGGGCTTCACGAACCGCGTGCTGGGACGGTTCGCGCGGGCGGCGTTCACCGCCTTCCCGGAGGCGGCCCGCCACTTCCCGCGCCGCAAGGTCTACCAGCTCGGAAACCCGATCCGCCGCACGCTCATGGAGAACTTCATGCGCCCGGAGGCGCGCCACGACGCGTGGCGGCTCCTCGTGTTCGGCGGCTCGCAGGGCGCCCACGCCCTCAACATGCGCGTCATCGAGGCGCTCCCCCATCTCGCCGATCTGCGCGACCGGCTCCACGTCACGCACCAGACCGGCGCGCGCGACCGCGAGCAGGTGGAGAAGGGGTACCGCGCCTGCGGGTTCGAGCCGGACGTGCGGGAGTTCATCACCGAGATGAGCGCGGCCTATGCCGGCGCCGACCTCGTGGTCTGCCGGGCGGGGGCGACGACGCTCGCCGAGCTGACCGTCTGCCGCAAGCCGTCGATCCTGGTCCCGTTCCCGGCCGCCGCCGACAACCACCAGGTGAAGAACGCGAAGAGCCTCGTCGATTCCGGCGCGGCGGTGATGATCGAGGAGCGGGACCTCACGGGCGAGCTGCTCGCCCGCGAGATCCGCGCCATCCTCTCCGATCCCGCCCGGCGCGAGAAGATGTCGCGCGCCGCCGGCCGGCTGGGAAGCCCCCAGGCCGCGAAGGAGATCGCCGACGTGTGCACCGACCTCGTCCGCCGCCGTTGGGGCTCCCCCACCGGCCAGCCGCGCGCACGCCCTCCGGCGCCGGCGCGCCCGCCCGACCGCGCCTCCTAAGGAGCCGACCCGCCGCCATGAGCCTCTTCCGTTCCAGGCCCGCCAAGATCCACTTCGTCGGCATCGGCGGCATCGGCATGAGCGGCATCGCCGAGGTGCTGCTCAACCTCGGCTACGCGGTGTCCGGCTCGGACCTGAAGGAGTCGGACATCACGCGCCGGCTCGCCTCGCTCGGCGGCCGCATCGCGCGAGGGCACGCCGCGGAGAACATCGCCGAGGTCGACGTGGTCGTCACCTCGTCCGCGGTGAGGAAGGACAACCCGGAGGTGGCGGAGGCGCGGCGGCGGAAGATCCCCGTCATCCCGCGCGCCGAGATGCTCGCCGAGCTCATGCGGCTCAAGTATGGCGTGGCGATCGCGGGCAGCCATGGCAAGACGACCACCACCTCGCTCGCCGCCCACCTCCTCGCGCACGCCGGGCTCGACCCGACGGCCGTGGTGGGCGGGAAGGTGAACACCTTCGGCTCGAACGCGAAGCTCGGGAAGGGCGACTACATGGTCGTCGAGGCGGACGAGTCGGACGGCTCGTTCCTGCGGATCCCTCCCACCATCGCGATCGTCACCAATGTCGATCCCGAGCACCTCGACCACTGGAAGACCGCGGAGGCGCTCCGGCGCGGCTTCCTCGACTTCGTGAACCGCGTCCCCTTCTACGGGCTCGCCATCCTCTGCCACGACCATCCCGGCGTGCAGTCGCTCCTGCCCGACGTGGAGAGCCGCTACGTCACCTACGGTGAGAGCCAGCAGGCCGACTACCGCGCGCCGCGCATCGAGGTGGACGGCCACTCGGTGCGCTTCGAGGCAGTCCGCCGCGGAGAGGCTCTCGGCCGGTTCGAGGTCCAGATGGTGGGACGGCACAACGCGCTCAACGCCCTGGCGGTCGTCGCGCTCGGCGACGAGATGGGGATCCCGCCCGACGCGATCCGCGACGCGCTCGCCTCCTTCCGCGGCGTGCAACGGCGCTTCACGGTGCGCGGCGAGGCGGGGGGCGTGACGGTGGTGGACGACTACGGCCATCACCCCGCCGAGGTGAAGGCGACGCTCCTCGGCGCGCGCGAGGCGTTCTCGCGTCGCGTCGTGTGCCTCTTCCAGCCGCACCGCTACACGCGCACCCGCGATCTCCTGCAGGAGTTCGCCACCGCCTTCAACGACGCCGACGTCCTGCTCCTCACCGACGTGTACGCGGCGGGCGAGGACCCGATCTCCGGAGCGACCGCGGACGCGCTCGCCGACGCGATCCGCGCCTGCGGCCACCGCGACGTGACGCTCGTGCCGAGGGCCGAGCTCGCGCGCGCGGCGCGCGCCCGCGTCCGGTCCGGCGACATCGTCCTCACGCTCGGCGCGGGCGACGTGACCCAGGTCGGACCCGAGCTGCTGGAGCTGCTCGGAAGATGACGGACTGGCGCGAGGAGATCGCCCGCCGCGTCCGCGGCGAGGCGCTGCGCGACGCGCCGCTCGCGCCGCGCACGACGATCCGGGTGGGCGGGCCGGCCGACCTCCTCGTCCGTCCCGCCGACCCGGACGCGCTCGCCGAGCTGCTGCGCGCGGTGCGCGAGCTCGCGGTGCCGCTGCACGTGCTCGGCGGCGGCGCGAACACCCTCGTCGCCGACGCCGGCGTGCGCGGCGTCGTGCTGCGGCTGCCGCCCGACCTCGCCGGGGAGGACGCGCGCGGCGAGACGCTGCTCCTCGGGGCGGGCCAGCCCACCTCGCGCCTGTGGGTCCGCGCCCACGCGCTCGGGCTCGTCGGGATGGAGTTCATCGCCGGGATCCCCGGGACGCTGGGCGGGGCGCTCGCGATGAACGCGGGCACGCGCATCGGCGAGATGAAGGACGTCGTCCGGCGCGTCGAGCTCGCCACCGCGGACGGCGCCGGCTTCGTGGACGCCGAAGCGCTCGCGTTCGCCTATCGGACCTGCCGGCTTCCCGCGGGCGCGGTCGCGACGCGGATCGAGCTCTCGCTGCGTCCGGGCGACGTCGCCGAGAGCGAGCGGACGATGCAGGAGGACCGCCGCCGGCGCCGGAGCACCCAGCCCCTCGACCGCCCCAGCTTCGGGTCGACCTTCCGCAACCCGCCGGGGGAGTTCGCGGGCCGCCTCATCGAGGCGGTGGGCCTCAAGGGACACAGGGTCGGCGGCGCGATGTGGTCCGACGCCCACGCCAACTTCGTCGTGAACCTCGGCGGCGCCCGCGCTCGCGAGGTGCTCGCGCTGGTGAACCTCGCGCGATCGCGGGTGAAAGAGCGGTTCGGTATCGTGCTCGAGACCGAGGTGCGAATGGTCGGCGAGTTCCTTGCAGAGGATGAAGTCGAAGATGGTGCGATGGGGTAGGGAGAGGAAGAAGACATGGCGAAGTGGACCGGCAAGAAGGTGGCGGTGCTGTACGGCGGGCGCTCGACGGAGCGCGACGTCTCGCTCAGGACGGGGAAGGCCTGCGCCGACGCCCTCGTGACGAAGGGCTACGACGTCACGCTCGTGGACGTGGACCAGGAGCTGCCCGCGCGGTTGCGCGAGGCGCGCATCGACGTCGCGTTCAACGCGCTCCACGGCCGCTGGGGCGAGGACGGCTGCGTGCAGGGGCTGCTCGAGGCGATGGGGATCCCGTACACCGGCTCGGGCGTCCTCGCCTCGGCGATGGGGATGGACAAGGTCGTCGCGAAGGCGATGTTCAAGGCGCTCGGCCTCGCCGTCATCGACTACCGGGTGTTCCCCGCCGCGCAGGCCGCCCGGATCGCCGCGTCCGACCTGCCCTTCGGGCTCCCCTGCGTCGTGAAGCCGTCGGGCGAGGGCTCCTCGGTGGGCGTCCACATCGTGAAGGACCCGACGAAGCTCAGGGACGCGTGCGAGGACGCCGCGAGCTTCAAGGGTGACGTCATCGCGGAACGGTACGTGAAGGGGAGCGAGGTGAACGTCGCGGTGCTCGAGGGGAAGGCGCTCGGCGCGATCGAGATCGTCCCCGCGAACGAGTTCTACGACTACGCCGCGAAGTACACCGCCGGCACGACGAAGTACTTCTATCCCGCGCGGATCCCGGAGGCGCACGCGAAGCGGGTCATGGAGGCGGCCGAGGCGGCGCACCGCGGGCTCGGCTGCGCCGGCGTCACCCGCGTCGACTTCATCATCGCGCCCGACGGCGTCCCGTACATCCTCGAGATCAACACGCTCCCGGGGATGACCGCGACCTCGCTCGTGCCGAAGATCGCGGCCGGGCTCGGCATCGCCTTCCCGGACCTCTGCGAGCGGATCCTGGAGTCCGCGGCGCTCAAGGCCTAAACGGGCAGGTACGATTCGCGATCACCAGAAACCGTTCGTGCTGAGCGTAGCGCCCGCGCAGCGGGCGCGCCCTTCGACTACGGGGCGCTTCGCGCCCCTACGCTCAGGGCGAACGGACCTGTGCGAGTGCGGGCGGGCTGCGCGCCCCTACGCTCAGGGCGAACGGAATCTCCCCGGTGTTCCGAATCGCGATCGTTCGTTTAGCCGCTACTTGCAGGCGCCCTTGGCCGACTCGACGGTCCCGCTCTCGTTCGGGTCGAGCTTGAGCGCCTCGGCGAAGGCCCCGTTCGCGTCTGCACACTTGCCGAGCTTCACGTACGCCTGGCCCAGCACCGTGAACGCGTGGGCAACGGGCGCGACCACGAGCGCCTTCTGCGCGAACTTCACCGCGTCGGCGTACTGGCCGATCTCGTAGAGGCGGCGCGCCATGTTGACGTCGCGCATCGCCTTCCTCATCGGATCGTCGCCGGGCAGCGGCGACTTCTCGGGATTCATCACCTTGTCGAGCGCCGCCTGGTCGGCCTCGCCGAGGAGCACCTTGATGCGCGTCCTGATGATCTCGCAGTAGTCGATCTGCCGGAACGGCTCCATCGCCATGAGCTTGAACTTGCCGTCCGCGATGCCGACCATCGGGTGGAGCCGCACGCCGAGCTGGTCATAGAGGACGTCGCCCTCGTCGATGAGCACCGGCATGGCGATGCCGGTCTGCTGCACGACCGCCAGGACGTCGGCCGCGGCCTCGGAGCCGCTCACGATCGCGGCCCAGTAGATCGACTTGCCCGCGAGCTGCTTCTCGCAGAGCGACATCTGCTTCAGCGCGTCGATCGAGCGATCCTGGCCGGTGCGGAAGAAGACGAAGACGTTCGCCTTCACCTTGCCCGAGAGGAGCTGTGCCTTGCCCCCCGCGATCGTCTTCAGCTCCACGTTCTCGATCGGCGAACCCGGCTCCGCGCGCGCGTGCGCCGGCGGCGGGAACGCCGCGAAGAGCGTCAGGAGCGCGAACGGGATGGAGAGACGGCTGTTCGTGGGCATGGGCGTCGATGATGCACCACCCGCGGGCCGCGGGGTGAGCGGTTTTGTCCATCGGGGAACGACGGCGCCGCACACCCGACCACACGCGGCGCCTTCATCTCCCGCAGCTCTTCCTCCCGTCCTGGGCGACGGTGTTGCCTGGCTCGATCTTCAACGCGGCGTCGAACGAGCGGAGCGCGTCGGCGCACTTCCCTTGTCCAGCGAGGATCTGCCCCTCCAGCACGTACGCGAGCACGCTCGGCGCGACGGCGAAGCTCTTCCGGAGCTCCTCGAGCGCCTTGTCGTCCTGCTTGATCTGGTGGAGCGTGCGGGCGAAGTTCACGTGCCGCTTCGCGACGCCGTCGTCGGTGCGGGTGGTGGCGCGCTCGGGGCTGTCGACGCGCGCGACGTCCGCTTCGGTCGCCTCGCCGAGCAGCAGCTTGATGCGGACCCGGATCCGCTCGCAGTAGTTGATCTGCCGGAACGGCTCGAACGCGGCGAGCTTCCCCTTGCCGTCCACGATTCCGATCACCGGATGGAGCCGGATCCCGAGCTTGCCGTAGAGGGCGTCACCCTCGTCGATGAGCACCGGCATCCGGGTACCCGCGTCCTTCACGAACGCCTTCACCACCTCGGGTGACCACGAGTCCGAGACGACGCCGACCCAGCGCACCGCCTTCGCCGCGAACTCCTTCTCGCAGCCCGCCATGTCCTTGAGCGTGTCGAGCGAGCGATCCTGCTCGGGGCGGAAGAAGACGAACACGTTCGCGAGCGCCCCCTTGCCGAGCAGGTGCTCCTTGCGGCCGTCGATGGTCCTCAGCTCGGCGTCCTGCACGGGATCGCCGACCTGGATGCGCCGGTCCGAGCTCGTCGACTCCGCCCGGTCCGGAGCCGCGAGCCCCCCCGCCGCCAGGCCGAGCATTCCGGCTGCGGCAAACATGCGCAGGCTGGGGAAGATCACTCTGCCTCGCTACTTCCTCGTCGGGACCGAGCTGGTCAGGGTCTTGTTGTTATAGGTCTTCGTGTCGTGGCAGGTCTTGGCGCACGAGCCGCCGTTCGGCAGCTTCGTGTAGCCCACCTTCAGCATCCAGCCCTTCTGGCCGTACGGCACGCCCTCGCGGATGTGGTGGTCCTGCTTCGATGCGTGGACCTCGTGACAGGCGCGGCAGGTCCTGCCACGCTCGCGGTTCACGTGAACGAAGTGGAGATTGCGCGATCCGTCCCGGAACCCGGTGAGGGTCGTCGTCTCCTCGACCGAGACGACCTTGTCGTTGTGGCAGCCGTAGCAGAGCGCGTAGTTCTTCCGCTCGTACGGCGCATAGAAGGCGGCCGGGTACTCGGCGACGAGGAGTCGATAGTTGTCACCCGCGTGCGTGCGGTGGCACGCGGAGCAGTCCTTGGCGCGCACCGGATCGTGCCAGATCTTGTTCTCATCGAGCCACTTCTTGTAGTTCGTCATCTGCTTGCCGTCGTCCGCCACCATGCCGTCGCGGTTGTGGCAGTTGACGCACAGGTCGAAGGGCAGCGAGATGAGGAGCCGCTCGATGTTCGCGGCGTGCGGGTTGTGGCAGTTCGAGCACTTCCGGTCCTTCGTGATCGCGGCGTGCTGCACCTTGCCCTTCGCGATCTGGTTCTTGATGCCCTGGTGGCACTTCGTGCAAAGCTCGACCATCTCGGTCGAGAGGAGCGCCGGCTCGGACGAGTTGTGCGCGTTGTGACAGTCGGTGCAGGCCTCCTCGGCCGGCACGTGCTTGTACTTGCGCGCCATGACGTCCCGCACGTCGTCGTGGCACTCGAAGCACTGCTCGTTCACGCTCGCGTGACGGATCGGCCCGGGGTTCGCGGCGTCGTTGTTCACGTGGCAGACGCCGCACTGCCCGCTCTCGTACGGTGCGTGAGAGTGGGTGGCCTTCTCCTTCGGCAACGGCGCCACCGCCGCCCCTCTACGGAGGGGTGCCTTCTTCACCTCCGTCTTCATGGGAGCGGCGAGCGCGCGATCCGCGAGCAGCAGGAACGCGATGGGGATGAGTCCCGCGAGCATCTTGAGCCGCTTGCACATTCTCGTTTCGCTCCGAGGGGCCATGTCCGACGGGCCTCGCCCCCTCCATTGGACCCGCGCCGGCTCGATTTTTGGCCACCAGGGGGTGCCGGAGCCTTGATCTGCGGCAAGTGCGCAGAAAAAAGGCGGGGCGCGTTCAACCTGGGGCATCGCTCCTTCGGCCGTCCACGTACGGGGTGGGCGGCGCGCACGCCGAAACTACAGCCGCAGCTTCTTCTTCCTCGAGTTGTGCGGGTTGTGACACATCGTGCAGGCGGCGACGGTCTTCGGGTGCACCGAGCTCTCCATCTTCACCGGCGCGCTCCCGCGGAACTCGTCGTGGCAATCGTAGCAGAGATCGTTCGACACCTTCACCGCGGCGCCCGGGTTCGTCGCGTCGTGTCGCTGGTGGCAGGTCTCACAGGCACCCATCTCGTAGGGCCCGTGCGTGGATGCTGCGTCGCCCGGAGCGATGGGCGCGAGCCGGTTCGCCTCCGCGCGTGCGAGGCCGGCGGCGAGCACGATGGCGGTGAGCAAGACGAGACGCTTGGGCATGTTCCTTCGCTCCCGGGCTGGTCCTGGCCCGCTCCTCACTGTACGCGAAGCGGGTCCGGTTCATTTACCGCAACCCGGGACCTCGGTCGATATCGCGAACGTGCCAGGAGGGCGACGACACGTCGCCGCCCCATCCTGCAGCCACGGTGCCACGGCCCGCGCGAGTCCGTCCGAAAACTTGCCAGCGCCTGCTCCTGGGGCATGCTGCACCCTCGGGTGATAGCGCCCGGAATCCCTCTCGAGCTCGCGACGAGCGGGCGAGGCGACCGGGGCGGCGGGAGCGGCGGTGGCGCGGGCACGGAACCGGCGGCGGGTGGACAGGGATCCTGCAGAGGAGCGGCGGCGCCTCGCGCGCAGCGCCTCGCTGCTCGCTCCGCCCCTCGTCGCCGTCGCGATCCTTGCGGCGCTCATCCTGCTCGCCTGGCGACACGCGGTGCAGGGCGACCTGCTCCGCATCCGCGAGGTGCGGTTCGAGGGCCTCTCCCGCGCGACCGCGCAGGAGCTCCTCGAGCTCTCGCCGATCCAGCGCGGCGATCACCTCGTGTTCTGCGACCCCGCCCTCATGGAGCTCGCGCTGCGCCGCCACCCCTGGATCTCCTCGGTGGAGGTGCGGCGCACGCTTCCGCCCGCGCTCGAGGTGCGGGTCGTCGAGCGGCGGGCCGTCGCGATCGTGGACCTCGGGGCGCTCTACCTCGTGGGCTCGGACGGCGAGGTGTTCAAGCGCGCGGTGCCGGGCGACGGGCTCGATCTGCCGGTCGTCACCGGGATCGGCCGCGACGACTGGGTCGAGCGCCGCGCTGAGGTGGAGCCGCTGCTCCGCGCCGCCCTCGCGCTCCTCGACCGCTGGGCGGAGCGGGGCCTCGACCGCCGCGCGCCCGTCTCGGAGATCCACATCGACGCGGAGTACGGGACGACGCTGTGGGCGGGCGCCGAGGGGCTCGAGATCCGGCTCGGGCACGGCGCGCTCCCGGAGAAGCTCGCGCGGCTCGAGCAGGTCCTCGCGGCGGTGGAGGCGGAGGGTCGGAAGGCGGAGGTGCTCCACCTCGACAACCGGCGGCGCCCGGACTGGGTGGCCGTGCGGCTGGCGGTGGCGGAGCGAGCGGGGGGTCCGGGGGGGCACAGCCTCCCCGCGTCCTCCAGGTGACGAAGCAGGAGCGTCCGAGAGGGCGCAGTGGGGCGAAGCGCGACGCGCCAACTCGCCCGGAGGTGGTCATGGCGAAGAGCGGGGACATTCTCGTCGGTCTCGACATCGGCACGACGAAGATCTGCGCCATCGTCGGCGAGGTGACCGACGACGGCATCGACATCATCGGCATCGGCACGCATCCGTCGAAGGGGCTGCGCAAGGGCGTCGTGGTGAACATCGACGCCACCGTCGCGTCGATCAAGCGCGCGATCGAGGAAGCCGAGCACATGGCGGGGTGCGAGATCACCACCGTCTACACCGGCATCGCGGGCGGGCACATCAAGGCCTTCCCCTCGCACGGCGTCGTGGCGGTGAAGGACAAGGAGGTCCGCCAGCAGGACGTCGACCGCGTGATCGACCAGGCGAAGGCGGTGGCGATCCCGCTCGACCGCGAGGTGATCCACGTGCTCCCCCAGGAGTTCGTGGTGGACGACCAGGACGGAGTGAAGGAGCCGGTCGGGATGAGCGGCGTCCGCCTGGAGGCGAAGGCGCTCATCGTCACCGGCGCGGTCTCCTCCGCCCAGAACATCGTGAAGTGCGCGCAGCGCACCGGGCTCAACGTCGCCGACATCGTGCTCCAGCCCCTCGCCTCGTCGCTCGCGACGCTGAACGAGGACGAGAAGGAGCTCGGGGTGTGCCTCGTGGACATCGGCGGCGGGACGACCGACATCGCGGTGTTCCACAACGGCTCGATCCAGCACACCGCCGTCATCGCGCTCGGCGGCAACCACCTCACGAACGACGTCGCGGTCGGGCTGCGCACGCCCACCCACGAGGCGGAGCGGATCAAGAAGCAGTACGGCTCGGCGATGGCTTCGCTCGTCGACAAGACGGAGACCATCGAGGTCCCGAGCGTGGGCGGCAGCCAGCCGCGCGTCCTCTCCCGGCACATCCTCGCGGAGATCGTCGAGCCGCGCGTCGAGGAGATCTTCATGCTCGTCCAGCACGAGCTGCAGAAGTGCGGGATGGAGGAGATCCTCGCCTCCGGGGTGGTCATCACCGGCGGGTCGACCCTGCTCAGCGGCATGCAGGAGATGGGCGAGGAGGTGCTCGGGCTGCCGGTGCGCCGCGGCCTCCCACGCGGCATCGGCGGCCTCGTCGACGTGGTGAAGAGCCCGATGTACGCGACCGCGGTGGGCCTCGTCATCTACGGGGCGCAGCAGCAGGACGGCAGCCCCTACTTCAGGATTCGCGAGGAGAACGTCTACCGCAAGGTGAAGAACCGCATGAAGGAGTGGCTCGGGCAGGTGTTCTAGGCCGCGGGGGACGAACCATGATCGAATACACGGACAAGCAGGATGCGGCCCGCATCAAGGTCATCGGCGTGGGCGGGGGCGGCGGGAACGCCATCAACACCATGGTCGCGGCGCGGATCGAGGGCGTCGAGTTCATCGCGGCCAACACCGACGTGCAGGCGCTCGGCGCGAACAAGGCCACCGTCAAGATCCAGCTCGGGCGCGGCGCATCGCGCGGGCTCGGCGCCGGCGCGAACCCGGAGCTCGGCCGCCAGGCGGCCCTCGAGGAGCGGGACGCGATCGCCGCCGCGCTCGACGGCGCCGACATGGTGTTCGTCACCGCCGGGATGGGCGGTGGCACCGGGACGGGAGGCGCGCCGATCATCGCGGACGTCGCGAAGCAGACGGGCGCGCTCACCGTCGGCGTCGTGACGAAGCCGTTCCTGTTCGAGGGCAACCGGCGCCGCAAGCAGGCGGAGGCCGGCATCGCGGAGCTCCGCGCCGCGGTCGACACCCTGATCGTCATCCCGAACCAGCGGCTCATCTCCGTCGCGGGCGAGAACATGGCGATGGCCGACGCGTTCAAGCGCGCGGACGAGGTGCTCCTCAACGCGGTGCAGGGCATCTCCGACATCATCACCGTGCACGGGCTCGTGAACGTGGACTTCGCGGACGTGCGCACCATCATGAGCGAGCACGGGATGGCGCTCATGGGGACGGGCCGCTCCACCGGCGAGAGCCGGTCGATCGAGGCCATGCAGGCGGCGATCAGCTCGCCCCTCCTCGAGGATGTCTCGCTCGACGGCGCGACCGGTCTCCTCGTGAACATCACGGGCGGCGCGAACCTGACCTTGCACGAGGTGAACGAGGCGGTGTCGATGGCGCAGTCTGCCGCCGATCCGGACGCGAACATCATCTTCGGGTCGGTGGTGGACGAGTCGCTCGGCGACGAGATCCGGATCACGGTGATCGCGACCGGGTTCCTACCGCGCGACGAGAAGCGCTCCCAGGGACGCGCGGTGCAGGTGCAGGTCCCGCAGACGGCGGCGATGAAGGCGGTGCCGCCGCCGCTCCCGGCCGACGCGAAGGCGAAGGAGCCCATCCGGCTCGCCCAGCCCGCCGCGCCGGCGGTCGCGACCGCCCGCGTATCCACGCAGCGCCGCGACACGAGCACGTTCAAGCCGCTCGAGGCGGAGGACCAGTACGACATCCCTGCGTTCCTCAGGCGGGGAGGGACGCCGCCCAGGGAGTAGCCGCCAGTCGTGGTCGTGGTCGTGGACCTGAACCTCGACTTCGGACCTCGACTTCGACCTCGATCAGGACGAGGTCGAGGACCAGGACGAGGACGAGGTCCACGACCACGTCCAGGTCCAGGTCCAGGTCCAGGTCAGTCGTTCACGTCCTCGCCAACTTGGCCGCGATCCACCTGACGGACGCCTCGTACCGATACCCGGTTCCGATGTGCCCGTCCTCGAACTCCTGGTGCTCGACCCGGGCACCCGCCTCGCGGAGCGCCGCGGCGACCATCCGCGCGCCCCAGCGCAGGTTGAACTCGTCCCTCGTCCCGCAGTCGAGGAACACGCCCTCGAGCCGCCGGTACGCCGCCGCCGCCGCCGGCACGAAGCGGACGGGGTCATGGGCGAGCCAGCGCGCCCACACGTCCTCGCGCAGTCGCCCGCTGGGCAGCTCGAATGGCAGGTCGAGGCCGAGCGGCGCCCCGTCGCGCGGCGAGTAGTGCGCCGCCATCCCGACGATGTTCAGGGGTGCGTGGTCCGACCCGGCGAGCTTCGTCTCTCGCGCGCGCCGCTTCGCCCCCTCGAGCCAGGCGGCGGCATCGGGAGCGCCGAGGAGCGCTGCGGCGGCCTTCGGCATGTCGGGCAGGTAGCAATATTCGAAGAAGCAGTCGGGGGCGTGCGCGCCGACGAGGGCGAACACGTCCGGCCGGTCGCGCCCGAGGCAGAGGGCGCCGTAGCCGCCGCTCGACTTTCCGAGGACCGCGCGCGCCTCGCGGCGCGGGAGCGTCCCGAGCCGGGCCTCCACCTCCCGCACGACGTCGTCGGCGACGAAGTCCTGGTAGCGCCCGACGGCGGGGGCGTTCGTCCACTGCGTCCCGCCGAGCGCGGTCATGCCGTCGGGGAACACTCCGACCACCGCCGGGATCTCGGCCTCCGCGACGAGCGCGTCGAGCCGCTCGAGGACCGTGGGCGCGAACGCGGACACGTTGAGCCACCCGCGCGCGCTTCCGGTGAAGCCGTGGAGGAAGTAGATCGCGGGCCGCCCCGCCGCGCCGCCGGGCGGGACGTAGGCGAGGGCCGTCCGCCGCGCCGGATCGCCGAGAGGGTTTTCCGCGAGCGCGGGGGAGTCCACCTCGAGCTCGACGACCGTTCCGTTCATCGCTCACCCCCGAGGACGAGGCGGGCGCGGACGCCCGCGTGAAACCAGCCGTGCACGGCCTTGTGCGCGAGCTCGGCCGACGCGGAGCCGTAGTCGGTCTCGACCTCGAAGGTCGTGTAGCGCGCCGCGGCGGCGAGGAGGAAGGGGCCGAGCGCGACGGAGGGTGCGACCCGCCACTCGAGCCCGCCCTGCGCGGCGAAGAGCTCGAACCCGCGCCAGGAGCTCCTCACGTCGCGCGTCCCGCTGCCTTGCCGCTCCGACGCCCATTCGTACCCCGTGCCGATGCCGGCCCACGGCTCCGCTCCGCGCCAGGGCGCGAAGGTCCAGGTGGCCTGGAGCCCCGCGCGCGTGACGGACGCGCAGGAGCCGTCGCACGCGCGGGAGCGCGCGAGGCCCCACGAGGCGTATGCCCCCGCCGCCGCGTGGCCGAAGCGCCAGAGGGCGTCGAGCTGGACCGGGAACTGGAGCCGTACCGCGTCGGACATGGGCACGTCGCGCGCGGCAGAGCCCGTGGCGGGCGCGACGGCGAGCCGGACGGCGAGCACGGGTCCGGGCGGGGCCTCGGGCGGGGGCTCGGCACGGCCGGGCCGCGCGACGAGCGCGAGGAGCGCCGCGGCCGCAGCCGCGCCGAGCGGGATGCGCATGGAGCTCATCCTTCGCACGAAAGCGCGGCGCCGAGAAGCGAGCGCGCACGACAGAGAACGGCCGCCCCGAGGGGCGGCCGCGGTCACTGCAGTCGCTGCGAACGGATTACAGGTCGAACTTGCCGGGCCGAACCCGGAGTAATGCCGGCCCAAACACACGGTGGCGCCGCAGCCAGACCCGGCAGACCCGATTCCCGCTGACCGCCGGGAACCGCTTCTCGCCCCTGCGCTTCCTGCGGATCCTGCCGGCGCCGAGATGGTGGCGGGGTTTCGTGCCGCGAGCGTCCCGCCGGTAGTCGCGGACGCCGTTTCCTGATCGGCAAGATCGACGCCGGGATCGACCCCGACGATCATCGCCTCGCGCATGAAGAAGGGGTGGAGCTCAGCGGGCCCCACCCCCAAGACGGCCTTACTCGCGCAATGAAGGGGCAGGCCAAGCAGCAGGAGATCATGTCGTCGCTGTAGCCGGCTGCCCGAGCGACCGGCACGGAGCGCGGAGGAGGGGTGAGCGCGCGCGCCTCGGTCGCCGACTCGCGCACAGAGCGCGGCAGGTACACGCGGAAGCACGAGCCCTCGCCCACCTCGGACTCTACCTCGATGTGCCCTCCGGCCTGCTTGACGATCCCGAACACGGTCGCGAGCCCGAGCCCGGTTCCCTGCCCCTGTCGCTTGGTGGTGAAGAAGGGCTCGAAGAGGTGGCGCTGGACGTCCGGCGACATTCCGCAGCCCGTGTCACGAATGGCGAGCACCGCGTACTCGCCGGAAGGAACGAGCGGGTGCCCGGTCCCGACGACGGAGTGGTGCGTCTCGATCGTGACCGTCCCGCCTCGCGCCCGATGGTAGTGCTCGAGCACGCCGTGTGCGACGTCGACCAGGCTGCGCGTCTGCAGCATCTTCTCGGCGTCGAGGCTCCTTCGCAGCGTCATCGCCGACGTCGCCATCACGGCGGCGAGGCAGAGCAGCGAGACGAGCACGAGGAGACCCAGCTTCTTCGTCGTCGCGTTCTTTGGTCCGAGCATCGAGCTTCCTCCCCTGGTCCACGATCCCCATCGCCTTCGAGACCTGCGCGACCCCCGCCGACTGCTCTGACGAGGCCGCCGCCACCTCCTGGACGAGATCCGCGGTCTTCCGGATCGCCGGCACGAGGTTGACGATGAGCTGCCCGGACTGCTCGGCCACCTTGACCGAGTTGCCGGCGAGCGCGCCGATGTCCTTCGCCGCGCTCTGCGCCCGCTCCGCGAGCTTGCGCACCTCCGTCGCGACCACGGCGAAGCCCTTCCCGTGCTCGCCCGCCCGCGCCGCCTCGATGGCCGCGTTGAGCGCGAGCAGGTTCGTCTGGTAGGCGATCTCCTCGATGATCGTGATCTTCTCCGCGATCGACCGCATCGCCCCGACCGTCTCCGTCACCGCCCTCCCGCCCTCCTCGGCGTTCCGGGCGCCCTCCTTCGCCATCGCCTCGGTCTGGCGCGAGCTCTCCGCGTTCTGCGTGATGGACGCGCTCATCTCCTCGAGCGACGAGGTCGTCTCCTCGACGCTCGCCGCCTGCTCACCCGTCCCTTGCGAGAGCGTCTGAGCGGTCGCCGAGACCTGCGCGGACGCGCCCGCCAGCGCGTTCGCGCCCGCGCGCACCTCGCCGATGATCTGCGCGAGCTTCTCGGCCATTCCCTTCATCGCCGCCTGGAGCTTCCCGACCTCGTCCGTCGCCGTCACGACCAGCTCCTCGCGGAGATCGCCGGCGGCGATCCGCTCCGCGACGCGCACCGACGAGAGCACCGGTGCGGTGATCGAACGCGTCACGACGATCGCGATCCCGAGCGCGAGCGCGAGCGCCCCGATGATGACCGCGGTCACGAGCGCGCGCGCGCTCGCGTACCGCTCCTCGCTCTCCTTCTGTGCCTTCGCCATCGCCTCGCCCTCGTACGACGCGATCGTCTGCCATTGGTGCTGGACCTGCAGGAGCGCGGGGCCGACCTCGTTCTTCGCGATGGCGAGCGCCTCGTCGCGCTTGCCCGCGAGCAGCAGCGGCCGCGCTCGCTGGAACGCGGTGATGTAGCGGGTCCGGGTGGCCTGCAGATCCGCGAGCAGATCTCGCGCTCGCGCCGAGATGACGACCGCCTCGCGCCGCTTCACGAGCGCGCTGGCCTTCTCGCGCGTGGCGTCGATGGTCTGGAGGTCTTGCTCCATCTCCTTCGCGTCCGTCGTGAGGAACAGCTCGTTCACCGCGGCGCCCTGCTCTCCAGCGAGCCCGAGGCCCTCCATCGCCATCTGGGCCTTCTCCCATCGCGGTCCGGCGATCTCCGAGACGCTCTCGTTCATGGCGGACATCTCCGTGAGGCCGAAGATGCCGGTGAAGATGAGGAACGCCGCGAGCAGCGTGTATGACAGGGCGAGGCGAACCCCGATGCGCAAATTCTTCATTCGATCCCTCCGCTCGGCGCGCAGGAGCGCGCGCGTCGCCGAACGGGACCGGGCGCACGCCGAAGCGTGCGTGGAACGTCCGCCCGCGTAAGGATGGCGAAGAGGCTCCGCTACAACGACTTCATCGCGCGCGCCGGCGCGCGAGTCTTTCGCAGCGCGCGGTGCCCACGTCGCAAACGATCCGCGGCTACGCTGGCGGGGCGCAGCGTACACCCATCGTCACGCGAAGCCCGTAGGTGCCTGCCGGGAACACCACGTCCCTCGCGCCGGCCCGAAACGCGCGCCACGCGGAGCGGTACTCATCGACGAATCCGACCAGTCGCGCCAATACCTCGATCCGCTTCCACGTGTCGCGGGCCGCCACTCGCGGAGCGAGCTTCCGGCGCGGTTCCCCTGGCGCGGGGCGGCGCCATGGCTTCTGGGCGAGGAGCCTCCGCCGACCCAGGAACCCGCGTCCCCGCGACGCGCGCTCGCAACGGGCCCTTTCCTCGAGCGCGTGCAGCGCCGGGCGAAGGCGGTCGAGGAAGGCCGCGCGCGATTCGAAACCGGCGGGCACGGCGAGCTCGAGCTGGGCGGTCTCGGGCATGTAGCCGTTCGCGCGGAAGAACGTGTTCGGGCGGGGCGCAGCGATCGCGTCGGCACCGATCGCCTCGGGCGCGGACCAGAGACCGGGCCATTCGCGGCCACTCCGGACGAGGCCGGCCGCGACCGGGTTCGCGAGGACGTATGCGATCTTATCGAGGACATCGGCGGGGGAGACGAGCGCAACGGCGCTGTAGCTCGACGGTGCCCAGAACGACTCCCAACGGCCCAACGACGCGTTCAGCGCGCGCGCGACGAGCGCGTCGAGGTACTGCTCGAATGCTGGAAGACGGGAGTCCGGGTCCGTCACGACGAGATGGAAGTGGTTCGAGAGGACGCAGAATGCGTGGACCCGGATGCCGAAGCGGCGGGCGGCAACGGAGAGGATGTACAGGAAGACACCGTTCGCGATGGGCGAGGGCGTGAGCAGAAACTGCCGTTGGGAGCAGCGGCGCGTGACGAGGTAGGTCGTGCCGGGCAGGACCTGGCGGGGCGCAGTCATGGCGTGCCGAGGTGGCAGAAGCCGTGCCGCGTGCTGCCGTCGCGGTTTCCATGGGTTGGCGGCGGCGGTGGCGGCGAGGTGGTCCGGGGATCGACCCGCTCGGACGAGACGCACTACTCTGAGTCGGGTTCGGGGGTGTTCAGCCGCGGGCGAGGACGAGGCCCGAGCGTGCCGTCAGCTCCGCGGTCCGGGCGAGGAGCGCCTGCGCCTCGTCGTAGAGCGCGCTCGCGTCGCCGTCCCGGTCGCCGTCGCCGGCCTGCGCGGGGAGCTCCGCGATGCGCGCGAGCAGGTCGGACGCGCGCAGGAGGTGCTGGTGCGCGAGGAGCAGGTCCCGCCCAAGCCGCGCCCCCTGCCGCGTGAAGACGAGCCCGGTCTGGAACAGCCGCGCGAGCGACTTCCGGTTCACCTCGTCCACCACCTGGCAGCGCATGATGAGCTCGCGGACCCGCCGCGCGTCGCGCGCGCGGGCGAGATCCACCACCGGTGGAGCCGCGCGCGGTTTCCGCGCTCGGTGCGGGAGAGGAGGCATCGCCGCGAGGATGGTAGGCACCCCCCTCCACGCCGGTCAACGGCTCGAACGGCTTGACAGCGCGCGGCGCGCCCCACCCGGAGCGCGCCATGACGCGCGCCGTCGGGAGCGTCACGAGAGCGACTTCGCCGCGAGCTCCTCGATCCGCGCGAGCGCCTTCTCGATCCCCGACGCGTCCGGCCCGCCCGCCTGCGCCATGTCCGGCTTGCCGCCGCCCGAGCCGCCGACGAGCTTCGCGCCTTCCTTCACGAGGTCGCCCGCCTTCACCTTCGCGGTGAGGTCCTTCGTGACGGCGACGAGCAGGATCGCCTTTCCGTCCACCTCCGCGCCGAGCGCGATGACGCCCTTGCCGAGCTTGTCCCGCAGCTTGTCCGCGAGCTCGCGCAGGCTCTTGCCGTCGCCCTGCACGCGCGCGGCGAGCACCTTCGCGCCCGCGACCTCCTTCGCCTGGGCGGCGAGGTCGCCCGACTGCGCCGCCGCCATCTTCGAGGACGCCTCCTCGAGGGCGCGCTCGAGGTCCTTCACGCGCTTCTGCGCCGCCTCGACCTTCTGCGCCACCTCGAACGCGCCGGTGCGGAGCAGCGCCGCCGTACGCCTGAGCTCGTCCCCCTCGCGCTGCGAGAGCTCGACCGCCTTCGGGCCGGTGTGCGCGATGATGCGCCGGACCCCCGCCGCGATCGACTCCTCGCTCGCGATCTTGAAGAACGCGATGTCGCCGGTGCGCCGCACGTGCGTACCGCCGCACAGCTCCTTCGACGGGCCGATCCGGACCACGCGCACGACGTCCCCGTACTTCTCGCCGAAGATCATCATGGCGCCGGACTGCCGCGCCTTCTCGAGCTCGAGCACGGAGGTGTCGGTCGCGGCGTTCTCGCGCACGAGATCGTTCACCCGCCGCTCGATCGTCGCGAGGTCCTCGTCCGTGAGCGGCTGGAAGTGGGAGAAGTCGAAGCGCAGGTAGTCGGGGGCGACCACCGAGCCCGCCTGCTTCACGTGCTCACCGAGCTTCTCGCGCAGCGCGAACTGCAGGAGGTGCGTCGCGGAGTGGTTCGCGCGGATGAGGTCGCGGCGCGCGTCGTCCACCGCGAGCTCGACCAGGTCTCCCACCGCGATCTCCCCGGCCTCGACGACGCCGACGTGGGCGATGAGCCCGGGGACCGGCCGCTGCGCGTCCTTCACCGCGACCGCGCCGTTCGGCCCACGGATCGCGCCGACGTCGCCGACCTGCCCGCCCGACTCGCCGTAGAAAGGAGTCGCCGCCGTGACGATCTCGACCCGGTCGCCCTTCGCCGCCTTCGCCGCGCGTGCGCCGTTCGCGACGATCGCCTTCACCTCGGCCTTGGCGACCGGGGTCTCGTAGCCGAGGAAGTGGACCTCGCCGATCTCGGCGGCGATCTGCTTGTGCACGTCGCCCGCCGCCTGCGCTCCGGAGCCCTTCCACTCCGAGCGGGCGCGCTGCTCGGCCATGTGGCGGTCGAAGCCCGCCTCGTCCACGCCCAGCCCGCGCTCCCCCGCGATGACCCGGGTGAGGTCCATCGGGAACCCGAACGTGTCGTAGAGCTGGAACGCGACGTTGCCCGGGACGACGCTCTCCTTCGCCTTGGCGAGCCGGGCCATCTCCTCCTCGAGGATCTGCAGCCCCTTGTCGAGCGTCCTGCGGAACGACTCCTCCTCCTGCGACGCCACCTTCGTGATGAAGGCGCGGTTCTCGCGGGTCTCCGGGTAGGCCGCGCCCATCTCCTCGATCACCGCGCTGCAGACGTCGGCGAGGAACAGCTTCTCGAGGCCGAGCCGCTTCCCGTGCCGGATCGCGCGCCGCATGATCCGCCGAAGCACGTAGCCGCGCCCTTCGTTCGAAGGCAGCACGCCGTCGCCGACGAGGAAGGTAGTGGCGCGCGCGTGGTCGGCGATGACGCGCATCGAGACGGAGTCGTCCTCGTTCGCGCCGTACTGCTTGCCGGCGAGCTTCTCGACGACGCGGATGATGTTCTGGAACAGATCGGTGTCGTAGTTCGAGCGCTTCCCCTGCGCGACCGACGCCATCCGCTCGAGCCCCGCGCCCGTGTCGATGGAGGGCTTCGGCAGCGGGGTGAGGTTCCCGTCGGAGCTCCGCTCGAACTGCATGAACACGAGGTTCCAGATCTCGAGCCAGCGGTCGCAGTCGCAGGCGACCCCCTGGCACGCGCGCCCGGCCTTCTCCTCGGCGCAGGGGATGTCGTTCCCCTGGAAGTAGTGGAGCTCCGAGCACGGGCCGCAGGGGCCGGTGTCGCCCATCGCCCAGAAGTTGTCCTTCGCCCCGAGCCTGTGGATCCGGTCTTCGGAAACGCCCTGCGCCTTCCACAGCTCGAAGGCCTCCTCGTCCCAGGGCAGCGATCCCTCGCCGGCGAAGACCGTGGCCGCGAGCCGGGAGCGATCGACGCCGAGCCACCGAGGGCTCGTGACGAACTCCCAGCCCCAGGCGATGGCGTCCTTCTTGAAGTAGTCGCCGAAAGAGAAGTTCCCGAGCATCTCGAAGAACGTGTGATGACGAGCGGTGAACCCGACGTTCTCGAGGTCGTTGTGCTTTCCCCCGGCGCGCACGCACTTCTGGGCGGTGGTGGCGCGCGAGTAGTCGCGCCGCTCCCGGCCGGTGAACACGTCCTTGAACTGGACCATCCCCGCGTTCGTGAAGAGGAGGGTGGGATCGGCGTGCGGCACGAGCGACGAGCTCGCGACGCGGCGGTGCCCCTGCTCCTCGAAGAAGCGGAGGAAGGCCTCGCGGATCTCTGCGGCGGTCTTGGTCTTCATGGGAAGGGGACTAGTTATCAAAGGGGAGCACGACGCGCCACACGCCGCCCTCGCGGACGAGCGGGACCTCCCGCGCTCCCGCCCCGCCCTCCTCCTCGACCGCGACCACCGCCGCATCCCGCGACTCGCGGAGGACCACGACCGAGCGGACGCGGGCGGCGCGCACCGCGAGGTTCCCGAGGACGAGGTCCTTGCCGGAGGCGGGCACCACCCCCGCCGGCGCGCGGCCGGCGAGCGCTTTCGCCCGCGCGTCGAGCACGTCCCGCGAGCGGGCCGACAGCAGGCCCCACACCCGATCGGCCGCGTCGGGGTCGCGGGCGCGCGCCGCCGCCGCGAACGTCCGGTAGGTCTCGGCGGGTCCGGTCGGACGGCGGCACCCGGCGGTGGCGAGGAGGAGCGGGAGGAGCGCGACGACGAGCCGTTTCATGCGCGGATTCTAGCCGCGCGCGCGTGCGCTCGCCCGCCCGGCGAGCACGGCTACGCCGGCCGGCGCAGCCGCAGCCGCCACACCCGCTGCCCGGTCTCGAGGTAACGCTTCTCCCGGGTGGAGGGGATCTCGCCCGGCGGGGCGCTCGCGAAGGCGCCGCGCCCCGCCTCGTTCTCGAACCCGATCTGCTCGAGGCGGACCATCGCTTCGGCGGCAGTGCGCTCGACGTCGCTGCGGAAGTCGAGGAGCCCGCCCGGGCGGAGCAGGCGCAGGAGCAGGAGCGACATCCGGTCGTCGACGAGCCGGCGGCGGTGGTGCCTTCGCTTCCACCACGGGTCGGGGAAGTGGACGTGGATCTCCGCGAGCGACCCGGCGCGGAACAGGCGCGGCGCGAGGAGCCGCGCGTCGCCGTGGACGACGAAGAGGTTCTGGTGCCCGCGGCGCTCCGCCTTCGCGTGGATCGCCGCCGCGAAGCTGCTCCGCTGCTCGATCGCGACGAGGGCGCTATCGGGTCGCTCGCGCGCGAACGCGAGCGCGAAGCCGCCGTGGCCGGCGCCGATCTCGAGGTGCAGCGCGTCTGCGAGGTGACCGAGCCGCGCGCCCCAGTCCGGAAGGAGATCGAGGGCGATGGGGGCGTCGTCCTCGTGGGAGAAGATCATGAGCGGGCCCTCTCTACCATGGTAAGGAAGGGGTGTGCTCCGGCACCCGATCCGTCGCGCGCTCGTCGTCACCACGCTCGCGATCCTCGGCTGTCGGGGAGGCCGCCGCGGCCCGCCCCCGGAGCGGTTCGTCCCAGCCGCCATCCGCGCCGCGATCGTCGTGCCGGAGACGGGGCGCGCCGCGCGCGAGCTCGCCGACCTGCACGCGTCCGTCTCCGGCTTCCCGGGTGCGGGCGAGCTCGCGGGAGCCCGCGGCGCCCTCGCGGCCCAGCTCGGGTTCGACCCGCTCGATCAGGATGCGCTCGCGGACGCGGGCGTCGACCCACGGCGCGGTGCCGCCGTCGCGGTGCTCGATGTCACCGGACCGGGCGGGGAGCCGGGATCCGCGACGCTCGTCGTCCTCCCGGCGGCGGACGCGCCCAAGGTGGAGCGCCTCCTCGCCCGCATCGCGCGCGATCGGCTGGGAGCCACGGAGCGCAGCTCCGAGACCCACGGCGGCGTCGCGGCGGTCGTGTTTCGGCGTCCGGGGAGCGCGGCCGCCTCCCTCACCTACGCCGTCGTCGAGCACACGACGCTCCTCACCACACACCCGTCCGGACCGGCGCTCGTCGCCGGCGCAGCCGCGCTCGGCCCTGCGGCGTCGCTCGCCGAGGTTCCCGCCTGGAAGCTCGCCCGCGCTGCGCTCGGCGACCGCATCGCCGCGCTCGCCTTCGTTCCGGCCGGCTCCCGGCTGCTGCGCGGGATGTGGGCCGTCGCCGACGGGCTCGCGATCGGCGTGTCGGCCGGCCCGGGGCGCCTCCTCGCGCGCGCCGCGGTCCTGCTCGGCGCACGCGAGCCTTCGTTCCGCGCGCTCGCCGCCGACGGCAATGCCGCCCCGCTCGTGGCGCGCCTCGATCCGGCCGCGCCGCTCGCGGCGCGGTGGGACGGAGACTTCGCGGCGCTGGGGAGGAAGCTCGTCCCCATGCTGGGCGCGCGCGATCGGGAGCGGCTCGCGCGGCACGGCCTCGACGTCGAGCGCGACCTCTTCGGCCTCCTCGCGCCGGGCGGCGCGCTCGCCCTCTCCCTCCCGCCGCGACTGGCGCTCGGCGACCTCACCTCGGAGGCGGCGCGGAGAGATCCCCTCCGCGCGCTCGAGTTCGAGGCGGTCGTCCGCTTGCGCGAGGGCGCCGATGCGGCCGCGGCGGCCGATCGGCTCGCGCGCGCGCTGGGTGCAGTCCGCCGCGCGCGCGCGCAGGACGACGGCGTCTCGCGCCTGTCCACCCCGTCGGGCGAGATCGCCTGGAAGGTGGACGCCGCGGCGAGACGCCTCCTCGCCGCCGGCGGCCGGCCCGGGCGGATCGACGCGCTCGCGGCGAGGCTCGCGGGGCAGGGGCCGGGCTGGAAGGCGCCCACCGCCGGCGCGGACGAGGTCCTCTCCGGCGGCCTCGGCGGCGCCGCGCTCGACGTCGGGCGGCTCGTCGGGGCGGTCCGCGCCCTGCCGGACGAAGCGTTCGGGAGCGGTCCGGCGGGGTTCGTGATGCGCTCGCTCGTCGAGCGCGTCGTCGAGCCCGCTGCCCGCGTCGCGGCGGTGTCGTTCCGCGCCGATCTCGCCGAGGGGGCGCTCGTGCTCGCCATCGACGTCGAGGGGCGCGCGGCGGGGGAGGCGCGGTGATCCGGCTGCGCGGCGTCACGAAGTCGTTCCACGACGCGGACCGCGAGGTGCCGATCCTGCGTGGCGTGGACCTCGACGTGGCCCAGGGCGAGCTCGTCGCGATCGTGGGGCCGTCGGGCTCCGGAAAGTCGACCCTCCTCTACGTGGCCGGCGCGCTCGACCGCGACTTCGGCGGCGAGGCGGTGGTGGACGGCGTGCGGCTCGCCGGCCTCTCCGCGGAGTCGCGCGCGGACCTGCGGAACCGCGCGGTGGGGTTCGTCTTCCAGTCGTTCAACCTCCTCTCGGGACTCTCCGCGGTGGAGAACGTGATGCTCCCCGGCGTCCTCCGGCGCGACGGCCGCGAGGCGAAGGCGGCGATCCGCGATCGCGCCGAGCAGGCCCTCGCCGGCGTCGGTCTCGCCGACAAGGCGAGGCAACCGCCGGCACGGCTCTCCGGCGGCGAGCGGCAGCGCGTCGCGATCGCGCGCGCGCTCTTCGCGCGCCCGAAGGTGCTCCTCGCCGACGAGCCGACCGGCAACCTCGACGCGGTCACCGGCGAGGGGATCATCCGCCAGTTCGCGGAGCTGGCGCGCGGCGGCCTCACCGTGCTCGTCGTCACGCACGAGGAGCGGGTCTCGCGCGCCGCGTCGCGCGTGCTCCATCTCTCGGAGGGCGTCCTGCGATGACCCGTGCACGCGGCCTCCTCTGGATCGCTTCGACGACGCTCCGCGCGGATCGGCGCGGGACGATCCTCGACGCGGCGGCCGCCTGCGTCGGGGCGGCTGCCCTCGTGTTCTTCCTCGCCCTGGGGCTCGGCGTCTCCCGCGCCGCCCAGCGCATGTTCCCCGCCGACGCCCGCCTCGTCGAGATCGTCCCGGGGAGCGTGGCGCTCGGCGGCGTGCTCGGCGGCGGGAAGCTCGACGACGACGCGGTGGCGCGGGTCGGCCGGCTTCCCGGCGCGGCGGCGGTCTGGCCGCGCGTGTCGCTCCGCGTCCCAATGGCCGCGCCCGGCCCGCCGAAGGGGCTCGACTACAACTGGCCGCCCGGGATGACCGTGCAGCTCCCGGTGATGGGCGTCGCGCCGGAGCTCGTGAAGGCCGACGTCGGGGAAGCGCTCTCCTTCGAGGATCCCGGGACGGCGGACCGGCCGATTCCGGTGCTCCTCTCGCGGCGGCTCCTCGAGATCTACAACAAGACCCTCGCGCCGGCGTGGGGGGTGCGCCGCCTGCCCACCGGCGTCTCGATCGTCGGGCTCGAGCTCCCGGTGAAGGTCGGGCGCTCCATCGTGCCGCAGAAGACGGAGGACCACGTCTATGACGCCCGGCTGAAGCTCGTCGGGCTCTCCGACCGCGTCCCCATCTACATGGTGGCGATGCCGCTCGCGACGGTGCGCCGGCTCCACGCCGAGTACGGCAAGGCGGAGCAGGGCTACACGCAGGTGACGGTCCTCGCCCGACGGCCGGAGGACGTCCCGGCGCTCACCGCGGCGGTGCGGCGGATGGGGCTCTCGGTCGACGAGGGGGAGCGCGCGACGGCGGAGCGGGTGGGCACCGTCGTGCTCGTGACGACCGGGGCGCTCGTCTTCCTCGCGGCGATCATGTGCGGACTCGCCGCGCTCGCCATCGCGCAGTCGCTCTCCGCGAGCGTCCGGGCGCGCGCGAAGGAGATCGCGGTGCTCGGCGCGCTCGGCGCGGCGCCCGCGGACGTGCGCCGCATCGTCCTCGCCGAGGGGGCCATCGTCGGCCTCGGCGGCGGCGCCGTGGGCGCGGCGCTCGCGCTCGGGGCGGCCGTGCTCGCCGATCGCGCGGCCGTCTCGCTGCTCCCCGACTTCCCGTTCCGGCCGGAGACGTTCTTCGCGTTCCCGCCCTGGCTCCCCGCGCTCGGGGTCGTCGTCCCCGTCCTCGCGGCGGTGCTCGGCGCGCTCGCGCCGGCGGCAGCGGCGGCGCGGGTCGATCCGGCGCGGACGCTCTCCTGAAGTGCCGCGCGCCACTCCTAAACGACCGGTCGCGATTCGGAAACACCGGAAAGATTCCGTTCGCCCTGAGCGTAGGGGCGCGGAGCGCCCCGAAGTCGAAGGGCGCCATGTAGGGGCGCGGAGCGCCCCGAAGTCGAAGGGCGCCATGCGTCCCAAGGCGCGTGCTTCGACTTCGCGCCCGCTACGCGGGCGCTACGCTCAGCACGAACGGTTTCTGGTGATCGCGAATCGTGCTCGCCCGTTTAGGCGTCCACGTGGCACCCGGTGCAGGCCTTCGGTCCGGCGCGCCTCCCGGCGTGGCATCCGACGCAGAGGACGTGCGCCGATCGCTTGTCGAGCTCGATCTTCGTCACCGCGCCCTCTCCGTGGCAGGCCTTGCAGCTCTCCCGCCGGGCGACGTGGGCGGCGTGATCGAACGTCACGTCCCCCTTGTCTGCCGTGTACTTCACCCGGTTCGGCGGCTCGGCCATCGCGCCGGCCGAGAGGGTGAGGAGGGTCGCGAGGGCGATTCCGGTCATCGCGCGGCTCCTTTCACCTTGGTGCGGAAAGGTAGCACTATCGCCGCGCGTGTCGCCCGGGCTTGATCCCGCTCAGTTCACCCCTCGCTCGAGTGGGTCGAGGCGCAGGAGCGCGCCGGAAACCAATCTGGGCTCCGGCGCGTCCCCGCTCACCGCCGCACGGTCAGTAATGGCCGTGGGTGTCGGTCGATCCCGACGTGTCGGACGACCCGCCCGGCGTCGAGCTGCTGTCCGGTGAGCTGGCCCCCGGCGAGCCGGACTCCGTCGACCCCGTCCCCTGCGCCGCCCCGGAGGCCGCGTCGGACGGCGCCGCGCCGATCTGGATCTCGACCGCCACGTCACGCCCCTCCACCTGGTTGAAGCTCGCGCGCACCTGCTGGCCCTCCTCCAGCTCGGCGTACGTCGCGTCCCTCCCGTTCAGGGTGATGGACGTCTGCGGGACGATCTCGAGCGTCTTGGTCTCGCCCTGGGCGGACTGGATCGAGACCTGGTCGGAGGACACGTCACCGATCTCGCCGGAGACGATGTCATCCGAGGCGTGCGCCTTGATGGCCGGACCGGGCCTCATCAGCGGGTCGCGCGCGCCCTGCGATCCTTGCGCTCCGCTCGACGCTGTCGAGCCCTGGGCGGTGGTGGACGAGGTGTCCGAGCTTGGAGCGCTGCTCGATGCGCTCGGCTCGCTGCCGCTGCCCCGCGCTTGCGAGCGGCTCGTGCTGCAACCCATCCCGACCCCAACGGCGAGCGGGACGGCCAATGCGATGACGCGAACTCTCATGGTTCCCCCTGGGACGAAGCTTCGTTGAACCTGTGCGTCGGCGCCGCGCGCGGGGAGCCCCCGCTCGCGCGGCGCTGCACACGCTGGCCATCCGCGCGGAAACACGCCGGGTGCCCGCGAACCGAGCAGCGGCGCCAGGCGCACGGGGCTCAGGCAGGCCATGCGATCGCCGCCCCGGGCGCCGGCGGTGCGGGCGCGCGTGCGCCCTGCGAGCGCGCGCGCTCGCTCGCCGCCGACTTCGCTGCCGCGCGGACTTCCTAGCCGCGGTCCGCGTACACGACGAGCTGCGCGCCGACGAGCAGCTTGTGCCGGCGCGGGTTCTCGATCCCGTTCCAGCGGCACAGCTCCAGGAGCTCCACGCCGAGCCGGCGCGAGATCGACCAGAGGCTGTCGCCCGGCTGGACGCGCAGCGTCGTGCGGCTCCGCGCGGCGGCGCTCGCAGCGGCGCTCGGAGCGGCGGCGACGCGCGGCGCGGCGCTGGGCTCTTGCCGCGCGGGCTCCGCCTTCGCGGCAGGCTCCTCCGCGGACGGTTTCGCCTTCACCGGTCGGCGCGGCGACGCGGACGGCTCCGGCGCGCGCGCGGCGGCGAGCTGACCGCCGCCCGTCGGCTTCGGGATGATGAGCTCCTGCCCGATGCGCAGCTTCTTCGCGGTCCGGAGCCCGTTCATCTCCATGATCCCCTCGGTGGGGACGCCGTACGACCTCGCGATCGAGGAGAGCGTGTCGCCGCGGCGGACCACGTGCCCGGCGAACGTCATCCGCACCTTGCCCTGGAGCGCCGGCCAGTTCTGCGCGAACGCCTCCGCCTGCCCCTTCGGGATCTTGAGCTTGTACGGGCGCGGCGGCGTGCAGGCGCGGCGCAGCTCGGGGTTCAGGTCCATGAGCTCGCGCTCGGTGGCGGCGGCCGCGCGCGCCACGACCGCGAGCAGCGTGGCGGACGGGATCATCACCTCCGTGTACTCGTCCCAGCGCTGCCGGTCGATCTCGGCCGCGCGGAAGCCGAAGGCCTCCGGGTGCTTCGTGACGATCGCGGCGGCCATGAGCTTCGGCACGTAGCCCTTCGTCTCCGTGCGGAGCACCTTGCGCCCCGGGACGGCGGCCATCTCCCAGAAGTCGTCGTACCCCTTCGCCTTCGCCTTGAAGATGCGTCCCACCCCGGCGTTGTAGCCCGCCCACGCCAGCCGCCAGTCGCCGGTCTGATCGTGGAGCTGCTTCAGGTAGCGCGCCGCGGCGTGCGCCGACTTCTCCGGATCGCGCCGCTCGTCCACCCAGAAGTCCTGCTTCAGGCCGAACATCTTCCCGGTCGGGCCGATGAACTGCCACGGCCCCGAGGCCCGCGCGCGGCTGTAGGCGAAGTTGCCGAAGCCGCTCTCGATCATCGCGAGGAAGACGGTGTCCTGCGGGATCCCCTCCTCCTTCAGGATCGCGCGGTACCGATCCATGTAGCGGTGAGAGCGCCCGAGCCATTTCACGAAGTGCCCGCGCGCGACGCGCGACTGGAAGAACCGGATGTACCCGACGACCGCCTCGTTCACCTCGATGGGGATGTCGTACTCGGCCTGGAGCTGGGCCAGGTCGTGGTCGAGCTCGGGGAGGAGCGCGATCCGGCCGACGCCCGGCTGGTGAGGCGGGACCGTGGACTTCTCCTGGACGTGCGACGCCTCCTCAGCGCGGCGCAGGTCCTCGAGCTCGGCGGACTCCTTGTCGATCTCCTCGGCGACCGCGGGTTCGTCGGGCACGTCCGCCGACGCGGCGAGGAGATCCTCGTCCGCGAGGAGCCGCTCCGCCGTGGAGACCGGCCCGCCCGCGGAGGCGGGAACGATCTTCGCGGCCGGCGGCTCGGCGAGCGGGAGCGCCTGCGTGGCTGCGGACGCCGCCGCCGCCCGAGAGGCCGGCCCCTGAGCGACCGCGGGCGCCGCCAGGGCGACGATGGCGAGAAGGGAAAGCGTCGTGGAGGTCGGCCTCATCGCTCCTCAGGGGCGGGACGACCGGCCGAAGGGGCCGACGCCTGCGCGTGCATCGTAATCGGCCCGGCGTCAACTTCCAAAATCAGCCACCCACCCGCTCCCTCGCCCGGTCCCTCCGAAAGACGCTGCGCATCCGGACCGCCGCCGCCACGCCCCGGCCGGTTGCGCATGGAGGACCGGCGGCCTTACAGGAACCGGGCGGACGCTCGCGCGATTCCGCCATTCCCCGCGAGGAGCGGATTTGCTAGACCCGCGGCTCCGAATGCAGATTGGCCCCCACACCTTCCCTGGTCGCTTCTTCCTCGCGCCTCTCGCGGGCGTCTCGGACCGCCCCTTCCGCGCCATCTGCCGGGGAATGGGCGCGAGCTTCGCCTATACCGAGATGGTCTCCGCCCACGGGCTCGTGCACGGCACGCTGCAGACGGAGAGCTACCTCGACCGCGATCCCGAGGAGGAGCCCTTCGCGGTCCAGCTGTTTGCCGCCGAGCCGGACGTGCTCGCGCGGGGCGCCGCGGTGGCGGTGCGCGCCGGCGCCGGCATCATCGACGTGAACATGGCCTGCCCGGTGAAGAAGGTGTGCGGCACCGGCGCGGGCGCTTCCCTCGGACGGGAGCCGGCGCGCGTGGAGAAGGCGGTCCGCGCCATCCGCGCGGCGGTCCCGGTCCCGGTGACCGTGAAGATCCGTGCCGGCTGGGACGAGGGCGAGGTGAACTGCGTCGCCGTCGCGCGCGCCGCCGAGGCGGGGGGCGCCGCCGCGGTCGCGCTCCACGGCAGGACGCGGGCGCAGATGTACTCGGGCCGCGCCCGATGGGACCTCGTCCGTGCCGTGAAGGAGGCCGTCTCGATCCCGGTGCTCGGCTCGGGCGACGTCTGGACCGTGGAGGACGCGCTGCGCATGCGCGCCGAGACCGGCTGTGACGCGGTGCTCGTCGCGCGCGGCGCCTGTGGAAACCCCTGGATCTTCCACGCGCTCCGCGCCGCCGAGCGGGGCGAGCCGCGCCCGGCGCCGCCATCGCGCGAGGAGTGGATCGCGGTGATGCTCCGCCATGTCGAGCTGCAGATCGCGCACCGCAGGCGGCAGCGGACCGGCGAGCCCGAGGCGGAGGCGGAGCGGGCCGCCGTTCGCGAGCTGAGGAAGCACCTCCTGTGGTACACGCGCGGTCGCCGCGGCGGCGCGGTGTTCCGCCGCGACGCGGACCGGCTCCACACCGCCGCAGACGTCGCGCGCAGCCTCGAAACGCACTTCCCGCCGGGCTCCCCCGCGTTCGAGGAAGACCCTGGCGAGGCGCGCACGGACGGCGACGAGGCATGAGCGGCGCCGGGACGCTCTCGCTCTACACCGGGGCCATCCTCCTCGGCGCGCTCGCGGGAGGGGCGCTCCCGCTGTTCGCGAGCGTCCGCCGCTCGGATCTCCTCCTCTCCTTCTCCGCGGGCGTCATGCTCGGCGCCGCGTTCTTCCACATGCTGCCGGAGGCGGTGGAGCGCGGCGGCAGCGCGGTGGTGCCGTTCGCCGTCGTCGGGTTCCTCTTCCTCTACCTCCTCGAGCGGTTCGTGCTCGTCCACGTCTGCGCGGAGCCGGGCCCGAACCGCCGCCTCTCCACCGCGGGCGCGCCGCTGCCGCACCACGAGCACGAGCACGAGCACGTGCACCACGGCCAGGCCGAGCCGGATCCGGACGGCACCGGCTGCGACGTGCACACCCTCGGCGTCGCCGCCTGGGTCGGGTTGAGCGCCCACACCGTCATCGACGGCTTCGCGCTCGCCGCAGCGTCGGTGACCCCGGAGCTCGGGCTGCTCGTGTTCCTCGCGATCCTCGCCCACAAGGTGCCGAACGCGTTCTCGCTCTCGGCGATCCTGCTGTCGGAGGGCTACTCGCGCGGCAGAGCGGTCGCGATGAACGCCGCCTTCGCCGTGATGGTGCCGGTGGGGGCAGGCGTGTACGTGCTCGTGCGGCAGCTCGTTCACGTGGAGCGGTTCACGGCGATCGCGCTCGCGGCGAGCGCCGGGACGTTCCTGCACCTGTCGCTCTCCGACATCCTTCCCGACCTGCACCGCCGCGGGGCGTCGCGCTGGCGGCTCTCCGTCGCGCTCGTCGCGGGCGTCGCGATGATGGCCGCGCTCACCCTGCTGCGGCACGACTGACGTTCGTCAGGGTGTACGTCAGCCGCCTTGCGGCTGCCGCGGAAGGCGCACGGTGAAGGTCGTCCGCTCGCCGGGCGCCGACCGGGTCTCGATGGTCCCCCCGTGCGCGGCGACGATCGCGCTCGCGATGAAGAGCCCGAGTCCGAGCCCGTCCTTGCCGCCGGCCCGCTGCCGCGCGGCCCTGCGGAACGGCTCGAACAGCCGCGGGACGACCTCCGGCGGAATGGGCGGCCCGTCGTTCGAGATCGCGACCACCACCGCCTCGCCCTCGTCCCTCCACGACGCGTCCACCAGCGTGCCCGGGGGGCTGTAGTCCACCGCGTTCGAGACGAGGTTCGCGAGCACCTGCGCGATGCGGTCCGGATCCCAGCTCCCCGTCGGATCTCCCGTGCCGGAGCGGCGGATCTCGCGCCCGGGGTGCGCCGCCTCGCACTCGTCGGCGACGATCTCGACGAGCGAGGAGAGGTCGCACGGCCGGCAGTGCAAGGGGAGGCCCTGCCCGCCTCGCACCCGCGCGTAGTCGAGGAGCACGGAGATGATGCGGTCCATCCGGGCGGCGTTCGCGACGATGCGCGCGGCGAGCCGGAGGCGCTCGGGGGGCAGGTCCTCGGCGCGCACGAGGAGGTGGGCCGCGTTCGAGAGCGCGGAGAGCGGCGTCCGCAGATCGTGCCCGACGATGCCGAGGACGTTCCGCTGGAACTCCTCCGCCTCGCGCTCGGCCGTGACCTCTCGCACGAGGGCGCCGATGCCCAGCGTCTCGTCCCCGCTCCGCACCGGATACCAGCTCTCGAGCCAGCTGCGGCGCTTGCCGGGCGCGGCGGGCGTCTCGCCGACGACCTCCATGTCGAGGAGCGGCATCCCGGTGCGCAGGATCTCGCGCCAGGCCCGCTCCAGCTCGTCGAGGGGAAGCCCGGGGAGGATCTCGCGGTGCGTCTTGCCGAGGTGCTCTTCGACCGGGAGCCCGTTCAGATCCGCGAGCAGCTGGTTCAGCCGCCGGAAGCGGAGATCGCGATCGAGGAAGGCGACGCCGACCGGCGCGTTGTCGACGACCGCGTCGAGGAGCGCCCGGCTGCGCGCCTCGGCGGCCCGCGCCTCACGCTCCGCGTCGAGCAGGCGCGCGCGGTCGAGCGCGAGCGCGCACTGCTCGGCGGCCGCGGCGAGGAGATCGCGCTCCTCCGGCGGAAACGGCAGGCGCCCGGCGAAGCCGAAGCCGACCGCCCCGAGGAGCGTCCCCCCGACCTTGAGCGGGAGGGCCGCCATCGCCGCGAAGCCGCCCGCGTACGGCGCGAGCTCGGTCAGCCGTGGGAAGCGGGTCGCGATCGCCTCGCGCGTCTCGAGCCAGAGGGGCTCGCGCGTCCGCGCGGCCGCGGCGGCGGGATACGGCGAGTCGAGCGGGAGGCGGCGGATGCGATCGCGGCTCTCCTCCGCCGGTCCCATCGCCGCGACGAGCTCGAGCGCGTCGCCCTCGAGCACGTACCCCGCCGCGGAGGAGATGCCGAACGCGCGGTCCGCGTGCAGCACGAGGACGGACATCACGTCCTCGACGGTGCGCGCCTGCGAGAGCGCCTCGGTGACGCCAAGGAGCCGCTCGAGCCGGCGCACCGCGCGCTCGGCGTCGTCGCGGGCGCGGACGAGCGCGGCCTCGCGCTCGCGGTCGTAGGTCGCGTCGCTCACCATCGCGAGGAGGCCGCGGACGGAGCCGTCCGGTGCGGCGATGGGGAGGATCGAGCAGAGCCACTGCCGCGAGCGGCCGTCGGCGAGCCAGCCGCTGCAGGCGAGGTTCAGGAAGGGCTGACCGGTCTCGACCACGACGCGGCAGGCGTCCTCGACCCGCTCCGCCTCCTCGCGGAGCGTCGGGTCGCGCCCCTCGGCGATCGCGGGGATGGTGCGCCCCACGTGCGCGGCGCAGGGGAGGCCGCTTCCCTCGGCGAACGGCTCGTTCACCTGGACGAAACGCAGTCCCCGGTCGAGCACGGCGAGGCCGACGGGACCATGCCACAGGCCGTCGAGCAGCGCGAACGCGGTCTCGCTCGCGGCGACCGACCCTTGCGCGCGCAGGCGCGAGCTCGCGTTCGGACGATCTGGAACCACCGGCGATCCCGAAAGAGCGATCATGCCGGATCGGGCGGCGCGAGTCGCCACCCCAACGGGGTTCACGCGCAGCGGAAAAAGGTCGCGAGCGCCCGGGCGCCGCCCCGGCGCAGCACCTCGAGCGCCTCGTCGGCGGGCGAGCGGCGCGCCTCGGCGCCTGCCCGGAGGGGCTCGAGCCAGACGCGCTCGTCCTGGCCGCGATAGCCGCAGCAGCGCTGGCGGCAGAGGCCGCTCGCCGACGCCTCGATCAGCTCCTGCGCGATCTCGGCGATCGCCCGGCCGTCCGGCGCGCGCCCGGCGAGCCCTTCCCGCCCCGCCGCCACCATGAAGGCGCGCCGCTCCGCGATCGAGAAGAGCTTCACAGCCTCGAAGGCCCGCGCGCGCGCCTCGCGGTCGTAGAGGATCCCCTTCCAGAGCGCGACGAGCGCCTTCGTCAGCTCGGGCCCGCACGCGTCCGCGCCGCGCACCTCGACGACGCCCTTCACCCGCACCTCGGGGAACACCGTCGTGAGGTGGTCCTCCCAGTCGGCGATCGTCGCGCGCTCGCCCGCGATCCCCTCCGCGAGGAAGGCGCGGAACGTCCGGCCGGCGGGATCGAGGTAGCCGCCTCCGCGGCGCAGGAAGATCATCGGGACGTCGAGCGCCCACTCCACGTAGCGGCGGTACGGCGCCTCGTGGAAGCCGGGATCGAACGGGAACTCGAGCAGGCCGGAGCGGGCGGGGTCCGTCTCCGCCCACACCGCGACGCGGTAGCTCTTCCAGCCACAGGGGCGGCCGCCGACGACGGGCGAGTTCGCGAAGAGCGCGACGATCGCGGGCTGGATCGCGAGCGCGACGCGGAGCTTCTCCGCCATGTCGGCCTCGTCGGAGAAGTCGAAGCTCGCCTGGGCCGAGGCGGTCATCGCCATCATGTCCTCGGCGAGCCTACCCCGCGCGGCGAGGAACGGCCGCATGACGCCGTAGCGCTGCTTCGGCATCCACGGACCGTCCGCGGCGCTGCCCCAGGGGCGATACCCCGTGGCGAGGAACTCGACCCCGAGCGCCTCGCCGAGGGTCCGGCACTTCGCGAGGTGCCGATCGAGCTCCTCGGCGACCGCGTGGACGTCGGCGAACGGGCGGCCGGAGAGCTCGAGCTGACCGCCCGGCTCGATCGAGACGGTGAGCCCTCGCTTCTGGGAGGCGATGATCCGCCCCTCCTCCTCGAAGGGCTCGTAGCCGAACCGCTCGAACCCGCGGAGGACCGCCGCGACGCCTCCCTCGTCCGCGTAGGGGACCGGCGCGAGCGTCCCCGCGCGGAGCAGGATCTTCTCGTGCTCGAGCCCGACCTTCCATTCACCCTGCGGACGCTGCTTGGCCCGCAGCCACGCGACGAGGTCCTCGGGGCCCGCGATGGGGCGGCTCTCCTGCGGACGGGCATCGAGCGACATGGGCCCCTCCTATAGCTTTCCGGCGGGGGGCCTGTCACAGGTGAGCGGCATCGGCATCTCGGGCACGGCGCGCGGGCATGAACGGCCGCGCCGCGCGTTCTCGCTCCATGGCGGGCGTGGCGGCCGATCTGCTTGCGCGCCCCCCGGCGCCACCCTATCCTGCCGCGTTACGCAGGTTTTTCCCTTGGCCGCCTCCTCCCCTCCCCCCTCGCCCCGGCCCCCATCCATGATCCGCCCTTTCCGGCTGTTCGCCACCCTGGCGGCGACTCTCGCCATCGCGCTCGGAGTCACCGCCCGCTTCGTCCGCGCCGAGCCCGCCGCGGCGCCGGCCGTCGCGTACAAGGGCGCGGTCCCCGTCCACGCGCGCGCGGACGACGGCGGCGAGTACCGGCTCGATCGCCTGCCGATCCTGTCCCGCGTGATCCTGTCCGTGAAGGACAACTACGTGGACCCCTCGCGCTTCGACCCGAAGCGCATGGTGGTGGCGGCGCTCGAGTCCGTCGAGAAGACGGTCGCCGAGGTGATGGTCCAGGGCGACGCGAAGTCCGCGAAGCTCACGCTGACCGTCGGTTCCTCCACCCGCGACCTCGACCTCACCGGGGTCGACTCGATCTGGAAGATCCGCACGGTGCTGGGCGAGGCGATGGGGTTCATCCAGGAGCACCTCGTCGCGCACAAGGAGCTGAAGGAGATCGAGTACGCCGCGGTGAACGGCATGCTCTCGACGCTCGACCCGCACACCGTCCTCCTCGAGCCCAAGTACTTCAAGGAGATGAAGCTGCAGACCCGCGGCGAGTTCGGCGGCCTCGGCTTCGTCATCGCGATGCGCGACGGGAACCTCACCGTCGTGAAGGTGCTGAAGGGGACGCCGGCGCAGCGCGCCGGGGTGAAGGCGAAGGACGTCATCCAGAAGATCGAGGAGCAGTCCACGATCAACATGGACCTGCAGGACGCAGTGGATCACCTGCGCGGCAAGCCTCAGACCAAGGTCTCCATCACCATCATGCGGGCGGGCTTTCCCGAGCCGAAGCGGCTGCACCTCACCCGCGAGGTGATCCAGGTCGAGACCGTGCCGCAGGCGCACCTCCTCGACGGCAACGTCGGATACGTGAAGCTGTCCCAGTTCTCCGCGAACACCACCCGCGACCTCTCGCAGAGCATCCAGGCACAGCTCACGCAATCGGGCGGCAAGCTCGACGGGCTCGTGCTCGACCTGCGCGGAAACCCGGGCGGCCTGCTCGAGCAGGCGATCCAGGTCTCGGACCTGTTCCTCTCCGAGGGCGTCATCGTGAAGACCGTCGGCGGCGGCGACAAGCAGCGGATCAACGAGGTGAAGGAGGCGACCGCGGAGTCCACCGACCTCAACCGGCTCCCGCTCGTCGTCATCGTGAACAACAGCTCCGCCTCCGCGAGCGAGATCGTCGCCGGCGCGCTCAAGAACAACAACCGCGCGCTCGTCGTCGGCCGGCAGACCTTCGGCAAGGGCTCGGTGCAGGTGCTGCACGACTTCAACGAGCCGGGCCGCCCGAACGAGGAGGCGGCGCTGAAGCTCACCATCGCGCAGTACCTCACCCCGGGGGACATCTCCATCCAGGAGGTCGGCATCACGCCAGACGTGCTGCTCCTCCCCGGCCGCGCCCTGAAGGAGCAGGTGAACTACTTCGCGCCCCCGCGCTCGATGGGCGAGGCGGACCTCGACGCGCACTTCTCGAACCCCGCCGGCGCGCCCGGGGCACCCGGCGCGCCCGCCGCGCCCGCCGCGGGCGAGAAGAAGCGGCGCGTCGAGAAGGCGGCGCTCGAGCTGCGCTACCTCCTCGACGAGAAGGAGGACGAGGTCGCGAAGGCGCTGAAGCGCGAGGGGCGCGACCCGTCGCAGAGCGCGCACGCCGGGATGGAGCTCACCCCCGAGCAGCAGGAGGACGAGGAGGCGGAGGCCGATCCCGACCGCTTCGTCGAGGACTACCAGATCCGCTTCGCGCGGGAGCTCCTGAAGCGCGCGCCGTACGCCGATCGGATGAAGATGCTCGAGGGCGCGAAGGCGCTCGTCGCGCAGCGCCACGACGAGGAGGAGGCGCGGGTCGGGAAGCGCTTCGGCGAGCTCGGCGTGGACTGGGCAAACGGGCACGTGAACGGCTCGCCGCGCGCGGCGGTGACGGTCGCGCCGCCGAGCGGCCGCGACTTCCGGGCCGGCGACACGGTCCAGTGGACCGTCACGGTCGAGAACCGGGGCGACGCGCCGTTCAAGCGGCTCCGCGCCTGGACGCAGGCGGAGAAGAACCCGCTCATCGACCGGCGCGAGTTCGTGTTCGGCGCGATCCGCCCGGGCGAGCGGCGGAGCTGGACGGTCCCGGTGAAGGTGCCGAAGGGCACCGACAGCCGGCGCGACGAGGTCACCCTCCACTTCGAGGACGACGCCGGCAAGGCGCCGCCCGACGTCGCGACGAGCTTCGGGGTCGTCGAGGTGCAGAAGCCGATGTTCGCCTTCTCGGTCCAGCTCGACGACAAGGTGGGCGGCAACGGCGACGGCCTCGCGCAGCGCGGGGAGACGTTCAACGTCCGCGTGGACGTGCGCAACGTCGGGACCGGCTCGTCCAGCGACAAGACCTACGTCTCGCTCAAGAACCTCGGCGACGAGAAGCTCTTCATCAAGAAGGGGCGCGAGGTGATCGGCGCGCTCAAGCCGGGCGAGTCGAAGTCCACGGCGATGGAGGTGGAGCTGCGGCGCGGCTCGAAGTCGGACGAGCTGCCGTTCCGCGTCCAGATCGTGGACGAGAAGATGGACGAGTTCATCTCGGAGAAGCTCGACTGGCCCGTCGCGAAGGACGAGCCTGCCGTCGCTCCGACCCGGGCGATGGTGCGGGTCGAGGCGGCGGAGGCGATCCTGCGCACCGGTGCGGCGCCCTCCTCCTGGCCCATCGCCAGCGCGAAGCGCGGCGCGGTCCTCGCCGCGGACGCGCGCGTGGGCGACTTCTGGCGCGTCGAGTGGCAGAAGGGCCGCTTCGGCTTCGTCGCGGACGCGGACGTGAAGCCGGCGAAGGGGCCGCGCTCCGGCACCGCCGTCGAGGCCTGGCAGCGCGAGCCGCCGCGCATCGCCCTCTCCCCGGACCCGATGAAGGGCGCGCCCGTCGTGGAGGGCGACAAGTTCCGCCTGCAGGGGACGGCGACGGTGACGCCCACCGTGGACGGCTCGGCGAAGCTCCGCGACGTGTTCGTGTTCGTGAACGAGCAGAAGGTGTTCTTCAAGGTGGTGCCCGAGTCGGCGAACGCCTCCACGCTCGACTTCCAGGCCGACCTGCCCCTCAAGCCGGGGAACAACGTCGTCAGCGTCTTCGCGCGCGAGGACGACGAGTTCCAGACGCGCAGGAGCGTCGTCATCTACCGGCGCCCCCAGGCCGAGGTGGCGCAGGACGCGGCGGCCGCGAAGCGCCAGGCGCAGTGAGCTGGAACGCCTCCCTCGCCCCGCGCAGCGGGAGAGGGGGCGGGTGAAGGGGGGAAGATGGAACAGCGCGCTCTCGGGCGAGAGGGTCTCGTCGTCTCGGCGCTCGGCCTGGGCTGCATGGGCATGAGCGAGTTCTACGGAGGGGCGGACGAGGAGGAGTCCGTCGCGACGATCCACCGCGCCCTCGAGCTCGGCGTCACCTTCCTCGACACCGCCGACGCGTACGGACCGTTCAAGAACGAGGAGCTGGTCGGTCGCGCGCTCCGCGGCAGGCGCGACCGGGTCGTCCTCGCGACCAAGTTCGGGAACCAGCGCAACCCGGACGGCAGCTGGGCCGGCGTGAACGGGCGGCCCGACTACGTGCGCAGCGCCTGCGAGGCCTCGCTGCGCCGGCTCGGCGTGGAGCGGATCGACCTCTACTATCAGCACCGCGTCGACCCGAAGGTCCCCATCGAGGAGACCGTCGGCGCGATGGCGGAGCTCGTCCGCGCGGGGAAGCTCCGCTTCCTCGGCCTCTCCGAGGCGTCGCCCGCCACGATCCGGCGCGCCCACGCGGTGCACCCGATCTCCGCGCTCCAGACCGAGTACTCGCTCTGGAGCCGGGACCCGGAGGACGAGATCCTGCCCACCGTCCGCGCGCTCGGGATCGGGTTCGTCCCGTACAGCCCGCTCGGCCGCGGCTTCCTCACCGGCCGGTTCCGCCGCCTCGAGGACCTCGCGTCCGACGACTACCGGCGGAACTCGCCGCGCTTCCAGGGGGGAGAACTTCGCGCGGAACCTGCGCCTCGTCGACCGCGTCCGCGAGATCGCCGCGGAGAAGGGCGTCGCGCCCGCGCAGCTCGCGCTCGCGTGGGTGCTCGCGCAGGGGAAGGATCTCGTGCCGATCCCGGGCACCACCACGCGCGTCCACCTCGAGGAGAACGTCGCGGCGACGGGGATCGTGCTGGGCAGGGACGATCTCGCGCGCATCGACGCGGTGTCGCCGAAGGGCGCAGCGTCGGGGGATCGGTATCCGCCGGGCGGGATGGCGACGGTGAATCGGTAGAGCGGTCGACCTTCTGGTCGAGGACGAGGTCGAGGTCGAGGACCACGTCCACGTCCACGAGCCCGACCACACCTCATGGCGCTGCTCAGTTGGACTGATCCCGTGAACGCGCCCGAGCCCGAGCCCGCGCCCGAAACAGCCGGGCTCGGACTCGGGCTCGTTCACGGGCTCGGGGCTCAAGCCAACTGGGCACCGCTGTCAGATCGGCCCCCAGGTGACCCGATTTCGCTATCCCCCCGGTGCACAGGTAGAATTCCGCAGTCTTGGCCGAGGCGAAGGACACGTCCTCCGCCCCCCCTTCCGCCGCCGGAAAGCGGACCGGGGCGGGCTTCGAGCTGCGCCTCGAGCGCGGCGGCGCCTACGTCCGCCTCGTCGATCAGATCCTCGCGCCGGGGGTCCGCCTCGAGACGCTGACGCTCCAGCTCCCGGACGTGAAGTTCCCGTTCGACGTGGGGCAGGGTGCGGGCCAGTTCCGCCACCGGCTCGGTAACCTCGCCGACCTGTCCGTCGCGATCGAGCCGTCCGCCGCGGACGAGGTGATCGCGGCGGCGGGGCTCGCCGCGTTCGGAATCGAGGAGCCGCGCATCGCCGCGCGGGAGGGGTTCATCGAGATCGCGGGCCGGCTCTCGGGCGGCCCGCCCTTCACGCTCGAGGCGGGGCTCCTTCCCGCCGGCGACCACGGCGTCTCGCTCGTCTTCCACTCGCCGCGCGTGCTCGGGCCCGCTCCGGTTCCCGCCGCGGCGCTCCCGCACCTCGCCCGCGCCGTCCTCGACGCGGTCGGCCGCGACGCGGTGCCGCTCGAGCCCGTCGCGCCGCTGCTCCGCCGGCTCCTCGCGCCACGCGGCTGGAAGCTCCCCCGCCTCGCCGACGCGCGGCTCGCCCGCGCCGCGATCGCGGACGGCGCCGCCCGCCTCGTCTGGGATCGCGCCGCCGCCGGGCCGGCCGCCACCGCTGCGGATCCCGAGGTCCTCGCCGCGGACGAGGGCGCCCGCACCTTCCGCGATGCCGAGGCGCTCCTCGCGCGCGGCGACTGGAATGCCGCCCGCGAGGCGTACCTCGCGGGGCACGACGCCGGCCACCCGTTCGCGGCGGAGCGGCTCCTCGCGCTCCTCGCGCACGACGAGCGCTTCCACGAGGAGGCGCTCGATCTCGCCGCCGAGTGGCTGGCCCGCCGCCCCGGGTTCGGCGCGGCGCTCGCGGCGGAGGCGAGCGTCCGGCTCGCGCGCGGCGAGGAGGGGCGCGCCGCGCGCGCGTTCGCCGCTCTCGCCGCGTCCGCCGCCGAGCGGGGGCGGACCTTCCTCGCCCTCGCCGCCGCCGAGGCCGGCTTCGCGCTCCCGGGCGCGGCCCGCGAGGACGGCCTGCTCGCCGTCGAGATCGCCCTGGGCATCCGCCGCGATCACATCCCGGCGCTGCGCGCGTTGCGCGCGCTCGCCCGGGCGGGCGGAGATCGCGAGGCGCTGCTCCGCGCGAATCGCCGGCTCGTCGCCTACGACCCCGAGCCCGCCTCGAAGGCGCGCGCCCACGCCGAGCTCGGCGAGCTGCTCCTCGTGGCCGATCCCCCCGGCGCCCGGCTCCACCTCGACCACGCGCTCCGGCTCGCGCCCGACGACGCGGAGGCGCTCGCGGCGCTCTCGCGCGCCTGCGCCGCCGCCGGGGAGCCGCTCCGCGCGGTGCGCGCCCTCGACCGTCTGAAGGACCTCCTGCTCGCCCGCGGCGAGCGGGCCCGCGCCGCGAGCGTCGCCCTCGAGGCGGGCGAGCTGTGGGAGGGGCCGCTCGGCCACCCCGAGAACGCCCTCCTGCGCTACCGCGACGCGGCCGAGCTCGCGCCGAGCGCGGACGCCCACGCCCGCGCCGCGCGCGCGGCTGAGAAGGCCGGACAGTGGACCGAGGCCGCCGACCACCATGCGGCCGCGCTCGCCGCGCTCGACCGCACCGACCCGGGCGCGGCCGCGCTCGCCAGCCGGACGCACGTCGCCCTCGCGGACGTCTCCGAGCGGCTCGGCGATCCCGCGGCGACCGCGGCGCACCTCGAGAAGGCCGCGGCGCTCGCGCCGGACGCCTCGCTCCTGCGCCGCATCGTGGCGCTGCACCGCGCGCGCGGTCCGAGCAGCGAGCTCCTCGCCGCGCTCGACCGGCTCGCCGCCGCCGAGCCCGACGTCGCGGCGCGCGCCGCCGTCCTCGCCGAGGCGGCCGAGGCGGCCCTCGCGCAGGGCCTCGCGGGCGACGCCCGCGCCCGCTTCACCGCGGCCGTCGCCGCGCACCCCACCTGCAAGCCCGCGCTCTCCGGCCTCGCGCAGATCGCGCGGGAGCGGGGCGACGCGCTGGCCGAGCGCGACGCGCTCGAGCGGCTCCTCCCGCTCTCCCCTCGCGGCGCCGAGGCCGCCGCCGTCCTCGACCGCATCGCGGACGCCCGCGAGCGCGCGGGCGATCTTCGCGGCGCGCTCGAGGCGGCCGCGGAGGCGCGACGCGTCGCGCCCGCCCCGGCGCGACTCGAGACCTCCCTGCGGCTCGCGCGGCGCGCCGGCGGTCCGGCCGCGCTCGCGCCGCTCCTGGCCGAGTGGGCACGGGCCGCCGCCGAGTCGGGTGACGCCGTGCTCGCGGCCGACGCGTGGCTCGAGCGGGCCCGCCTCCTCGCCGCTGCGAGCCCGGCGGAGGCCCTCGCGGCGCTCGCCGAGGCGAGCGCCGTCTCGCCGGGTCATCCCGCGGTCCTCCGCGCGCAGGCGGAGCTGGCCGAGCGGACCGGGGATTACCGGCTCGCGCTCGGCTGCGTGCGGGCGCTGCTCGGGCGCGCCCCCGAGGATGCCGCGCTGCTCGAGCTTCGCGCCGCCCGTGCCGCGCTCGGCGCGGGCGAGGCGCAGGCCGCGAAGGATCACGCGGAGCGCGCCTTCGCGTGCGGCGTGCCGGGCGCCGCGGAGGTGCTGGACGAGATCCTCGAGCGCGCCGGCGACGACGGCGCTCGCGCCGACGTCCTCGCCCGCCTCGGCCGCCATCTCGACGCGGCCCGTCTCTTCGAGCGGCACGGGGACACCGCACGGGCGCGCGCCGCGCTCGAGCGCGCCGCGCTGGACCAGGCGACGGCCGCGCAGGCGCTCCCGCGCCTCGCGGACCTGCGCCTCGGCGAGGGCGATAGGCCGGGGGCCGCCGCGGCGCTCCTCGCCCTGGCGCTCCTCGGCGAGGGGCGCGAGGCGGCGCGGCTCGCGCTGCGCGCCCACGTCACCGGACGCGACCCCGCGCCCCTCGACGTCGCGATCGAGAAGGATCCGCGCTTCGCCCCCGCGCGCGCGCGCCGTGCCGCGCTGCGCGCGAGCGACGATCCGGCCTCCGCCCTCGAGGACGCAGAGGCGGCGCTCGCGGGCGAGGATCTTCCCGCGGACGAGCGCGCCGGGGTGCTCGCCCTCGCCGCCCGCGCAGCGGCCGCGAAGGGCGACGGCCCCGCCGCGCGGCGCCACCTGTCCGCCTACTGCGACCTCGTCCCCGACGATGACGCCGCCCTCGCCCGCCTCGCCGCGCTGCACCGCGCCGCGGGCGCGGCGGACGACCTCGCGACGGTGCTCGCGCGCAGGCTCCCCCGCGCGGCCGCGGCCGACGCGGCGCAGGTCCGGCTCGAGCTCTCCGATCTGCTCGCCGCCCGCGACCCGGCTCGCGCCGCGCGGCTCGCGCTCGAGGCGCTCGAGCGCGCCCCCACGAGCGCGGCCGCGCTCCGCGCCGTCACCACCCCGCCGCGCGCCGCGCACGTACCCGCCGCCGCACGGGCCGCCCTGCTCGCTCGACTCGCCGGCGATGCGAGCGCGACTCCGGAGGAGGCGGCGGCCGCGCTCGGCGCTCGCGCAAGGCTCCTCGCCGACAGCGGGGACGCGAACGGCGCGCTCGCCGCGCTCCGCGACGCTGCGCGCCGGGGGCCCGAGCCGGACGACCTCCTCGAGCTGCGCGCCCGGCTCGCCGCCGCCGCGGGAGAGCGGGTCGAGGCGGCCCGCGCGCTCCTCGAGCGCGCCCGGCGCGCGCGCGACCACGCCGAGCCCGCCGCCGCCGAGCGGCTCGCGGACGCCGGGCTCCACGCGCTCGCCGCCGGCGTCGAGGGCGCCGAGGAGGCGCTCCGCGCCGCGCTCGCGCTCGGGCCGGAGCGGGAGACCAGGCGCGCCGTGCTCGAGGCGCTCGTGCGCTGCGCGCGCGAGCGCGGCGACGCCGACGCGGAGCGCGAGGCGCTGCCGCTGCTCGTGCCGCTCCTCCCCACCGGCGCGCGGCCGGCGGCGCTGCTGCGTGTCTCCGCGCTCGCGGCGGAGGCGAAGAACCCGATCCTCGCGCGCGCCAGCGCGGAGGAGGCGCGCGCGCTCGCGCCCCACGATCTCGCGGCGGTCGAGGCCTGCCGTGCCGCCGCGCTCGCCGAGGGAGATCTCGCCGCGGTGGCGGCGCTCCTCGCCGACGCCGCGCTGCTCGATCCTGCCTCGGCCGGGGCCCGGCACCTCGACCGCGCCCGCCTCCTCGTCGCGCTGCGGCGCCACGAAGAGGCGGACGACGCGTACCGGGCCGCCCGCGCTGTCCTCCCGCCGAACCGCGCGCTCGCCGACGAACAGGTGCGGCTGCGCCGCGACGCCCTCCCCTCCCGGCCGGCCCAGGAGCCGATGGAGGCGTTCGCGCTGCGCACGACCGACTCCGCCGAGGCGGCCTCCGCCCTACGGGCCGCCGCCGCCGTCGCGCTCCAGGCCGGCGATCTGCCCGCCGCGCTGCGCTGCGCCCGGCGCGCCCACGCGCGCGCGCAGGACGATCCCGCCTTCGCGGGAGCGCTGCTCTCGCGCGTCCTCTACGTGATGGGCAGCCGCGGCGAGGCGCTCGTGCTGCACCGCCGACTCCTCGAGGCGGGCTTCCCCGGCGTCGCGCCGGAGGACGCGGTCGCGCTCTGCCGCCAGGCGGCGGATCTCGCCGAGGACGCGGGCGAGCGCGACCTCGCGCTGCGCGCCGTCGACGAGCTCCTCCGCCTGCGCCCGCAGGAGATCGAGGCGGCCCTGCTCCGCTTCGACCTCGAGCCCGACCGCGCGCGCGCCGTGCGCGACCTCGCCGAGGCGACCGCGGCCTGCGGCTCCCAGCGCGGCCGCGTGCTCGCGCTGGCGCGGGCCGCGGAGGGGGCGCTCGAGGACGGGCGGGACCGCGATCTCGCCGACCGGCTCTTCCTGCGGGCGCGCCAGGAGGCCGAGCGCAGCCCCGCGCTCGCGCTCGCGGTGGCGCGCCGCCGCGCGGAGGCGATCCGTCACGCCGAGGGCGCCTCCGCCCCGGCGTTCCTCGAGGCGATCCACGAGGCGGCCGCCGCGGCGCAGGTGGCCGGCGACCGCGGCGTCGCGCGCGACCTCCTCGAGGAGGCGATCGCGCGCGAGCGGGAGCGCGGGCTGTTCGGCGAGGCGGCGCGCGACCTCCTCGAGCTCGACGTGCTCGCCGTCGCGGACGGCGACTTCGCCGAGTCGGCGGCGCGCCTTCGCGCCGCCGGTGCCCTCCAGCGCGAGGCGGGCGACCTCGCGAGCGCGACCGAGACGCTGCGCCGCGCGTACGCCACGAACCCCGAATCCGACGAGACCTTCGCGCGCCTCGAGGACGTGCTGCGCGCCCGCGGCGCGGAGACGATCCCGCTCCTGCTGGAGCTCCTCGGCGATCGGGTCGCCCGCGCTGCCGCCGGGCCGCGCCGGGCCGCCGCGCTCGTCCGGCTCGCCGACGTCCACCGCGCGGCGCAGGACATTCCCGCCGCCGAGGCCGCGCTCCGGGCCGCACTGGCCGACGTCCCCGGCCACGCGGACGCGGAGGACCGCCTGCTCGCGCTGCTCGCCGATTCGCGCCGTACCGTCGAGCGCGCGCGGCTCCTCCTCGAGCGCGCCGCCCGGCTCCCGGAGGTCGACGCGCGCGTCGACCTGCGCCGGGAGGCCGCCGCGGCCCTCGGCGCCTCGACCGTTCCGGAGGATCGCGACCTCGCGGCGGAGGTGTGGCGCACGGTGGCCGCCGCGCGCCCGGCGGATCTCGAGGCGGCCCGCGCCGTGGCTGGGCTGCTCGTGGGGCTCGGCCGCCGCGAGGACGCGATCCCGCACCTCGCCGCGCTCGTCGAGGCGGACCCGGACGACGACGCCGCGGCGGGCGAGCTCGCGCGCGCGTACGAGGCGCGCCCCGTGGATCTCGCGGACCTGCTCGTGACGCGCGCGGCGCGGGTCTCGGGGGAGGCGCGCGCGGCGCGTCTGCGCCAGGCGGCGTCGGCGCTCTTCTCCGCGGGGGAGGACGCGCGCGCCCGGGCCGCCCTGCGGGACGCATTCGAGGCATGGCCCGGCGACGGCGCCGCGTTCGCCCAGGCGCTGCGCGACGCGACGTCGGACCCGGACCGCATCGACGCCGTCCTCTCGGCGCGGGCGCGCGCCGTGCCGGCGGAGGCCGCCTCGTGCCACCGGACCCGCGCGGACGTCCTTCAGGCGACGGGCCGCATGGACGATGCGATCGCCGCGTACGAGGCGGCCCTCGCGGCCGACCCGGGCGACCTCACCACGCTCGGCACGCTCGCCGCCTGCCTCGCCGAAGCGCGCGGAGACGCCGCCGCTGCGACGCTCGATCGCCGGATGGTCGCGCTCGCGGAGGAGGCGCCGGGCACGGTCCCGGGCGCCGCGGAGGCGCCCTCGCGGTTCCGGGTTGGGCTCGCGCTCTCCTTCGCCGGCAAGATGCGGGAGTGCGTGCCGCACCTCGAGCGGGCGGTGTACCTCGCGCCGTTCGACGGCCATGCCGGGCTCGCCTGGGCCGCCCTGGCGGAGGGCTACGCGATCCGCGGCGACACGGCGAGCGCGCTCGCGGCCGCGCGCGCGCGGATCGAGCGGGCGATCGCGCTCGGGCTCGAGGAGGAGAAGCGCGCTGCGCTCGAGGCCGACGCGGAGCTCGCCGCGCGGCTCGGCTTGCCCTCCGCCGTCGGGCCTGCGGCGGTCGAGATCTCGCCTCCGGGCGCGGAGGCCATCGCCGAGGAGCCCTTCGCCTTCGGCTTCGAGACCGAGCCCGAGCCCGAGCCCGAGCGCGCGGAGCCGCCTCCCGGCGAGGAGCCGTTCGCCTTCGGGTTCGAGACCGAGCCCGAGCCCGAGCGCGCGGAGCCGCCTCCCGGCGAGGAGTCGTTCGCCTTCGGCTCCGGGACCGAGCCGGAGGAATCGCCTCCCGGCGAGGAGCCGTTCGCCTTCGGCTCCGAGAGCGAGACCGAGCAGGCGGAGTCGCCTCCCGCGGAGGAGCCGTTCACCTTCGGCCCCGAGCCCGAGCAGGCGGAGTCGCCTCCCGCCGAGGAGCCGTTCACCTTCGGCTCCGAGCCCGAGCCCGAGCAGGCGGAGCCGCCTCCCGCCGAGGAGGCGTTCGCCTTCGGCTCGGAGCCCGAGCCCGAGAGCGAGCCCGCGGAGCCGCCTCCTGCCAAGGAGCCGTTCGCGTTCGCGCGGGACGCCGAGGGCGAGCCGCCTGCGGACGCCGAGCCGCCGCGGTCCGTCGAGGACTGGATCCTCTCCACCGACGCGCTCGAGCTCGCCGGCGCCGCGCCGGACGAGGTCCGCGCCACGCTGGAGAAGGCCTGCGAGGCGCATCCCGACTCGCCCCAGCCCTGGCGCGCGCTGGCGCGCCTCGAGGCGGGGCTCGGCGATCCGCTCGCCACGGCGCGCGCGCAGCTCGCCGCCTCGATCCGCGGCGAGGGTGACCTCGCCGCGCGGGCGGCGCTCGAGGCGGCGCGCCTGTTCGAGGAGGGCGACCAGCACGCCGACGCAGCGCGCGCCTACCGCGCCGCGATGATCGCGCGGCCCGGCGCGGTGCCCGACGCCGTCCTGCTCGCCGCCGAAGCGCTCGCCACGGGGGAGCCCGAGGCGGCGGTGCGCAACCTCTCCGCGCTGTCGCCCTCGGATCTGCCCGACGAGACGCGCGGCGCTCACGCGCGCAAGCTCGCCCGGGCCCTCGACGCCGCCGGGCTCGCGGAGGAGGCGGAGCGCGCCTGGGCGGAGATCCTCGCCGCGGCGCCCGCCGACGCCGAGGCCTTCGCGCGCGGGTCCGCCCTCGCGCTCGCCCGCGCGGGCGTCGGCGCCTGGCTCGACGTCGCGGCGCTCCACGAGGAGGGTCTCGCCGCCTCGGGGGACTCGGAGCGGCGGCGCGAGCTGCGGCTCGAGCGCGCGCGGCAGCTCGCCCAGGAGAACCGGCTCGAGGCCGCGCGGGCGGCGCTGCTCGCCGCGCTCGAGCTCGACCCCGCCGATCCCGCCGTCCACGACGCGCTCACTGCGCTCGACGCGTACCACGACGGGTGGGCCGCCTCCGCGGCGGCGCTCGGCGAGGAGGCAGCGCAGGCGGTCGACGGCGCGGAGGGGGCGGCGCTCTACCTCAGGGCGGGGCGCATCCTCCACGATCGCGTCCACGACCCGGTCGGCGCCGACGCGGCGCTGCGATCCGCGCTCGCGCGCGCCCGATCTTCGAACGGTCCCGCCGCGCGCCGCACCGCTGACGAGGCCGAGGCGTTGCTCCAGGATCTCGGCTCGCCGCCGGCCGCGGAGCCTGCCCAGCCGGAGCCCGCACCGGAGCAGCCGCCCGGGGAGCCGTCCGGGCTCGCCGCGGAGGGCGCCGCCGCCTCGTCCGCGCCCGAGGAGCCCTTCGCGTTCGCGCCAACCCCCGAGGAGCCTCACGCCGCCGAGGGCGCTCCGAGCCAGGAGGACGCACCGGCGCCGTGGCTCGAGTCGCCCGAGCCCGGACCGGCTGCGCTCGAGACGGCGATCGCGTCGGCGCCGGCCCTCGCCGCCGGCAGTCCGGAGGCGCCGGACGCGATCGAGCGGCCCGCGGCGGCCGACCCGCAGGAGCTCGCGCGCGAGGGACGGGCGCTCATGGAGGAGGGCAACCTCCAGGGCGCGTACGACCGGCTCTCCCTCGCCCTCTCCGGCGAGCCCTCCGACGTCACCGTGGCGCGCGATCTCTCGCGCATCGCGGAGAAGCTCGGGCTGTTCGACGAGTACGTTCAGCTCGGCGAGGTGTGCGCGGACGCGATCGCCGCATACGATCCGCTCGCCGCGGCCGCGCGCTACCGCCACTTCGCCGAGGTCGTGCGCGACCGGCTCGCCGCGCCGGAGCGGGCGGAGGTGATGCTCGAGAAGGCGCTCTCGCTCGTCCCGGATGATGCCGACACGCGCCGCGCGCTCCTCGCGCACTGGGCGGAGCGGCCCGAGACCGCGCCGCGCGCGCTCGAGGGCTGGCTCGACCTCGCCCGGCGGGATCCGTCGGACGCGACGGCGCTCGCCGGCGCGGCGGCAGCCTGCGAGCGGCTCGCCGCGGCGGGCGGCGAGGCGGCGCCGCGCCTCCTCGAGCGCGCCCGGCTCGCGGCGTCGATCGCGGCGTTCGTCTCTCGCACACACCCCGCTCCTGCGCCGGGAGTGCTCGCGGGAGAGATCCCGCCCGACCTCCGCGCCCGCGTGGCCGCTCCCGGCGCGGTCGGGCCGCTCGCGCGCCTCCTCCGAACCCTCGCCCCCTGGCTCGAGACGCTCTTCCCGGCGGACCTGTCCCGCCGCGGCGTCTCTGCGGAGGACCGGCTCGATCCGGCGCGCACTCCCGCGATCGCCGCCGCGTTCGAGGGCGCCTCTCGCGCGCTGCGGGCCCGGCCGTTCGCGACCTTCCTCTCGAACCGGCCCGGGATCGACTCCGCCCTCGAGAACACCCGGCCTCCGTCGATCGTCCTCGGCGCAGGCATCGCCGTCCTCGACGATCTCGCCCTCTCCTTCCTCGCCGCACGCACGCTCGACCTCCTCGAGCACGGCTGGGCCCTCGTCGGGAAGTTCGCGCCGAAGGACGTCGGGATCCTGCTCGAGCTGGCCTGCCGGTTCGCCGGGGGCGCGCCGCCGTCCATGGGGCTGCCGCCGGAGCGCGCCGGGGCCTTCTTCGCCGTGCTCGAGTCCCAGGTCCCCGGCACCGTCCGCGCCGCGGCGGGGGAGCTCGGCGCCGCGGCGGCCCAGGAGCTCGCCGAGTCGGACCCGCGCACGCTCGCGGCGGCGCTGCGGCGCACCGCGAACCGGGTCGCCCTCCTCCACGCGGGCGACCCCGGCGCGGCGCTGCGCGTGCTCGCCCTCCTCGACCGGCGGCTCGATGCCGAGACGCTCGATCCGGCCCAGGCGCTCACCCTGCCCGATCTCCGCGATCTCGCCCTGTTCGCGCTGTCGGATCCATTCCTCGAGCTTCGCGCCGCGGTGCTCGGTTACATTTCCGAACCGTGACGCGCTCCCTCGCCATGCTCGCCGCCCTGCTCGTCACGGCCTGCTCGCCGGAGGCGGCGCCGTCCTGCCCGGGCGAGCGCGTGGCGAGCTTCGTCTTCGACGCCGACTTCCCGACGAGCGGTCTCGCGCCCGGCCTCGATCCCGATCCGGCGCTGACCGACTGCGACCCGGCGGTCGGGTTCCCCTCCGCGCTCCAGTTCCGCGGGACGCTCTCCGCCGACGCGACCGGCTCCGGAGGAGCGCTCTGCCGGAGCGCCGGGCCGATCCTGTTCGGGACGCAGGACGGGGTGCGCTGGCAGGTGGAGGACTCGGCCGACGGGGCGGTGCTCGGCGGCTGTGGTCCGACCTGCGCCGCAAGCTCGCACGTCTTCATCCGGGGCGACGTCTTCCCGGACACGACCGCCCCCGCCACGTTCGCCGGGGCGCTCGTCGAGCAGCTCACGTTCGACGACGGCGCGTGCGGCCCGTGCGTCCTCCCCTGCGCGAAGAGGTACGCGCTCGACGGGACGGTGGAGGCGCCGTGAGGAAGCGCGCGGTGGTCCTCCTCTCGGGCGGGCTCGACTCGTCCACGTGCCTCGCCGTGGCGCGCGCGGAGGGATTCGAGGCGCACTGCCTCTCCGTGAACTACGGCCAGCGGCACAAGGGTGAGCTCGCGCGGGCGCGGCGGATCGCGCGCGCGCTCGGCGCGAAGGACCACCGGATCGTGAAGGTGGACCTCTCGGCCTTTGGCGGATCCGCCCTCACCGACCGCGCCATCGAGGTCCCGAAGGGCCGGACCCCGGCGCGGATGGCGCGCGAGATCCCGGTCACCTACGTCCCGGCGCGGAACACCGTCCTCCTCGCCCTCGCGCTCGCCCACGCCGAGACCGTCGGCGCGGAGGACGTGTTCCTCGGCGTGAACGCGATCGATTACTCCGGGTACCCCGACTGCCGGCCGGCCTTCCTCCGCGCGTTCGAGCGGGTCGCGCGGGTCGCGACCAAGGCGGGCGTCTCGGGCCGGCCGCTGCGGATCCGCGCCCCGCTCCTCCGCCTCTCGAAGGCCGCCATCGTGCGGCTCGGGACCTCGCTCGGCGTCCCCTACCGGCTCACCCTGTCGTGCTACGACCCGGTCGGCGGCAGGGCGTGCGGGCGATGCGACGCCTGCGTGCTGCGCCGAAAGGGATTTGCGGAAGCCGGTATCCCGGACCCAACTCTCTACGCGACGCGCAAGGAGTGAGGATGCCGCAGATCAGGAAGAGCTACCCGGGCAAGAGCGCCGGAGAGATCTATACGAAGGTGGACGAGGTGATGGAGCGGATCGCCGAGAGGCTCTCGCTCGACTACCAGAAGGACCATTCGGCGAAGGCGGGCAAGGTGTCGAAGCTCGGGATCTCCGGCTCGTACGTCGTGCGCGACGGCGAGGTCACGGTCGAGCTCAAGTTCCCGATGCTGGTCCCCGGATCGATGCGCCAGAAGGTGCAGGACGACATCGCGCGCAAGCTCGAAGGCCTCTTCGCGTGACGGGGGCGCTCAGTCGAGAGGGACAACGATCGCGCCCGCGCGCTCGTTGAGCCGCTCGACCGCCGCGTAGATCGCCTGCAGGGGCGAGTCTCCGGCCCCGGTGGCGGACTTCGGCCCGGCGCGCCGCCGCCGGGCTGACGGCCCGGCGACGATCCGCACCCCCGCGCGCCCGCTCATCGGCTCGGGCCAAACCCGGACTTGCATGCCGGCGCGATAGAGGGCGAGCAGCACCCTCCCCATCTCCGACGCGACGCGTTCTTCGGTGTAGGTCATCTTCGATTCGGCTCGGGATCGGTCGGGGCGGCGCCTTCGCATGGGCGGATCGTCTTGGGACCTGGCCGTGACGACGCATCCTATAGGGGTCGTCCGACAGCGCCAGTTCCCGGCCGAGCCCCCCTTGACCCGGCGGGCGCTCAACATACGTTTCGGGTGCATGCCGGCGCGCTGGGGCAGCTTCGCGATCGGGCTGGGGCTCATCCTCGCCCCGCTCGTCCTCGGCTATGGGAGCCCCGGCCTCGTCGTCCACGACGTCGCGATGGGGCTCCTCGTGTGCGTGGCGACGCTCGCCGCGTTCGAGTGGCCGCGCGCGCGCTTCGCCCTAGCGATCCCCGCGCTCTGGCTCGTGGCGGCGGGCCGCACCAGCGGCGACGCGGCGGCCGCTGCCGCGGAGCTCGGCGCAGGCGGCCTCCTCCTCGCGCTCGCGCTCGTCCCGAGCACGCGTCGCACGCCGCACCCGGCGCCGCCGCTCGCGCCTCCCCCCGGCCGCGCCGGGGCCCGAGCTTGATGGCGGCGACCAGTTGGCTTGAGCCCCGAGCCCGTGAACGAGCCCGAGTCCGAGCCCGGCTGTTTCGGGGGGCGCGGGCGCGTTACGGGATCAGTCCAACCGAGCAGCGCCTGAGGCGATCGCCCCTGTAGAATGGCGCCGTGATCGCGCTCGCCTGGGCGGCGCTCCTCGCCGCCGCGCCCGCCCCGGGCGTCACCGCCGCTGCGCCCGTCCTCACCGACGTCGCGCGCGCGGTGCCCGACGCGATCGTCGACCTGCGCTACGCGACGTCCTCGAACTTCCTCGGGCGCGCGGTGTACCCCACGGGCGCGCGCTGCCTCCTCCTTCCCGCGGTCGCGGACCGCCTGGCGCGGGCCGCGGCGCGGCTCCGGCGCGCGGGGCTCCGGCTCCGGCTCCGGCTCTGGGACTGCTACCGGCCCGCCGCCGTGCAGCGCGAGATGTGGCGGCTCCTGCCGCGGAAGGGATTCGTCGCCGATCCGGCCAGGGGATCGAACCACGGCCGCGCGGCGGCGGTGGACGTGGGGCTCGCCCGCGCGGACGGCTCGGAGGTGGCGCTGCCGACCACTTTCGACGCCTTCGACCGCCGCGCCCGTGCCGACGCGACGGTAGGAGTCTCCCCCGCTGCCCGGCGGAACCGCGACCTCCTCCGCGCGGCGATGGAGGCGGAGGGGTTCCGGGTGAACCGGATGGAGTGGTGGCATTTCGACGCGCCGGAGGCGCGCCGTGCCCCGGTCCTCGACGTCCCGCTCGCGCCGTGACCCTCCCCGCGAACGAGCGCGCCCTCGCGGCGCTCAGGACCCTCGCGCCCACCGCCCAGCTCGACGCCGCGCTGCGCCGACTCGCCGGCGAGCGCGTGCCCCCGCTCGCGGATCTCCCGCTGGGGAGCGAGCTCGAACCCGCGCCCGAGCGGCTCGACGGCAAGCTCCTCGAGGCGATCTGCGCACGCGCCCTCGCCGGCGCCCGCGGAGCGGTCTTCACGCCACCCGGCGAGGCGCGCATCCTGGCGGCGTTCGGCCTCGCGCACTGCGCGGCGCGGCGCGGCGGCCCCCCCGCCGCCCAGGCGCTGCCGCTCATCCTGCGCGGCGCGCCGGAGCCGCGGCTCGCCGCCGCGCTCGAGGGCGCCCTCGTCCTCGACCCGGCCTGCGGAGGCGGCGCCCTCCTCGTCACCGCGGAGCGCCTCGCGCGCGCGACCGGGGCCCGGCTCCGCCTGGCGGGGCTCGATCTCTCGCCGCTCGCGGCGCGCGCCGCGCGGGAGCGGCTCCGCCTCGTCGGCGCCCCGGCCGAGGTGCGGCACGCGGACGCCCTCGCCGCGCCCTGGCCCGAGGCGGACCTCGTCCTCGCGAACCCGCCCTTCCTGCGGCACGAGGCGATCCCGGCCGGGCAGAAGCTCATCGCCGCGCGCGCGAGTGGCCTCTCGCGCCAGGCCGACCTCTCCGCGCACTTCGCGCAGGTCGCCTTCCGCCGCGCGCCGCTCGTGGCGCTCGTCTGGCCCCGCGCGCTCGACATGTCCCGCTCCGCCGCGCCGCTCGTCGCCGCGGCGCGCGCGCGCGGCGGGTTCGTACTCCGGCTCCGCTCGCGGGCGGCGGGCAGCTTCACGGCGTCGGTGGACACCCTCCTCGCGGTCTGGGCGCTGGGCGCGGCGGAGGGGCCCGCAGCGGAGGCCTCGCTCCCGCTCGGCGCCCTCTCCGACGACGATCTCGCTGCCCTCGCCCGGGGAGGCTCGACGCCGAGCGTCGCGCTCGCACGAGCGGCCGGACCGGTCGCGCGGGGCGCGGTCCGGCTGGGCGACGTCTGCGAGGTGCGCTTCGGGACGAAGACCGGCTGCAACGCGTTCTTTCAGCTCCGCCCGGCCGGACCGGGCCGCTACGCTTCGCCGCTCCTCGGCGAGGTTCGGCTCCACGACGCCGACGTCGTCCCGCTCCTCGCCACGCTCAAGGAGGCGCGCGCGCCGGAACGGGCCGAGCCGGCGCGCGTCCTCTTCAGGCCCGTTCGCCCGAGCCGCGCGGCGCTGCGCTACGTCGCGCAGGGCGAGGCGGCGGGGGTAAGCGAGCGGCCCACCTGCGCCGGGCGCGCTGACTGGTGGCGGCTCGCGCCGGGTCGGGCGCCGGCGCCGCTCCTGTATCCGGCGAAGGTGGGCGCGCGGGCGTTCGCGTTCCTGAACGAGGCGGGGCTCTGGGAAGACAAGAAGTGGCACGTGATCTTCCCGAAGGGGCTTCCGCCCTGGCAGGTCGCCCTCGTGCTCGGTGCGACGCCCGTCCGTCTCGCCATCGACCTGGGCGCGCGCCAGCTCACCGGCGCGCAGGCGATCGCCGACGTGGACTGCCGGATCCTCGCCGCCGCGCCCTTTCCCGCGCCGGCCGCGCTCGCGTCGATCGCGGCGGCCCTCGCCGAGCTCCGCCCCGCGCTCGCGCGCGACCCGGTGACGACCGAGCTCGCCGCGATGCTCGATCGCGCCGCCCAGCGCGAGCTCGACGCCGCGGTGGGCCGCGCCCTCGGGCTCTCGCCGCGAGAGATCGCGCGTACCCGCGCCGCGCTCCTCGACCGGGTCCTCGCGCGGCTCGCGCACGGCGCGGCGGTGCGGGCGGCGATCGCGGGGTAGCGGCCCGACCCGGGCGCGCCCGCGCCGGCGGTGCGCGCTACGACCCGCTGGTCGGCGGTGCGGGAGCGGGCGGCAGCGGCGGGACCCCGCTCTCCGCCGCCATGCACTCGGGACAGGTCCCGATGAGCTCGTGGTGGTGGGACTCGAGCCGGAAGCCGTAGCGGCCCGCCACCTCGCGCTGCAGGATCTCGAACGCCTCGAACCCGAACTCGACCACCTTGCCGCAGCGGCCGCAGATGAGGTGGTCGTGGTGCTCCTCGCCGAACGTCGTCTCGTAGCTCTTCGTGTCGCCGGCCACGATGGCAGGGCGGAGGATCCCGGCCGCGGCGAGGAGCGGCAGCGTGCGGTAGACCGTCGCCTTCGAGCCGCGGATCCCGCGCGCCTTGAGGTCCTCGATCAGGTCCTCGATCGGATAGTGCCCCTTCCGAGCGAGCGCAGCCTCGACGATCGCCGCGCGAGCCTCGGTGAGGCGGAGCGCCCGCTTCTCGAGGAAGCGCTCGAACCTCTCGAGCGCGTCCGTCGTGCGTCCTGCCGCCGCAGGCTCTGTAAGAACCTGTCTCACAGGGTCACACCCTACCGGGCGAGGGAGCGAACGTCAACATTGCGCGAAATATTCGCGCCACGCGGCCCATTCTGGCAGAGCAGCGGGCGGCCGGGCGCTCTTCCCGCGCCTGAAACCCCGGTTTCCGGTAAAGGAACCTTCGTGAAGACGTTCTGCCGCGCTGCGGCGCCCTGGCTCGCGACGGTCGCCCTTCTCCTCTCCGCGCTTCCGTCGCACGCCGCCGACGTTCCCGGACGTGAGCTCGAGGGCGCCCTCCGCGCCATCGTGGACGCGGGCCCGCTCGCCTCCGCGCGCGCCGGGATCGTGGTCGAGGACGTCGAGAGCGGCCAGGTGCTCTACGCGAAGGATCCGGACGCCCTCCTCAACCCCGCCTCGAACGTGAAGCTCGTCACCTCCGCCGCGGCGCTCGCGCGCCTCGGGCCGGACTACCGCTTCGACACCGAGTTCTACGTCGAAGGCGCGCCGGGTCCGCAGGGCATGCGGACGCTCCACGTGAAGGGGAAGGGCGACCCGTCGCTCCTGACCGAGCGCCTCTGGGCGATCGCGGGCGACCTCGCGCACCTCGGCCTCCGGCACGTCGGCGACGTCGTCGTGGACGAGTCCTTCTTCGACGGCGAGCGGTTCGGCCCCGGGTTCGACCAGGAGACGGGCGACAAGAGCTACCTCGCCCCGACCGGCGCCGCCTCGCTCAACTGGAACACGGTGGCGGTCCACGTCGCGCCCGGCGAGCGCCGCGGCGCGAAGGCGCGCGTCGAGCTCGAGCCGGCGAGCGATCTCTTCGAGGTCGAGGTGCGCGCCACCACCGCCGCCGCGAGCGCGCGGCGCCGCCTCACCGTCTCCTCCGCCCGCGTCGGCGGCCGGCAGCGGATCGTGGTGGACGGCCGCATGCCGCTCGGGAGCCGGATGCAGGTCATGTGGCGCCGCATCGACGAGCCGGGGCTCTACCTCGGCCACACACTGCGACGGCTCCTCGAGCTGCGCGGCGTGAAGGTGAGCGGGCGGGTGCGGACCGGCGAGGTGCCTCAGGGCGCGCGGCTCGTCCACGTCGCCGAGTCGGAGTCCCTCGGCGAGATCGTGCGGCGCCTCAACAAGACCTCCAACAACTTCGTCGCCGAGCAGCTCGTGAAGACCCTGGGCGCCCAGGTGAAGGGCGGGCCCGGCTCGTGGCCGAAGGGGATCCAGGCGGTGGAGGAGTTCCTCGCCGAGGTCGGCGTCCCGCGCGGCTCCTACCTCATGAAGAACGGCTCGGGGCTGAACGACACGAACCGCTTCAGCGCCCGGCAGCTCGTGACGCTCCTCCGCGCCATGTGGGGGCGCTTCCCGCTCCACGCGGAGTACGTCGCCTCGCTCCCCGTCGCGGGGCGCGACGGCACCATCCGCTGGCGGATGGAGGGGACCGAGGCGGTGGGGAGGCTCCGGGCGAAGACCGGCACGCTCGAGAACGTGACGAGCCTCTCCGGCTACGCGGAGAGCGCCGGCCACCGGACCCTCGCGTTCTCCATCCTCGTGAACGACTTCGCCGGGCGGCCCGCGGCAGCGGTGCGGTCGCTCGACGCGATCGGGACCGCGCTGGCGGCGAGCGGCGGCGCCCCCGGCGCGCTCGGGGCGGCGCTCGCGCTCGCGAAGGGGCCGGCGCCCGCGGCCGCCGCCGCAGCGGAGGACCTCGCCGCGTCGGTGAAGACGTACTACGCGCTCGGCCACGCCGGCGACGTGCGGAACGTGCAGTTCCTGCGAAGCGCGCTCCGCGTCGAGACCGAGCCCGCGCTCCGCCTCGCCGTCGCGGAGTGCGTCTACCTTTCCGAGCCGGACGGCGAGACGTCGCGCCGGACGTTCCTCGACGCCACCCCCCAGGACCCTGCGATCCTCGCGCGGCTGTGGGCCGCGGCGGACCCGGCGACCTCCGCGGACGGTCCCGTGCTGCCCTCGCTCGGCGACCTCGCCGCGGAGGGCAATCCCGACGCGCTCGCGAGGCTCGTCGAGATCGCGCCCGCCGCCGCGCTCGACGGGAAGCTCGGCGCAGCGATCGCCGAAATCGTCGCCGACGTCGCCGCGATGGTGCCGGACGAGCTCGTCGCCGCCCTCCGCGCCGCGTCCCCCCGCGTGCAGGAGGCGGCGGTCGGCGCGCTCGCGTCCGGCCTCGCGCGGAGCGAGGAGCGAGACCGGCCGTTCGCGGCCGCGCTCCACACGCTCTGCGAGCGGCAGGACGACCAGGGCGCCTTCGCCCGGCTCCTCAAGCCGCGGCTCGACGCGGCCGCCGCCGCGGGCGCGCGCACCGCGCCGACGATCGTCCCCGCGTCGGGGACCGTCCCGGCGCGGGCGCCCGGCGGCGGGTGAAGATTCCGTTCGCCCTGAGCCCTTCGACTCCGGGCCGCGAAGCGGCCCTACGCTCAGGGCAGGCGTAGTCGAAGGGCGCGAGTCAGGACGCGCGCGCCTGCGGGGGCTCGCCGCAGGCCCACTCGGCCCGCGTGCCCTCGTGGATCGCGGCGTAGACCTCGTCGCGCAGCCGGTTCGCCTCGGCATCGGTGAGCGTCCGTCCGACGGCCCTGAGCGTTATCCGGACCACCACGTTCTTCTGCTCGCGCCGCATGCCCAGCCGCTCGCGCGCCGCCGCGGGGAGCGCGGCCGCCCAGGTCTCGGAGAGCACCTCGACGGACTCGACGTCGCCCGCGCGCGGGCCGAGCGCCTCGCGAACGCGATCGCCGAGCTCCTCCGCGACGCGATACTCCCCCACCGCCACGGACAGGTCGCGCTTCACGGCCGGATGCCGCGACACGGGATGGTAGGGCGCGAGGTCCTGCATCTGGACCGCGACGCGCGGATCCTCCGAGCGGATGAGCCGGATGTCGTCGATCCCCTTCGCGAGCATGAGGAGCCGGTCGAGCCCGAGGCCCATGGCGAGCCCCGAGACGTCGTCCCCGAGCCCCGCGTCGCGGAGCAGGAGCGGGTGCGCGACGCCGCACTCCGCCACCTCCACCCACTCGCCGTCAGCCCGGACGTGAACCTCGAGGCCGCCCGCCGTGTACGGGTGGACCGTCCGGACGAGCTGGATGGGCCGGCCGGGCGCGAGCGCGGCGACGACGAGCCGGATCATCTGATCGAGCTCGGCGTTGTCGAGGGCCGGACCGCGCCGGATCCGCCACAGGTCGAGCTGATGCGGCTCGCCCACGTGGAGCCGGTCGATCCGGTCCCGCCGCCAGACGAGCCCCGGGCAGGCGAGCAGGACGTCCTCCGGCAGAGCGGAGGCGAGCCGGCGCAGCAAGGGCGGGACGATCGCGGAGGTCTGGGTGCGGAGGAGCGTGTCGCGCGTGACGTAGCGCGTGTAGCGCGCGTCCCGCGCGGCGCCGCCCGGCGGGTAGAGGAGCCGGTCGTAGTTGTCGGCCACCGTCACGACGGGCTCGGCGCGCTCGACGATCACCGGACATCCCCAGCTGCCGGTGAGCGCGCCGACCGCGGCATCGACGAGCTGCTGCATCGCGTGCGGCCCCTGCGCGGGGTCGGTGAGATCGCGGAGCGCGAGAGCGCGCTCGACGGCGTCGGGGGAGAGGATGGCGTGCGGCACGGTGAACCTCGGTCTTCGTTCGGGCCCCGCTCGGCGGGGCGATGTCGTGGAGAAGGCGAAAGGAGCGACTCGCGGGGGAACCCCCCGACGCCTTGCCCGGACCGATGGTCTTGAGTCGAGCGGCTACCGCATCACGCGAGAGGCGGCGCCGCCCGGCCCGGGCAGGGGCCGGGGGCAGCGAAATCGACGCCAATCACGATAGATACGTGCCACGGCGCGTAATCTAGCGCAGCCGATGCCCGGGCGCAACGGCCTCACTCATAGCGCCGCTCGGTTGGACTGATCCCGTAAACGCGCCCGCGCCCGAGCCCGCGCCCGAACAGCCGGGCTCGGACTCGGGCTCGTTCACGGGCTCGGGGCTCAAGCCAACTCGGCACCGATCTCAGAACCGGCTGAAGGCTTCGCCCGCCCCGTTGCTCGCGCGGGGCGGAGAACCCGCGAGCGCTGCATGACGTTTCGCTGGAGCCGGGTGAGCCTGAGCCGGAAGAGCGAGAACGGCGACCTTCGCGCCGGGCGGGCGATGCCGGCGCGCGGCGTGATCTTCCTTCACCTGGAAGAACGCCATCGTGGACTGCAGTGACTCCGCGTGGCTCGCCAGCTCCTCGGCGGTCGACGCCAGCTCTTCGGCAGCCGACGCATTGCGCTGCGTGATCTCGTCCACCTGCGTCATCGCGTGGTTGATCGCCGACACGCCGCTCCGCTGCTCCTGCGAGGCGGCGGAGACCTCCTGGACGAGCTCGGCGGTCTTCCGGATGGCAGGGACGAGATCGGCGAGCAGCCTGCCCGAGCGTTCGGCGACGCTCATGGACGAGCTGGCGAGGGTTCCGATCTCCTTCGCGGCCTTCTGCGCGCGCTCGGCGAGCTTGCGGACCTCCGAAGCGACGACCGCAAATCCCTTGCCGTGCTCCCCGGCGCGGGCCGCCTCGATAGCGGCGTTCAGCGCGAGCAGGTTCGTCTGGTAGGCCATCTCCTCGATGATCGCGATCTGCTCGACGATGGAGCTCATCGCGCTCACCGTCTCGGCGACGGCCTTTCCGCTCTCCTCGGCGCTGGTCGACCCTTCGAGCGCCATCTGCTCGGTCTGCCGACCGTTCTCGGCGTTCTGCGCGATGGAGCCATTCATCTCCTCGAGGCTGGAGGTGGTCTCCTCCTCGGACGCGGCCTGCTGGCGGAGGTTCGCGAGCGCCTGAGCGATGCGCCCCGCGTCCACCCGCGCCACCGCGTACCGTGCCGGGACGCGGTTCGTGAGGACGACGCCGGCCGTCGCCGCCCGCCATCGCCGGGCTCTCCGCGACGATGCGCCCGTCCTCCCCCACGAGGAAGAGCGCGTTGTCGAAGACGGCGTGCAGCGCGGGCTGATCGTCGAGGAACCGCTGCGCTGCGCCGGCGTCGAAGAAGAGCGCCGGCGGGATGGTTGCGGCGGTCCGTTCCAGCATCTCCTCGACCATTCGGAACCGCGCGTCGAGCTCGTCGGCCAGCGTGCTCGCGAGCAGGAGCTGCTGTCGCCCGATGGCCGCTTCCTGCTCTCGCTCGAAGTGACGCAGCGTCAGCACGACGACCGGCGTCAAGAAGAGAAGGGACACGAGGCCGAGCGCGATGAACATCCGGGCCCGGACACCGCTCCACGGGACGAGCCGCGCCAGGGGCAGCGGCGTCGATCCTGCGGCGTTTTGAAGCACTCCTATGGCTACCCCGAAGGGGGCGGCGGTGCCAAGGCGCACGGCGTACCAGAAGGCGTTCCGTGACCGCTGCGGTGGCGTAACCCCGATCAGACGCTAGAGAAATCCCTCGGTCCGCGGCGAGCGCCCTCGCCACACCGCTGTCAGAGGGCGCTGCTAGCTTCCGGACCCTTCGCGCGGCGATCCGCGCCGCGCCCGAACGCCCGCAAGGGCTCTCAGAAGACGCCTGCGGAAGCGCAGGCCACGGGAGAAGCGCCATGGTGAACAAGGTCATCCTCGTCGGGAACCTCGGGAAGGATCCGGAGGTCCGCTACACGGCAGGCGGCCAGGCCGTCGCAAACCTTCGCATCGCCACCTCCCGCTCCTGGAACGACAAGCAGTCCGGGCAGCGCAAGGAGGAGACGGAGTGGCATGACGTCGAGGTGTGGGGGAAGCAGGCCGAGCAGTGCGGCGAGTACCTCGCGAAGGGACGCCAGGTCTACGTCGAGGGCCGGCTCAAGACCGACAAGTGGCAGGACAAGCAGAGCGGGCAAGAGCGCTCCAAGGTGAAGGTCGTCGCCGACACCGTTCGCTTCCTCGGCGGACGCGGCGCAGGCGGCGCCGGTGGCGCAGGCGGCGGGCGCGGCGGCCCCGGCCCCGCGGACGAGGCGCCGGGCGGGTTCGAGGAGGACATGGGTGGCGGAGGTGGCGGTGGTGGCGGCCCCCCGGCCGGCGGTGGGGGCGGCGGCGGCCCGGACGACATCCCGTTCTAGCGCGTAGCCAAGCGAACGCTTCGACGAGGCGGGGGAGGTCTCCGGACTTCCGCCGCCTTGCCATTTCGGACGCCGTCACCTGGACGACCGACCACGGAGGTGCTCGCTTCGCGCAGCCGTCCACACACCGGCGCATGAGGAGGCGCGGCGCCGCCGCGCCGAGCTTGCGTGGTAGGCTCGGCTCCTTCGCGGATGGCCTCCTCCATCGTCGAGAAATACGAGCGGATCCTCGCTGCCGACCCCCGCTCGCGGATCTTCGTCGAGCTCGCGAAGGCGCTCGTGGATCGGGGCGAGCACGCCCGCGCCGTCGAGGTCTGCCAGCGCGGGCTCGAGCACCACCCGGGCTCTATCCTGGCGCGGGTGACCTGGGGCCGCGCGCTCCTCCTGGCTGGCGACGTCAAGGGCGCGATGGATCAGTTCGAGATCGCGATCGCGCTCGAGCCGGCGAGCCCGTATGCCTTCAACCACGTCGGCGAGGCGCTCCTCGCGAAGGGCCTCCACCGCGAGGCGCTCCCGGTGCTCGCCCGTGCCGCGGAGCTGCAGCCGGGGGATCCGCGCGTGCGGGCGCTCCTCGAGGACGCGAAGCAGCACGCGAAGGAGCACGCCGCAGGCGCGGAGGACCCCGATCGGAAGGCCGTCGAGGACGATGACTGGGAGGCCAGGACCGAGCGGTACCGGCTGGCTGCCGCGGGAAAGGCGTCCCCCGCGTCCACGTCCGCGCTGTCCGCTCACCCTGAGCGTAGCGCCGCCGCAGGCGGCGCGGAGTCGAAGGGGACCCCGGGCGAGACCCCGGCCGACGGCGCGACCCCGTCTGCGAACGGAGCCACGCTTCCGCCGCCGCTCCCGCCCGCGGCGCCGACCCTGGCGCCGCCCGCTCCGAAGTCGGTCCTCCACATGATCCCCGGCGAGAGCACGCGGGAGGTGATCGGGCCGTCGCTCGCGTCGCGCCTCAACATCCCCGCGGCGCACGGCGCCTGGCCGCCGCCCGCCGCTCCGACCGATCACGCCGCGGTGGAGCGGGCCGCCGCGCAGTACGAGCGCGAGCTGCGCGACAAGCTCCTCGCCGCGCCCGAACCGCCCCCCTCGTTCCTGCACCGCCATCGCCGGCGCGTGCTCGCCGGGGCGATCGTGCTCGCCCTCGGGGCCGCCGGCGCCGTCTACCTCGTCGTCTCCGCCCGGAACACCGCGATCCTCGCCGCGAGCGCCGCCGTGCGCGCCCGCGCCGGGCTCGCGCGCGACACGCTCGCCTCGCTCACCGAGGCACACCGTCTCCTCGCCATCGCGCGGGGCCGAACGACCGACCCGGAGGTCGCCTCGCTCGCCGCACAGGTCGCCGCGGTGCTCGCCGTCGAGCACGACGACGACCAGGCCCGCCGGGAAGCGCTCGCGCTCGTCGAGTCGGGCACCGCCGGCGACGGCGCGATCGCGGCAACCTGGCTCATCGCATCGACGCCGGAGAAGCGCGCCGCCGCAGAGGCGGCGGTGCTCGCCACCCCCCCGTCGTCGGCGCCGCTCCTGCAGGCGCTCGCCGGACGGATCCTCGTCGCGCACGGCGAGCGCGAGGGAGGCCGCGGACGGCTCGAGCTCGCCGCCCGGGCGAATCCGCCCCTCCTGCGCGCGCTCTCCGATCTCGGCGACCTCGCGCTCGCGGGCGGCGATCCCGAGGGCGCGCTCGCGTACTACGGCGCGGCGCTCGCCGCGCACCCGACGCACGCCCGCTCGGTGGTGGGGGCCGCCGAGGCCCGGCTCGCCTTCGGCCACGATCTCGAGACCTCGCGGAAGGAGCTCGACGCGGTGGACGCCGACGCCGGCAGCGCGCCGCCGAAGGACGTGCGGATCCGCTTCGAGATCGCCCGCGCCCGCGTGGTCGCCGCGCTCGGGGAGCCCGGCCCGGCCGCGGCCCGGCTCGCGCGAGCGGCCGAGGTGTCGGGCGAGAGCGCCCGGATCGCGGCGACGGTCGCGGAGATCCAGCTTCAGGCCCGCGCCTGGGACAAGGCGGAGGCGGCGGCGGCCCGCGCCGTGGCGCGCGAGCCGCGCGAACCCGATCACCGGGTCCTCCTCGCCCGCGCCCGCATCGGCCGCGGACGCTTCGTCGAGGCGCTCGCGGCCACGGACGGCGCGGACGGCCGGGCGATCCACGTCCAGCGCGCCATCGCCCGTTACCGGCTGGGCCAGTGGACCGGGGCACGCGCCGAGCTCGAGAAGACCGGCCACGACGGCAAGCTCCCGGCGGAGGCGGCGGTCTGGTACGCGCTCGTGGACGTCGCCTCGGGCAAGGCGGACCGCGCGCTGCACTTGCTCGAGAAGCTCACCGAGGCGAAGGCGCCGCCGCCGCTCGCGCACGTCGCGCTCGGCCGTGCCCTCGAGACGCTCGGGCGCCTCCCCGCCGCGGAGGCAGCGTACCGCGCCGCGGCGGAGCGCGAGCCGCTCGCGCCGGAGGGGTACGCCGCGCTCGGCCGGGTGCTGCTCGACGAGGGGCGGGCGCGCGACGCGATCGCGCCGCTCGAGCGCGCCGTGAAGCTCGACGCCTCCGAGCTCGCCGCGCGCCGCACGCTCGGCGAGGCGCGCCTCGCGGCGGGGCAGCCCTCCGCCGCGCGGGCAGATCTCGACGTCGTCCTGCTCGCCGCACCGAAGGACGCGGCCGCGCTCCGGCTCCTCTCGTCGGCGTGGCTCGCCGAGGGGCAGGCGAACGAGGCGCGCCGCGCAGCGGACCGCGCGCTCGCCGTGGCGCCGCGAGATCCCGCGGTCCTGCTCGCCGCGGCACGGGCCGCGCTCGGCACCGGCGACGGCGTTGCGGCGAGGAAGCTCGCGGGGCGGGCGGTGAAGGCCGGCGCGAGCGGCCCCGAGCGCGACGAGGCGAAGCGGCTCGCGGCGGGGCAGCTACCCAGGAAACCCCAGACGTCAACGGCACCCGAGCCGCGAGGCCCGGGCGCGAGCTCTCTGCGCTGACGAGAAGCTCGCGACGTCGGAGGCCCGCGCGTACGCCGCGCACGCCTCCGCGACGTGTCCGCGGCGCTCGTGCACGGCTCCGAGCGCCAACCACGGCAACGCCTCCGCTGGCGCGACCTGCGCTGCGGCGGCATAGGCCTGCGCGGCCGCCGCGAGATCATGGCGCGTCTCGAGGATCTCACCCAGGACGACGTGCCCCCGGGCGGCGCCATCGCGAGCGATCGCGTCCCGCGCAATGGTCTCGGCCTGATCGACGCGCCCCGAGCTGAGCTCGATCTTCGCGAGGACCGCCAGGGTATCGCCCTCCGCAGGCGCGCGCTCGAGACCGCGAAGGATTCGCGCGCGTGCCTCGTCCATCCGACCGAGCGTCATGAGGCCCAGCGCGAGGAACCGGAGCGCCACCTGCTCCTGCGCGGGAACCCCCAGCTCCACGGCCCGGTCGCATGCCCGAACCGCCTCCTCCGTGCGACCGTCGATGAGAAGCGCGCGGCACAGGTTCGCGTGCGGCCGTCCCTTGGCGGGTGACTTGGCGGCGGCGTCGCCCCACAGCGCAGCCGCGCTGCGCCAGACGTCGTTCCGGAAGAGAGTTGCTCCCCCGAGGGCGACGACGATGGCGGCGGCGGAAACGAGAGCGGCACCTCGCAAGCGCACCGACGTCATCCGGTCGATCACGGCGCCTGCCGCCGCCGCCGCGGCGATCGCGACGCCGAGTGCAGGGAGATACACCCGATGTTCCGCAAGGGGATCCGCGAGCGGGACGAGGACGGTCGGGGAGAGTCCGACCAGGAAGAACACGAATCCGAACGCTGCGGCTCGTCCAGCGGCGGCCCCGGCACCGTCGCTTCTGCGGCGCGCCCCCACGAGCGCCACCGCTCCGAGCGACGCCAGCAGCGCCGCGCCCGCCAAGACTGCCGGATCGAGGATGCTCGCGCTCGGACGGAAGTCCCAGTCGACGGTCTGCCCCGCCGGCCAAGCGAGCAGCGACAGGTATCGTGGAATCGCGCGGAGCTCCGTCGCGACGTACAGCGGCCAGGGCGCGCCGGGCACGTCGAGCCCGGCGGAGGTGCTCCCGCGGACATCGACGAGCGCCCGCATCGCTTCGGTCGCGGACAGAGCGATCAGCGGGAGCGCTGCCGGAAGCCTGCGCAGGAGGCGCGTCGATGATGGGACCTCGCGCTCTTCCGCGGACGGGAGCGCAGCCGCCAGGCCGAGCCATAGCGCCGGCAGCGCGGCCGCCGTCGGCTTCGCGGCGAGACCGAGCGCAAGCGCTGCGACTGCACCAGCGGCGAGCAACAGCTTGTGACCCCGCGTGCGCGCCTCGTCCCATCGCAGCAGCACGAGGAGACCCGTGAGCGAGAGGACGGCGCTCAGCACCTCCGCGCGCTGGGAGATGTAGCTCACCGCCTCGGTCTGGATCGGGTGGAGGGCGAAGACCGCAACCGCGCCCAGCGCGGCTGCCTCCGGCGCGGGGTTGCCCGCGCGGAACATGACCTGCCTTGCAAGGCGCCAACCGAGGATGACCGCGATGAGATGAAGCGCGCCGCTCGTCGCGTGCCATCCGCGCACGTCGAAGCCGAAAACCGCGTGATCGAGCGCAAACGTGAACGCCGTCAGCGGCCGCGGGAGGTCGAGCCAGGTGCGCGGGTGCAGGAAGACGCCAAGGTCTCGGACCCAGGCGCTCTCCAGGATGAGACCGTCATCGAGCTCGAAGGTTCCGTCCAGCGCCCGGAAATAGACCGCGATCGTCGCCAGCAGGATCGCGGCAAGGACCGCCGTCTGGGCGCGGAGCTTCACGCTCGAACCCTACTACGGTCCTCCTCCACGACGGCGAGACGGTGGAGGTGCTCATCCGGTTCGAGGCGTTCCGCGGCCTCTACGTCATGCACTGCCACAAGCTCGAGCACGAGGACATGGGCATGATGGCGAACTTCGTCGTCGTGTGACCCGGGGGCGGCTGCGGGCCTGCCCCCGCGGCCGCTGCCCCTGTCGGTCGTGAGCGCCGCGGCTTACCGAGAGCTGCGCTCGGAAGAAGCTCGAAGGCGCGTCAGGAACCGGCCGAGATACAGGCGGGCCTTCGCCCATCCAGGATCGAGTCGGATCGCCTCGAGGTATTCGCGCATCGCATCGTCGAGCTCGCCCTTCCCTTCGTAGGAGAGGGCGATGTTGACGTGGGCTGCCGCGAGCGAAGGATCGAGCCGGATGGCCTCGCGGTGCTCCCGGATCGCATCGTCGAGTCGGCCTTTCGCGCGATAGGCGAGCCCGAGGTTGTCGTGGAGCTCCGCGAGGCCGACGTTGCTGCGGACCTCCTTCGGCCCCGCCTCGAGCCGGATTGCCTCCCGGAATTCTCGGATCGCATCGTCGAGCTGTCCCTTCGCCTGGTGCGTGAGCGCGAGGTTGTTGTGGGGGCCCGACTTCCGCGGGCTCTTCGCGACGACGTCGCTCCACAGCGTGAGCTCGTCCTTCCAGACGAGGTTCCGCGCGTAGGTGGCAACGCCGAGCGGGCCGGCCGTGATCAGAAGCGCCGCGGCTGCCTGGAGCGGGAGCGAAACGGGCAAGCGGAGGCGCTCGACGATCCACAGCAGCGCCGTGCCCAGGGCAATGCCCGCGCCCGCGGCGGGAAGATAGACCCGGTGCTCGAAGATTACGTCCCTGATCGGGACGATCGAAGACTCGACCGACAGCGTCACGAAGAACCACGCGATCCCGAAGAAGACGAGCATCCCCGCGGCGCGGTTCGCCCTCGAACACCGAACGAGGAGCAGCACGGCCGACGCGCCGATCGCGACGAGGATCGCAAGCGCGAGGAGCACGTCCGGCTCTGCCAGGGAATGCGAGAGGGGAAAGTCGTAGTCGAGGTTCTGCCGGAACGGAAGCAGGAGCAACCGAAGGTAGGTCACCACCACGCGCGACTGCGTGAGGAGGTACACCGACCGCGAGATCTCCTGGGTCTCGGCGGGAAAGCGACTCGCGCCGCCGAGCACGTCGGCGAGGCTCTGCCCGTGCGTGGCGAGGCCGGCGGGGACGAGCAGCGCCGTCGCCGCGAGAGGCGCGAGCAGGAGCAGCCGCTTCCGCGATCGGAAGAACAGCAGCTCGTAACCCACCGCCACGATCGGCAGCGTGAAGCTGATCTCCTTCGTCTTCATGGCCGCGGCCGCCGCAACGACCGAGAGGCTGTAAAGACAGGCCGCGCGCGCCCTTGACGGGCGTTCCGCTTCGAGCGAGAGCCTCCCACGCGCGTGGAGCGCCAGCGAGAGCAGGTAGAAGAGCGTCGCGAGCGACGTGACCCGCTGGACGATGTAGGTGACCGCCTGGGTCGCGACCGGATGCAGCGCGAAGAGGAGTCCGGCGGTCACGGGCAGAAACCTGCGCAGGAGCTGGCCCGCTTCGGCGCGCCGCATCGCGGGGGTTCGAAGCGTGATCGCGGCGAGCCAGGCGACGAGGAGCCCGTTGCAGACGTGAACGAGGACGTTCACGGCGTGATAGCCGAACACCTCCAGCCCGCCGAGCCTGTAGTTGAGCGCGAAGGATAGAACCCCGAGCCAGCGGCTGCCCGACGGCGGCCACTGGTGGCTCAGGTCGCGGATGCCCTCGTTCTCGACGATGCTCCCCATGTCGTCGAAGTGGAACGACGCATCGAAGCTGTTCGAGTAGACGAGAACCGTCGCCGTCGCGATGACGAGGATCGCGACCAAGGGATCGCGCCAACTGGCCGAAGCGGGCTCGACCTCTGTCGGTCTGGAGTCAGTGACCGTATCGATCCGGAATCTCGACCACGGGGCAGCTGCTGCCATCGAGGATCGTGCGGGAGTTCGGTGGCGGAGGACTCACGGCAAGAGTGGTTATCGAACATTTTGCGGAAGCTCAAGGAGCGCAGGCGCCTCCTTCACCTCCGCCATCTCCCCGCCTCGACGAACGAGTAGTACCCGCTCGCCGCGACGATGACGTGGTCGCGGGCGAGGATCCCGACGAGCTCGGCGGCGGCGCGGAGGCGATCGGTGAGGTCGACGTCGTCCGCGCTCGGGGTGGGGTCGGAGGAGCAGCAGCAGCCCGGGATCGGCCCGGCGAGGGCGGCGGCGATCGCTGCCGCGTTCGAGACTCGGGCGACGCGGAAGATGGTCGCCGCCGAAAAGGGGCGCGAGCGGATTCTGGACCTGCGCGCGTGTTCGAGCTGATGAGGCCCATCGCGCACGCGGAGCGCGAGGAGTTCGACACCGTGCTCCTCGACATGCCACACGAGCAGCGGGGACCCGAGTCCGAGCGCCGACGATGCCGACCTCACCGATCGGCTGCGGGCCGGCGCGGGACCTCGGCGCGCTCGCCGCGTTCCTGCTCACCGGCCAGTCGTCGCGGCGGAAGGAAGGACCAGGTGGGCGCGCCGCGCCCGCGCTCGCCGCCGCCCCCCGCGCAGGCGGCGGCGCGTCCGCAGTCCGGCCAGCCCGCTTCGGCAGCCCGGCCATCTATCAAGACGGCGCCCGCTGCGATCGAGGTCGCGTCCGGCGCGCGGAGCGATGCCGCGGCGAAGCAGCCCTCGACGCCACTGGCGAACGCGAAGCCCACCCGCTCGCCCGCCGATCTCTCGGTCGCGCCGCTCGAAATCGCGCCGCCCATCCGCGGGATCGAGACCGAGTCATTGCCGCCGGCGGGAGCGGGCGCTCCTGGATGCGGCCCGCGCCCTACGGCTCGGCGCTCCTCGTCGGCGTCTTCATCGGCCTCGCCATCCACCAGGGTCTCGCGGCGCGGCGGACCTCCGCCGACGCCGACAGGATGGTCGGACCGGACAGCGTCCTCGCGCCCGGCTCGGACCGACCCGACACAACGAGCTGAGGAACGAGGCCCGCTCTGCGACGCGCAACGCGTATCTCTGCGGGCGGCACCGCGGTGGTGTTCGCCGCGACCGCGGGAGTGCTGGGCTGGCTGCGAGCCGCCGCCTGCGAGCCCGCCCTGGCGCTCTGCTTTTCATTCTGCGGAATGCATCGGAGGCGATTACGCGCCGGCGGCTCGAAAGGCTAGGCGGCAGCCAGCCCTTTGGCGCCTTCGTGGCTCGATACGATCGACGCGCCTCTCCGTTCTCCCGGAAGCCCCGCTTGTAACGGCTCGCCTACACCTCTACAGTCAGCTCTCGTTCTTGCGGCGCCGGTGGAGTGGTTCACTGCGGCATGGCCACCAAGCGCCTGTTCAGGAACGGAGACGAACGCTTGAGTCGCCCGCCCGCGTCCACTCCGCAGTCGAGGCTCTCGGTGCCCGGCTGGGCGTGGAGCCTCACCAAGGGGCTGGCGCAACCACTTGGCCAACGTGGTCGCCTCGCGCTCGCGGCAGCGCTCGCGATTGTGGCACTCGTCGCCGGGCTAACGGGGTTGCGCGACCCGGATACATTCCACCTGCTCGCGGTGGGCCGCGACATCGTTCGGCACCGCGGGTTCCCGACAGAAGACCCGTTCCTCTACCCGCTCGCAGGGATGCCCGCGGGCGCGTCGGCCTCGTGGCTCTCCGCGGTTGCCATCTACCTGTCGCACGTAGCGCTCGGCGAGTCGGGTCCTGTGTTGCTCGCGGGGTTCTTGCTTGGCGCCCTGCTGCTCGTGCTCGCTCTCGACGCGGTCGATGCGAAAGCCACGGCGATCGAGGCGCTCGCGGCGCTCGTGCCGCTTCTCCTCGCGCTCTGGGTGCTGAGGTGGCGCTCGGTCGCGCGTCCGGAGATGTTCGCGAACGTGCTCCTGGCAATTACCCTGTTCGTGCTGCGGCGTCACTACGAGGGGAAGGCCACGCCGCTCCTGTGGCTCCTTCCGCTGCTCGCGGCAGTGTGGTCGAACTTGCACCAATCGGCGGTGGCTGGGATCGGGGTCGTGCTGGTGTACGGCGCGGTGGGGGCCGCCCAGTTGCTGATGGCGAAGCTCGCGGAGTGGAGACGCGAATGGGCACCCGAGACCAAGACGGTCCGGCTGGCCGTTGCGACTGCGGGCCTGATGATCGGGGCGAGCCTCTTGAATCCGTCGATGACGACATCGATCACGACCGCCTTAGCGTTCGTCGGCAACCAGATCGGGCTCCACCTCCCGGCCGCCGAGCCGCTCACGCGGGTGCTTCCGTTCATGAAGGTGGGAGTGGAGGAACTCAGGCCGCTCTCGGCGATGGATTGGGTCGGACCCTTCGGGATCCTCGTCGTGCTGACGGCGGCATCGTTCGCAGTGGGTTTTCGGGCGGCGAGCCCACCGGACATCGCCATTTCGGCAGCATTCGTCGTGATGGCTCTTTCGGCGCAACGGTTCGCGGGAGTCGGGGCATTGGTGCTCGCACCCATCGCCGCCAGGAACTTCGCCGTTGGGCTCTCCCGAGTGCCCACGCGTTCGAGAGCGGTGGCTCGCGTCGTCGCCGGCGTGACTGCCCTGGGCGCCTGCGTGGCTGCGATCGTGTTACTGGCGGGCATGGACGTGGGGTTCGGGTTGGGGTTCCGTCCGGACAACTTCCCGGTACGTGCCGCCCAGTACCTCGAGTCCATTGGCTTCACGGGCCGGCTCTACAACACGTTCGACTTCGGCGGGTACCTCGAGTGGAAGCTTGATCGCAAGTTCTTCCAAGACGGCCGTCTGGGTCTCCTGGCCGGCGATGAGCAAGCGGCATTCACCGACACTGGCCATTACGGTGCGTTCGCTGCACTCGACGAGAGCGCTACCGGTTTGATGCGCTCGTCGTCGCGTACCCACAGTTCCCTCCCCACATGGTGGCAGTCATGGAGGAGTCATCCGCTGATCGGGATTGGGTCGCAGCAGACGATGTCTGGTCGCTCGTCGCTTTCGATCAAGGGGGACTGCTGTATCTGCGTCGCGACGGCGCGTACGGTCGATTTGCCGCGCAAGACGAGTACCGCTATGCGCGTCCCGCGAACTCGTTCCCCGCGCTTCGACTTCGCGACTACGCGTTCGCTCGCGGCTTCGTTCAGGACATGGAGCGCGCGGTCACAGAGTCCCCAGGGTGTCGAAGCTGCCGATGGCGGCTCGGGCTTGCGCTGCTGCTCACCGGAACTCGCGAGCGCGCAGAGCGCGTCGTCGCCGCAGATATGCTCGCCCCAATCTATGTCCGCCTTGGCGACGTTCTCTTCGACTTCGGTAACGTCGCCGGCGCGCTCGAGGCCTATCGGCACGCCATCGAGATCGATCCCGTCCTCGCGGAGGCGCAGTTCGGAGTCGCCGAAGTGCTCGATGGCGAACACGATACTCGTGCCGCCGAAGCGTACCGCTCGTATCTTCTCCCCCGACACCGAGATCGCACGACTTGGATAAGAGGACACCTAGCGCGTCCCGACACGGCACCTTGAAGCCGACGAGGTCTGCTGCGCTTGCTCGAACGCGCGCTTTCCCACGCCAGCGGACGAAGACGAGGGGCCGGACCTGAGTATCACTGCAGCTCGAAAGTCCGGCCCCTGCCCAAGGCTACTTCACCGGTGCAGTGGTGGAGCCCTCAACCCCACGAACCGTCACGGTACCAGGATTGACGGCGGCACGCGTCGTAATCACCCACTCTCCAAGGTTCGACTTGAAGCTCATGGCGCCATACCCGACCAGTTCGAGCGCGGCGCTTGCGCCCAGCGCGCTCGTTGCCTCGACATGCAAATCCTGCGTCGTAGGATCGTAGTTGGCCTTTTGGACCACAATTGGCTGATAGATCTCCGCACTTGCAAACGCTGGCGGATTGTAGTTGTCTTGCCACCCACCCGCTACCAATACCTGCCCATTCGGCAGGAGCGTCGCCGTATGACTGTCCCGACCCGTCGCCATAGACGCAGTCGTTGTCCAGGCTACCGATTGCGGCGAGTAACGCTCTGCACTCGCGAGGGCAGGGTACCCCCCAGCGACCAGAGCTTCTCCCGACTGCAACAGTGTGGCCGTGCTTTCGTCTCGCCATGTCGAAAGCGGTGCAGTCGCCGTCCATGTCTGCGACGTAGGATCGTAGAGCTCTGAATCATAGTCAACGGCCAACACCCTTCCATCTTGAAGCAGCGTCGCGGTCGGCCCGGTCCCGCCATGTACAGCCATTGATCCGGTAGGATTCCACGTGTCAGCTGCGGGATCGTACAACTCCGCGCTCGGCAGGTCGAATGAGCCCCAACCCCCATCGACCAGAACCTTCCCGTTCGGCAACAGTGTCGCGCAGTGATAGGCGCGGGTTGCTTGCATCAATCCAGTCATCGCAGTCCACGTTTCTGAAACGGGATCGTATATCTCGGCGGTTGCAAAATGGTTGAAATAGTCTCGCCCGCCAGCAACTAATACTTTCCCGTTCGGCAAGAGCGTCGCGGTATGGGCATAACGCGCAGTTGTAATTGACCCGGTTGGCGTCCAGTGTCCGGTTGCTGGGTCGTATACCTCCGCGTCCGCAGTAGTCCAATTATTGAATCCCCCCGCGACCAGCACCTTTCCATTCGGCAGCAATGTAAGAGTGTGTCCGAAGCGAGCGATCGTCATCGACCCAGTCGCGGCCCAGGTCCCAGTTGCTGGGTTGTAGAGTTGGGCGCTGGAAAGCTGTCCGCCTCCATATAGTCCGCCGCCAGCAACGAGAACCCGGCCATCTTGCAGAAGCACTGCTTTGTGCTGCGCACGTGGGGAAATCATTGATCCCGTCGGTATCCAGGCTTGCGCCTCGCTGAGCACTGGGACCAGCGTCAACGAGAGCGTGCTGGCGTCCGGCCCTTTCACGCGTCGCGCCTCGCCGTTTCTGCATCGCGGCGAACCGCTCGGTGTGGCCCGTGATGAGGTACAGCAGTTCGGGGACAGCGGACAGGTACCAGTACGTGCTCGCCGGCCTCTTGTGCCCCATGTACGCGCTGAGCGCGGGGATCTCGGCGTCCATGTCCTTCCCCGCCCTCATCCATTCGAGGAACTTGCGGACCGCGAACGAGTGACGCAGGTCGTGCACGGTCGGCAGCGGGCGCTGGCTCCACCCCAGTGCGCGTCGGATCTTGCAGAACGCCTTGTTGACGTACTGATACTGGACCCGCGTTACCACGCGTCTCGGTCAGGAAGAAAGCCGCCGCGCGCGGCGCCGGATGACGAGCATCTCGCCTGGCCTCATAGCGACCCAGAGCCTCCACGACCGACGGGTGCAGCGGGATCTCCCTCGAGGATCGTCCCTTGTCTCGTCGCACGAGGAGAGTCGCGCATGCGCGATCGACATCGGACCGGTCGAGCGCGAGCGCTTCGCCGACGCGCAGCCCCGTGGCGTAGAGGAGCCCGAAGAGCGTCCTGTAGGTCCACGGTCGCAGGCCCGCCGTGGGCGTGAGCGTGCGCGTCGCGGCGAGGAGGGCCGTGATCTCCGTACCGGCGTAGATGTGCGGCCGCCTCCTCCCGAACGGCCGTCCGAGATAGCCCGGCGGTGGAACCACCGTGTCGCGCCGGGTGCAGGCGGCGACGGTCAGGAAGCGGCGCACGGCCTCGTAGCGCCAGGCGGCGTACTTCGGTGATCCATTGCGGGCGGACCTCGCCCACTCGATGACGAGTGGAAGCGTGATCTTCCGTCTGCGCCTCGCGTCCATCGCTCTCGCGAAGAGCAGCACCTCCTCGCGCTCGCTGCCGGGCGCGTAGCCGAGCTTCCGCCGCAGGGCGAAGTATTTCTCCGCGGCGACCTCAAGTGGTTCCGGGCTGGACATCGGTCGTCTCCTCCGGCCAGGGGCACACCGCCGCGCGCAACCGGTCGAGGTCCACGCGGGTGTATCGAACGGTCGTGTCGATCGCCCGGTGCCGCATCACGTCGGCGATCGCCTTGAGCGGCTGCTTCGCCGCGACGAGGTGCGTGGCGAGCGTGTGCCGGAGCACGTGCGCGCCGTTCGACAAGTGCTCGATGCCGGACCTCCTGAAGGCCCTCGCCACAAGCCCCGACACGGCGGATGTGGTAATGCCCGCGTCGTACGGGAAGGCGTGGGCGACGAAGAGCGCGGGCGTCGCGACGCTCGGACGCCCGTGCCGGACGTACCTGAGGATCGCCTCGCGCGTTTCGTCGGGGACCGGCAGCTCGAAGGCTCGCCGCGACTTGCTGCGCTGGACCCTGAGGATGCCGGCCCTTCCATTGAAGTCGTGGATCGTGAGCCTCGTGACGTCGGCACGCCGGAGTCCGACCTGTCCGAGCAGGAGGACGATCGCGAGGTCCCGCATCGCGAGGGGCTCGCGGCACATCAGCGGAGCCAGGAGAGCGCGCATCTGGGGCATGGTGAGCGCCTTCCTCGACGACAGGGGGCTGACCACTTTCGGGCCCTTCAACATCGCGAGCGCCTTCGTCGTGTCGATGCCGCGCGTCTGGAGGAAGCGGAGAAAGTCGCGGATGGCTACGGTCCGATGGACCGTGTGCGGCGATCGCGTCCCAGCGAGCGTGGACACATGGCTCTGCAGCGCGACCCCGGTCATCCGCGCCGGATCGAACCGCCCCCTCGGCATCAGCGCCCGCAGCACGGGCGCGAGGGCGCGCCGCTGAATGGCCCGCGTCTCCTCGCTCAGGCCCTTCACCTCCGCCATGTACTTGTCGTAGGCAGCGAGCTCGTCCGCGAACGGTGTTCGTCTCGGCTCGGGTGCGAGCCCTGCCCGGATCAGGATCGGCAGCAGGTGCGGCGTGCAGCTGTAGAAGTTCGCGCTCGCCGCCGTCTCACGGTGAGGACAACGGCACGACGCGCAGTGCGTGCGGGCGAAGCGCCGCAGGCCGGGCAGCGTCCGGTCCCGCCGCGCCAGTTGGCGGCGCTCGATGCTGTAGGTGACGTGTCGCGCGGCGCGGACGTACCCCTGAATCGTGCTCGGGCAGTAGCCCTTCTCCTCGAGCCGCCTCGTGAGCTCCTCGAGCACCGACGCGAGGGGGCCGGCCGAGATGAACTCGGCGAGCCCGCGCCTGCGCGAGAAGTAGCTGCCGGCTCGCGACATCGCGCAGCATTGCACCGCAAGGAGCACGGGCACCATGGCGACTCCACCATGATGCCCGTCGGTGACGGCGTACATTACGCTATCAGTGCAGCCATCGATCAACGTCACCTCCGCCAGCGTCCCGCCTCGACGAACGAGTAGTACCCGGACGCCGCCACGATCACGTGATCCCTCGCGAGCACGCCCACGAGGTCCGCGGCGGCCCGCAGCCGGTCGGTGAGATCAGCATCGTCCGCGCTCGGGCTAGGGTCCCCGCTGCTCGGGTGGTTGTGGACGAAGACGACTCCGTGGGCGCCGACCCGGACCGGCTCACGCAGCGCGTCCCGTGGCGACACGGGGCACTGCGTGAGCGAGCCCTCGGCGATCTTCATGGTCTTGATGAGGCGCCCCCGGACGTCGAGCAGGACCGTGTGGAACTCCTCGCGCTCCGCGTGGGCGAGCGGCCGCATGAGCTCGTACACTCGCGCAGGGTCGAGCACGCGGTCGCCGCGCTTCGGCGGCATCCATGCACCGCGGCGGCCGCGCTCGAACGCGGCGGCTACCGCGCGCGACGGGCGATCTCCGGCGCCATCGGTGAGCCCGTTAGCCCTGCCCCGGACCGGACCTCGCTTCGTCCTTCGACTTCGCGTCGCCTCCGGCTACGCTACGCTCAGGACGACCGGATCCGGCCGCCCACGCCATCCGCCACGCGTCGTGAGGGTACCCCCCGCCCCCTGACTCGACCATTCACCTCCTCCACCGCCCGGCCTCGACGAACGAGTAGTACCCGCTCGCCGCGACGATGACGTGGTCGCGGGCGAGGATCCCGACGAGCTCGGCGGCGGCGCGGAGGCGATCGGTGAGGTCCACGTCGTCCGCGCTCGGCGTGGGATCGCCGCTCGGGTGGTTGTGGCAGAGCACGATCGAGTGCGCCCCCTCCCGCACCGCGGGTCTGAGCGCGTCGCGCGGCGAGACCGGGCACTGCGAGAGCGAGCCCTCCGCGACCTGGGCGGCGCGGATGAGCCGGCCGCGGACGTCGAGCAGGATCACGTGGAAGCCCTCGCGCTCCGCGTGGGCGGCGTGGCGCATGAGCTCGAAGACGCGCCGCGGATCGAGGCAGCGCTCGCCGCGATGAGGGGGCGCCCAGGCGCCGCGGCGGCCAAGCTCGAACGCCGCGGCGATCGCGGCCGCGCGTGCCGGGCCGATGCCGGGAACCGTCGCGATCGCGTCGGGCGTCGCCCAGGCCAGCTCGGGGAGCGGGACCGACTCGAGGAGCGAGAGCGCCGCGGCCCGGGAGGAGAGGCGCGCCGTGCCGCTGCCGACGAGCAGGGCGAGGAGCTCCGCGTCGGAGAGCGAGCGCGCGCCCTCGGCGAGGAGCCGATCGCGGGGGCGCTCCACCGCGGCGGCGGTCGCGCCGGACGGTTCGGACATGGGACAAGGAAGGAGCAACCGGCGTGCCGGATCACGGAGCGCGCGTTCAGTGGGGTCGGAGAAGGCGAGCGTGGTGCAGCAGGCCGCGAGGGGGACGCGGCGGACGCGGGGCGGATTAGCTTAGGCGAATCCCGGCTGGACCTGGCTGAACTTGGACGAGGTCGAGGTCGAGGTCGAAGTCGAGGTCCACGACCACGACCACGTCCACGTCCACGACCACGACCACGGTCCCGCCGTCCGCTCACCCTGAGCGTAGCGCCGCCGAAGGCGGAGCGGAGTCGAAGGGCGACGCTACCCGCTCACTTCGCGATCGCGGGCTGCACCGACATCGGCGGCTTGGCTTGCGACTGCTTCTGGGGAGCCCCGTTCGCCGGACGCACCAGCTCGGCGTCGATCTCGATCTTCACCTGGTCGCCGATGACCGGCGCTGCCTCGACCATCGTGCCGTACTGGAGGCCGAAGTCGCGGCGGTTGACGGCGGTGCGCGCGGAGACGCCGCGGCGGATGCCGCCCCAGGGGTCCTTCAGCTCGGGCGAGAGGGCGCCGACCTCGAGCACCACCGGCTTCGTGACGCCGTGCATCGTGAGGTCGCCCGTCACCTCGTACCCGTCCCCCTTCTTCTCGACCTTCGTCGACTTGAAGGTGATCTTCGGGAACCTCTCCACGTCGAAGAAGTCGGTCGACCTGAGGTGGGCGTCGCGCTTGTCCTGGCGAGTGTTGACGGTGGCGGCCTCGATCGTCACCTCCACCGACGACCTCGACGGATCCTTCTCGTCGAGCCTCACCGTGCCGGCAGTGTCCTTGAACTCGCCGCGCACGTTGGTGATGCCCAGGTGCCGGACGGTGAACCCCGTCTGCGTGTGCCCCGGGTCGATGTTCCAGGTCGTCGCCTGGGCGAGCGCGAGCGCGGGAGCCAGGGCCGCGAGGGCCGCGAAAGTACGCTTCATGATTGCTGCTCCTTCCTGCTGCCGTGGGAGGCGGCGGGGTCGCCGCCGGAGAGAAGCGCGAAGCTCCGCATCGAGAGGTTTCCGTGGCGGATGCCCTCGTGGATCGTCACGGGACGGTCGCCTGGCGCCTGCGCGCCGAGCGCGACGAAGAGCGGCGCGAGGTGCTCCGGCGTGGGCTGGGCGAGCTCCGCATCGGGAGCGTCCTCGCGCCAGCGCCCGAGCCCGTGCAGGTCGAGCGCGGCGATCTTCTCCGCGCACCAGGCGTCGAACCGGACCGCCCACGGGTCCGGCGGGCCCTCGGGCCCGGAAAGCCGCACCTGCCCGAGGTTGTGGACGATCCCGCCCGAGGCGACGAGGAGGACCCCGTCGTCGCGCAGCGGCGCGAGCGCCGCCCCCATGCGCGCGAGCGTGGCCGGCTCCGCCTCGGGCAGCGCGAGCTGTACGACCGGCACGTCCGCCGCCGGCCAGGCGATCCGGAGCGGGATCCACGCGCCGTGGTCGAGACCGCGCGCGGGATCGAGCCGGGCGCGGAAGCCGATCCCCTCGAGCATCGCCGCCGCGCGCGCCGCCACGTCGGGCGCGCCGCGGGCGGGCCACTGCAGCTCGTAGAGGGCGCGCGGGAACCCGGCGAAGTCGTAGATCAGCCGGTGCCGTGCCGCGCTCGTGATCCCCATCTCGCGCCGCGCCGTCCAGTGCGCGGACACGACCGCGATCGCCTGCGGCCTGTCGATCGACGCGGCGAACGCGCGCATCGCGGAGGCGAAGCCGTCTGCCTCGAGCGCCACCGTCGGGGCGCCGTGGGACACGAACAGGACCGGCGCGCGTGTCATCGACGCCCTCTCGGGGCCCCGCGGCGCCGAGGGAGGAGCACGTCCATCGACATATCGATCCACGTCGATGTAACGGATTGTGGATGGCGGGCAACCGCGACGGACGCCCTTGAAGGGGCCCGTGCTCGCACTGAGAGCTAGAAGGCGACGCCCACCCCGGCGCCGAGCCGGAGGAGATCGTTCTGCTCGAAGGCCAGCTCGCCCGCGACGAAGAGCGGCCCGAGCGGAACACGGGCGCCGAGCGCCACCTGGTACCACGCCGTCCAGCCGCGCCGCCGGCCAGCGCCGGCGCCGAACCCGAACGCCGCCTCGAGCCCTTGGCGCAGCTTGAAACGCTGGGTGAGGCGCGCGAGGACGACCGGCGTCCACTCGCGCGTCGCGTCGCGCAGCTCGCGGTAGCCCGAGCCGGCGATGCCCACGTCGAGCGTCTCGAACGCCCACGCCGCCTCGCCGCCGACGAACCCCGAGCCGTGGCCGGAGCCGCCGGTCGCGAGCGCCTCGCCGCCCCACGCGGTGATCCGCACGTGCTGGCGGTCCTCGTCCTCGTCGCCGCCCTGCAACGACGGCGCGGCGTCTTCCGCGGCGTCCTGGGCGAGGGGCGCCGCGGCGGACCGGACGGGAGCGGCGGGGCGCGCGGGGGCGGCGGCGAGCGCGGCGGCGGCGAGCAGGGCGAACACGGCGCGATCCTACGCGAGTCCGGGCGCGGCGGCTCAGGAGTTCGCGAGGAACCCCTCGTAGAGCGCGTACCCCTTCACGAGCGCCTCCACCTCGATCCACTCGCCCCGCTGGTGCGCCTGCGACGTCGCGCCCGGACCGAGGTTCACGGCAGGGATCCCGTGGACGGAGAGCCGGGCGACGTCCGTCCAGGCCTGCTTCGGCTCCGCCGCGACGCCGGTGCGCTCGACGAGGCGCCGCACCAGCGGGTGATCGCCGTAGGCGGGGCAGGCGGGGGAAAGATCGACGAGCTCCACCGTGGCGCCGTGGCGATCGCCGAGCGCCCGCAGCTCGACGGCGGCCTCCTCCGGCGTCCGGTCCGGCGCGAAGCGGAAGTTCACGTTCACCGCGCAGCGATCCGGCACGACGTTCCGCGCGCGCCCGCCCTCAATGCGCGTCGCCGACGTCACCTCGCGGAACACCTGGCCGCCCGAGCGCACCTCGCGCGGTGGGCGCGCCGCGAGCTCGCCGAGCAGCGCCCCTGCCCGGTGGATCGCGTTCTCCCCGTGCCAGGGGCGGGCGGAGTGGGCGGCGCGGCCCGCGAACGTGAACGTCGCGTGGATCGACCCGACGCAGCCGAGCTGGAGCACGTTGTCGGTGGGCTCGAGGCAGAGGGCGAGGTCCGTGCCGGCGAGCCGAGCGGGCTCGCGCAGCACCTCCTCGAGCTCGTTCTCGAGGTACGGCCCCTCCTCGCGGGCGTAGAGGACGAGAACGAGGTCGCAGAAGCGCCGCTCGCGCGGGAGCCGCTCGGCGAGCTCCATCATGAGCGCGACGCCGCCCTTCATGTCGGACGCGCCTGGGGCGACGATCCGGCTGCCCTCCCGCCGCGGCGGGTGGCGGTCCTCCTCGTGGACGGGGACCGTGTCGAGGTGGCCGCAGAGGGCGACGAGCGGCCTGCGGCCCCCCTCCCCCCGCGCGTCCACGTGCACGACGACCGAGCTCCGGACCCGTTCGACGCGGGGGAAGCGCGGGCGCGCCCACGCCTCCACGTCGTCGGCGATCTCCCGCTCCTCGCCGATGGGCGAGAGGCGGGCGCAGAGCGCCTCGGTGCGCCGGGCCAGCGCCTCTGCGATCTCGCCGTTCACGCGTCCGACCACCCTGAGCGTAGCGCCCGTAGGGCGCGGAGTCGAAGGGTCAAACCTGGACCTCGAAGTCGCGCAGCGCCTGGTTGAGCGAGACCTTCTTGTCGGTCGCGGGGGTGCGCCGGCCCACGATGAGCGCGCAGGGGATCTGGTAGGTGCCGGCCGGATACTGCTTCGGCCGGGTGCCGGGGATCACGACGGAGCGCGCGGGGACGCGCCCCTTGTGCACGACCTCCTGCGGGCCGGTCACGTCGATGATCGGCGTCGAGGCGGTGATGACGACGTTCGCCCCGAGCACCGCCTCCTCCTCGACGAGCACCCCCTCGACGAGGATGCAGCGGCTTCCGATGAACGCGCCGTCCTCGATGATGTTCGGGCGCGCGCCAGGTGGCTCGAGCACGCCGCCGATCCCGACGCCGCCGGCGAGGTGGACGTTCGCGCCGACCTGGGCGCACGACCCGACCGTCGCCCAGGTGTCGACCATCGAGCCCGCGCCGACGCGGGCGCCGATGTTCACGAACCCGGGCATGAGCACCGCGCCGGGCTCGAGGTGCGAGCCGAACCGGGCGACGCCTCCGGGGACGACCCGCACGCCCGCCTTCTCCAGATCCTTCTTGAGCGGGATCTTGTCGCGCACCTGGAACGGGCCGAAGCTCTCCGTCTCCATCCCGGCGATGGCGAAGAAGAGGTTCACCGCCTGCATGAGCCAGGCGTTCACGATCCACGCGCCGCCCACCTTCTGGGCGACGCGCACCTCGCCGCGGTCGAGCGCGTGGAGCGCCTGCACCACCGCCGCCTTGTAGAGCGGATCGGCGAGCTTCGTCCGGTCCGCGAACGCCGCCTCGATCCGTGCCTGCACGTCGGTCATGTCCTCACCCTTGCCCATGCGCGCACCGCCTCCTCGCACTCGGCGAGGGTCGGCACGAGCGCGACGCGCACGTACCCCTCGCCAGCGCCGAATGCGGTCCCCGGCGCGACGACGATCCCCTCCTCGAGCAGCCGCCGGGCGTAGCTCCCCGAGGTGTCGCCGGCGGGAACCTTCACCCACAGATAGAGCGTCGCCTCGGAGGCGTCCGCGGCGAGCCCGTGCTCCGCGAAGAAGGCGAGGAAGCGGTCGCGCTTCCTCTTGAAGATCTCGCGCCGCTCGGCGGCGTGCGCGTCCTCGCTCCACGCCGCGATCGCGGCGGGCGCGACGAACTCGGGCGAGGCGACCCCCGGATGGCTGCGGAGCTTGCGGAGCGTCGCGACGAGGTCCGGGTCCCCGGCCATGAAGCCGCTGCGGTAGCCGGTCATCCCGCTCCGCTTCGAGCAGGAGTGGATCGCGACGACGTTCTCCACCTGCACCTCGAGCATCGAGGGCGGTGGGGCGCCGAAGTAGATGTCGGCGTAGCACTCGTCGGAGGCGACGATGAACCCGTACTGCCGCGCGGCGTCACCCACGCGGCGCAGGTAGTCGCGGGGCGCGACCGCGCCGGTCGGGTTGTGCGGATAGCTCACCCAGAAGACGAGCGTCTCGCGCAGCACCTCCTCGCCCACGTCCTCCGGGTCGAGGAGGAAGCGGCGGCGCGCCGTGAGCGGCACGAGGACGGGCTCGAGCCCGGCGAAGCGCGCGCCCACCTCGTAGGTCGGGTAGCCGGGATCCGGGATCACCACCTTGCGGCGGCGCGGGTCGCCGGCGAAGGCGAGCGGCAGGTGGAAGATCGCCTCCTTCGCGCCGGCGCAGGCGAGCACCTGCGTCTCGGGCTCCACCGCGACACCGAAGCGGCGCCGGAGGTATCCCGCCGCGGCGCGCCTGAGCGCGCTCGTCCCGAAGGCGCTCGGATACTGTGAGACGTCGGGGACGCCCGCCCGCAGCGCTTCCTTGACGAACCCGGGCGTCGGCTCCTTCGGGTCGCCGAGGCCGAAGTCGAAGAGCCGCCTGCCCCCGGCGACGAGCGCGCGCCGGCGCTCGTCGAGCTCCACCATGAGGTTCTTCTGGACCTCGCCGAGGACCGGATTCTTCGGGGCGTTCCGCACGGGAAGCGCGAAGAATAATCGAAGTGCGGAAGGGCATCCATTATAAGTGGACCCGCATGCTCCAGTACGATGTCGTGGTCATCGGCTCGGGACCCGCCGGAGAGAACGGCGCCATCGCGGCCGCGTTCGCGGGGAAGAAGGTCGCGCTCGTCGAGAAGGAGGCGGTGCCGGGCGGCGCCTCCGCGAACACGGGAACGATTCCCTCGAAGGCGCTCCGCGAGACCGCCCTCGCGATCCAGCAGGCGCGGAGCCGCGACGCCCACGGCATCGAGCTGCGGATGTCCGGCACGGTCACCGTGCCCGAGCTGATGGGCCGCCGCGGCCTCGTCACCGGGCGCGAGCACTCGCGCATCCGGAACGCGCTCAACCGCGCCGGCGTCGAGCAGTTCCGCGGCACCGCGAGCTTCGCGGATCCTCACACGATCAAGGTGAAGATCCCGGGCGGCGGCGGCGCCTTCCAGGAGCTGCGCGCGGAGGCCGTCCTCCTCGCCACCGGCACGCGCCCGTTCCACCCGCCCCAGTACACGATCGACAACGTCCGGGTGTACGACTCGGACTCGATCCTCCTGCTCGACCGCGTGCCCCGCTCCCTCGCGATCCTCGGCGGGGGCGTCGCCGGCTGCGAGTACGCCTCGCTCTTCGCGGCGCTCGGCGTGAACGTGTCGCTCATCGACTCGAAGGAGCGGCTCCTCCCCTGGCTCGACGCGGAGCTGTCGCTCGCGATGCAGGACCTGTTCGCGATGAACGGGATCGAGCTGCACCAGCAGCTCCGCGCGCAGAAGCTCGAGGCCGGTGAGCGCGACGTCCTCGTCACGCTCTCGGAGGGCTCGCGCGTCGTCGCGGAGAAGGTCCTCGTCGCGGCCGGTCGCGTCGGGAACGTCGAGAGCTTGAACCTCGCCCAGGCCGGTCTCCAGGCGACGGAGAAGGGGCTCCTCGAGGTGAACGCCCACTTCCAGACGGCGGTGCCGCACGTCTACGCGGCGGGCGATCTCGTCGGGTTCCCCATGCTCGCCTCGGTCTCGATGGAGCAGGGGCGCGTGGCGATGTCCCACGCCTGCGGCGTCGCGCGGCGCGAGCTGACCGGGCTCCTGCCGGTCGGCATCTACACCATCCCCGAGGTGTCCTCGGTCGGCGAGAGCGAGGAGTCGCTCCGGGCGAAGGGGCGGCCCTACGTCGCGGGAAAGACGAGCCTCGCCGGCAACGCGCGCGCGAACCTCGTCGGCGAGGCGGTCGGATTCCTGAAGCTCCTCGCGGACGCCGACGACGGGAAGATCCTCGGCGTGCACTGCATCGGGCCGCACGCCTCGGAGCTCGTCCACCTCGGCCAGGCGGTGATGAGCCACCGGGGCGACCTCAACTACTTCGCCGAGGCGGTGTTCAACTACCCGACGCTCGGAGAGGCCTACAAGTACGCGGCCTTCGACGCGCTCGACCGGCTGCGCGAGCGGAGGGTGACGCCGATCGACCGCGCCGCGTCGCGGTGAGGGCGCGGCGGAGCGGCGGACGCATCGCGGCCGGCGATCGCTCGGCCGTCAGCGGCGCGAGGTGCTCCCGCGGCCGCGCGCGGGAGGAGGCGACCTCTTCTCGGTGGGCAAGGTCGCGTCGGTCGAGCGTGTCCCCCTCCGCGTGGCGCCAGGCCACGCACCGCTTCCACGAGCTCGGCCGCGGTCATCGCCGCGAACGGCTGGAACGGTCGGGACACCGGCGGAACCGGCACGAGCACGTCCGAGCCGGGACGGCGCGCGTCATGTCCCCACGCGGCCAGCAGGTTCAGGCTCGGGATTCGCAGGACCGCACGGAGAGTCCCCTGGGGCGGTCCCGGACCACCGCCACTGCGCGCTCCGACGCTTCCCCGCGCTCGCCCTCGTGCAACTTGGAGAACTTGAACGTCCGTCCGACGGGCCGCAGCTCGAGGACGCCGGATGGCTTGTCGCCGCGGATCACCGTGTACCGCCACGCCGCGCGCTTCGCGAGCGCGAGCGAGCGACGCCGCGCGACGTCGCTCGCTGCGACGACGTAGACGGGGTACGCTTCCCCAAGCGCTTCGCTTGGCGCGGAGCGCCGTGGGCCCACCAAGGCCGCACCGGGCAGCCGCTCTGGAGCAATCGCGGCACGGGCGCTCGCGACCCGCGCGAGCGCGTCCGCGGCGATGGCGACCGCGTTCGAGGGCGGCGATCTACCTTGTGCCGTCATGCCCGATCTCCCGTCATCGCGTCCATCCCTTCACTCGATCCAGTAGGTGTGGCTCCAGTAACCGGCGCCGCCGCGGTATGCCGTGGTCAGCTCGTCGATGGGGATCCATTGCCTGCCCGCCGCGGTGCCCGGGTCCCGTACGACCACCAGCTCCTGGTCCAGGTCATAGCCGTCGATGAGCAAGAAGTGACGAGCTGCCCGTCCGTCAGCTCCGCCTCCTTTGCCTTCTCCGTGGCGGCCGCCGCGGCGGGCCGGGCCGCGCCGCCGGATTGCCTCTCCGACGCGGGCGCCGCCTGGGCAGGCGGCGCCTGCGCAAACAACAGGACCGCGACGAGCAGTGACGAGATCACGACGCTCCCCCTCGGAGCTGGGCACTCTACACTGTAAGCGCATACGCCACGAGTGACAGGAACGCGGTGAACCTCTTCGGGGCGTGCGGGCTGCAGCCATTGCATTGCCGTTACGAACCAAGTTCACTCGGCGGATAAGCCGCTCGCCACCCCGGGGGGAGGGAATCGTCATGCCGAGCAGAAAAGGATCCGCCGCGAAGAAGCCGTGGACGTTCCTCGTCTACATGGCCGGAGACAACAGCCTCGAGAATGCTGGAGTCGTCGACCTCGGCGAGATGAAGAAGATCGGCACGCGGGCCGGAATGAACGTGGTCGCCCAGTTCGATCGTCCGACGGGTTGCACCCGTTACCTCTTGAATCAGAAGACGCCGCTCGCCCGCGACGCGGTGGAGAAGCTGGGGCCGCAGAACACGGGCGATCCGGCAGCGCTGATCAAGTTCATCACCTGGGGCGTCACCCGTTACCCGGCCGACCGCTACGCCCTCGTCCTCTGGAACCACGGCCAGGGCTGGGACGATACCGACATCTATGCGCGGTCGCGCCTGCGCGACGTGCGCCGGCCGAGGCGAATCCGCCGCGCCCTCTTCCGCACCTCGGTCGAGAAGGCGGCGGCCGTGCAGAAGGAGGGTGGCCTCGTCGCCCGCGCCATCCTGCTCGATGACGGCGCCAAGGACTTCCTCGACAACCTCGAGATGAAGGCGGTGCTGGCAGCGACCCGCAAGCTCCTCAAGCGCAACCTCGACCTCCTCGGGATGGACGCATGCCTCATGAGCATGGTCGAGGTAGGGTACCAGTCGCGCAGCTCGGTCGACTACGCCGTCGGCTCCGAGGAGACGGAGCCGGGCGACGGCTGGCCCTATGACGAGATCCTGCGGGCGCTGGATGACAACCCCAGCATGACCGGAGAGGAGCTCGGCAAGGTGGTCGTCGCCGCCTACCTCACCTCGTACAAGGGTGGGCGTAACGCCGTCACGCAGTCCTTGTGCAACCTCGCCAAGGCGGAGCGCGCCGCCGACGCCGTGAAACGGCTGGGAACCGCGTTGACCGCGGCGCTCGCGGACGTGAAGTCCCGCTCCGCCATCAACGACGCGCGCAACCGCGTCCAGAATTACGAGGTCCGCGACAACGTGGACCTCGTCGACCTTTGCCGGCTCCTCGGCGGCCTCGACGACATCCCGGGCGGCGTGAAGGAGGCGGCCGCGGGCGTGGTCGCCGGCTTGCTTCCGCCTCAGGGCGACAGCGCCTACGTGGTGGCCTCAGGCTTCGTCGGCAACCCGATGAAGAACTCGAACGGCGCGGCGATCTACTTCCCGACCGAGCAGGTCTCGCCGCTCTACGCGAAGCTCGACTGGGCCCGGGCCACGGGCTGGGGTCGCTTCCTGGAAGCGTACATCGCCGCGACTCGCAGCCGCTGACCGCGGAGGTTCCCCGTGGCCGAGGCAGTTCGCCCCAGCGGCGTCCGCGTCCAATACGATCGCGAGACCCTCGAGCTCGCCGAGTCCGCCGCGGCGCCGCCGCTGCGGCGCCGGGGCGCGGGGCTGGCTGGGAGGCCTCTCGGAGAGTCCGCCGCCCTCCTCGACGCGCTCCGCGCGAGCGACCTCGCCCTCCTCGACACCATCGACCTGTCGCCCCGCCGCCAGCCCAGGCAGCCGCCCCGTATCCGGCGCGCAGGGGTGCCCGTCGCCGGACCGATCCGGGAAAGTGGGAGCGGCCCGCCGCCCTCGGCGGCGTCGCCCTCCCGACGGACCGGACTCCGCGCATCCTCCTCCTCGTGCATGGGACGTTCTCGAGCACCACGGGCGCCTTCGGCCCGCTCTGCGCCACGCCCTTTGGCCGGGAATTCCTCGAGGCCGCGCTCGCGCGCTACGACCTCGTGCTCGGCTACGACCACCGGACGCTGAGCAAAGACCCGCTCTCCAATGCCGCGGAGCTGTTCGATTGCCTCGCGAATCTCCGCTCGCCCTTGCCGCCGCGAATCGACGCGGTCGCGCACTCCCGCGGCGGGCTCGTCCTGCGCGATCGCCTCGGGCGCGGGGGGGCCCGCCGGAGGCGGGGACGCCGGAGCCGCTCCGAAGCAGCCCGAGCGCATGACGTGGTGGAAAGAGGTCGGCCGCTTCGTGCTGCTCGGCGTCGAGCACATCCTGTCGGGCTACGACCACATCGCGTTCCTGCTTGCGCTGATCGTCGTCGCGCCGTCTTTCCGCGCAGTCCTTCCGATCGTGACCGCCTTCACGGCCGCGCACAGCATCACGCTGCTCGTGGCGGCGCTGGGGATCGTCCGCATGGACTCGAGGGTGGTGGAGTCGGCGATCGCCCTCTCGATCTGCTACGTCGCCCTCGAGAACCTGTTTCGCAGGAAGGTCGCGCATCGCTGGCAGGTGACCTTCGCCTTCGGCCTGGTTCACGGGTTCGGGTTTGCGAGCGTCCTCCAGAACCTCATCGTCGGGAAGACGAACCTCATGGTGTCGGTGGTCTCGTTCAACGTCGGGGTGGAGATCGGACAGCTGATGATCTTCGCGGTCATGCTACCCGTGCTGCACCTCGTCGGGAAGATGGTCGCTCCCAGGAAGCTGGCCGTCGCCGCCTCGCTGGCGATCGGCGCGCTGGGTTGCACCTGGGTCATCGAGCGGGGCTTCGACCTGAAGCTCTTGCCGTCCTGAGGGCTCCCGCACGCGCGCCGCCCGCTAAACGCACGGAGCCCGGCCTCGGAAGGCCGGGCTCCTCACAGGTCCGGGCCCGACAGGCGGCCCGCACGAAGACTAGCGCTTCGTCGTGAACGAGAACACGGAGCTCGACGTCGAGCCGTACGCGTTCGTGGCGGTGACCTTCCAGTAGTAGGTCGTCTTGCTCGCCAGGGTGACTCCCGAGGTGAAGCTGCTCGAGGTCAATCCCGCCTGGTTGATGACGGGCGACGACAGGTCGCTGTTCGTGCTGACCACGATGGAGTAGGTGCTCGCACCGGCCGAATCACTCCAGTCGAACGACGGGGTCTTCGACACCTGGCCCTTCCCGTTCGCGGGAGACAGGAGGGTGAACGCCCCCGGCGCTGCGGCCGTCTGCACCGTGACGACCTCCGTGTCGGTCGCCGTGGCCCCCTGGTTGTCGGCGACGGTCAGCGAGACGGTGTGCGTCCCGACCGAGAAGTCGACGGCCGCGGTGACGGCGGTCGCGAGCGTGGCGGTTCCTTCCTTCCAGGTGTAGGTGGAAATGGCGCCATCGGGATCATAGCTGGCGGACCCGTCGAGGATGACGCTCTCCACGCCGTTGCGGTCCGCGTCGACGACGGTCTGGTCCGGGCCCGCATTGGCCACCGGGGGTAGGTTGGTCGCGCCGTGCGAGAGGGTGAGCGTCTCGATGACGGTGCCATTCGCCCTGCGAGCCGCCAGATTGAGCGTCGCACCCTGGACGTCGATCTCGAGGTAGTGGAACGACTGATCGGTGGCGACGATGTTGGGGTACGTCGGATCGGGCACGTACAGGGGCGCGCCGCCGCCGCCGGTCGTGATGTGCTGCACCCCGTCGACCACGGCGCGGGAGTAGTAGTGGTTGTGGCCGTTGATGACGAGATCGACGCCGTACTGCTTGCAGAGGGGCTGGATGTACGTCTGCACTGTGGCGTTGTTCGCGTGCGACCCGCCGGCGCTCCACCCCGGCTCGTGGAACAGGAGGAACTTCCACGGCTTCGTGGTCGTGGCGAGGTCGTTCGTGAGCCAGTTGTACTCCGCGGACCCCGGCGTGTAGCTCACGTACTGGTCGATGACCGTGACGTGCACGGGGCCGTAGTCATAGGACCAGTAGAAGCCGCCCGCGTACGGATAGGGATAGTACTTCTTGAAATAGGTGCCGGTCCCCTCGTGATTGCCGCGCGCGCCGCCTCGATCGGGACCTCGGCCTGGAGCGCGTGGATCTGCGGATAGGACGAGCCCGGGACGAAGAACTGGCCCGTCCAGTCGGTCTCCGTATCGCCGGCCACCCAGTCCCCGTCGTGCAGGACGAGCGTCTGGAACGCCGGGTCCGCTGCATAGGCCGAGCGCATCCTGGAGGCGACCGACTCCTGGTTGGCAGGGTAGGTGCGCGTGTCGCCGAAGGCGAGGATCTTCACCGAGGTCGCGCTGGACGCGGGCGCGGTGCGGAACGATCCGGAGCCGTACCCGTCCACCTGGTAGTAGTACTTGGTCCCCGGCTGCAGGCCAGCGACGGCGAACTTGTGCTGATGGTCAGTCCCGTACTCGGCACTGGTCGCCTGCCCGAGGCCGTAGCTCGTGTCCGTACCCCAGCGAATCACGTTCGACTCCGTCACGTCCGTCTGCCAGAGCACGTCCATCGACGTGTTCTGGCCTTCGTACACGAGGTACGGCCCCTTCTTGATGGCGGCGAGAGCTGGTGTGCTGCAGATGAAGAACAAGAGCAAAGCACCGACACTTCTCCTCAACGTCTTCATGGATCCTCCGTTGTCGTCGCTCCGTGCGACGGCATGAATGGACGCACTGCGTGACACGGACGGATGGTGGATGCGTCGCGTTACGGGGCCATGAAGACCCTGGGTTGTTTCGGTGACGTCGCGATCTGATTCACCGCGTGCCACCCTACCGACCGCGCGCGCCCCACGATGGCATGCCCCCCTCGCGGCATCTTAGTCACGAGTCCCCGCGTGGTCAGAGGACCTGAACGGCGTCGGATCCGTGCGAACCACCGGCGAAACCACCGGATGAGCGTGACGCGGGCTCGTCGCGATGTCGTCACGAGATCCGCACGCCGCTCTGTTCAGATGGGGCGCCATGGCGATCATGCAGGGGGACCTCGCTGAGTACCCGGTTCCCGATCTCCTGCAGTTCCTCCAGGGCACCCGGAAACACGGGCAACTCCTCCTCGAGCCGCCCTCGCGCAGCCGTACCGCGGGCCTGTTCTTCGACGAGGGCGAGCTCGTCCACGCCTGCTGCCCACCGACGAGCGGGGTCCGCGCCGTCTACGAGGTGCTGCCGTGGCACGAGGGGCGGTTCGCGTTCGTGAAGGACGTAGAGCCCGAGCAGCGGACCATCCGCGAGGATCTCCAGAGCGTGCTGCTCGAAGGGCTGCGTCAGCTGGATGAGCTCCGGCGCGCGCGCACACTTCTACCGCCGCCCGACACGGTGCTGCATCTCGAGCGCGAGTTGCAGGTCCACGACGACGTCCGCCTCACCCGGGGCGAGTGGCAGGTCCTCGCCCTCGTGAATGGCCGCCGGACGCTTGCCGATGTCGTCGAGCTGTCAGGGCGTCCCGCGGTCGAGGGATCGCGCATCGTGTCCGAACTCCTGGCTGCGAGGCTCATCGTCACCACCGCGGACGACCTCTACCTGGAGGCCGTCGTGGCCGCGCGTGTCTCGGCCGCGTCCGCTCCCGCCCAGCGCACGGCCCCGCCCACGATGCTCGCGAACCTCATCCTGAAGCAGGTCGACGGGCGCAGGACGCTTCGCGGGATCCGGGACGCGCTCGGATGCGGCACCGCCGACCTCGTCGAGGAGCTCCGGCTGCTCGTCCGTACGGGCTGGGTGACGGTTGCGGCGGGCCACGACGAGTACCGGCGATTCATCGAGACATGACGCGTGAACGCCCGCGGCGTCTCGAGGGCGCCGAGGGCCGAGCGTATCGAGATAGAAGAGGCGCTCGCGAGCCCACGCTCGCCCGGGTCTCTTCCTCCGCCGCCGGCAGTGAAAGAGCGGGACGGAGTGTCCGTCCCGCTCGCCCCACCCCGCCCCTCTGAGGAGTGACCCGGTGCTCCCTCTCTTGGCGCACCGGGTCCGGATCCTGGCGTACAGCGCTAGCAACGTCTTCGCCCTACGCGACGTGAGCGCCACGCGCACCGCCGGATCGCCGCGGATTGTAGCGTCCGGTCCGTACCGTCCGTGAGAGGGGGCGATGCGGTAAGTCGTCGCGACTGCGGGAGCCGGATGCAACCGAGGCGGCCGCTGCGCACGGGTTGCGCCCGCAAGGTGCGCTGAGACCCGGACATAGCGTGCGGGACTGCCGCAGCCGGACGCGCGGTCCGTGTGCTCCCGTCCTTCCGCTACCCGAGCCGCGCCCTCGCCTGCGCGAGCGCGGCGTGCACCGACTCGAGCGCGCGCTTCGCCTCGACGAGCTCGTCGCGCTCGCCGCGCGTGCGGTCGAGATCCGTCCCGAGCTGGTCGCGCTCGCGCGCGAGCTCGCCGACGGCCGCGCGCAGCCGCGCGCCCTCGGTGCCGGCGAGCCGGAGCTCCTCGGAGAGCAGCTCCACCTCCGCCTCGCGCTCGGCGCGGATCCGCGCCTCCTCGTCGCCGCGCCGCCCGAGCTCCTCGAGCAGCTTCGCGCGCTCCTCGTCGAGCGCGGCGAGGGCCTGCGCCCGCCGGACCGAGGAGTCGCGCTCCTCCTCGAGCGCCTGCATCTCGCCGAGGAGCTCGCCCAGCACGGCGCGCTTCTGCTCGAGCTCCTGCTCCGTCACGGCGAGGCGCTCGACTGCGGAGCGCCCCTCTCCCGAGGCCCGCGCCAGCTCGCGGCGGACCTCGTCGAGGTCGCCGCGCAGCGCCTCCTCGCGCTCGCGCGCGCGCACGAGCTCCCCCTCGAGGTCGCGCACGAGAGCGAGCACGCTCTCCGCCGCGCGGGCGGGATCCGCGGGAGCGGCGGGGATGCGCGCCTGCGGGCGGGCCGCCTCCGCGACGCGGCGCTTGATCTTCTCGAGCCGCTCCTTGCGGGAGAGGACGTCGTTGCCGGGAACAGCCGCGCCCCTGACCTGGTCGTGGTCGTGGACGTGGTCGTGGACGTGGTCTTCGACCTCGACATGGTCCCGGACGCGGTTCGCGGCCCTTCGACTCAGCGCCGACGCTTCCGCGCCCTTCGACTCCGCCGGGGCTTCGCCCCGGCTACGCTCAGGGTGAGCGGAAGCGCTACGCTCAGGGTGAACGGCGTCGCGAGCGACCGTCTCCGCGGTCGTTGTCGCGGTCGGAGCCGGGCGAACCTCGACCGGCAGCATCGCAGCGCGGGCGGCACCGAGCCTCGGCTTCAGCTTCGGAACGTTGGCGTCGAAGGCCTTGCGCATGTCACGCTCCCGCCGCGCCGGCGGCCGCGCCGATCGCGCGCCGCACGCGGCGCAGGATCTCCTGCTGGGCCGCGTCGATGTCCGTCGCCCCCTTCGAGTCCGCGTCGTAGCCGAAGATCGGTGAGCCCTCGCTCGACGCCTGCGCGAACTTGGTGCACTGCCGGACGACGGTGTCGAGGAGGTAGTCGGCGTAGTGCGTGCGGAGCGCGTCGAGCGCCTCGCGGGCGATCTTGAAGGTCTGGTTGAAGGCGTTCACCACGATGAAGATGTTCTCGAGCTGGTGCGAGAGGTCCTGCTCGAGCCCTTGGATGGTCTCGAACAGGAGCCGAAGCCCGTCGTAGGAGAGGAAATCGGCGAGGACCGGGATGACGAGGTCGTTCGCCGCCATGAGCGCGTTCAGGTTGAGGAGCCCGAACGACGGCGGCGCGTCGAGGATGACGAAGTCGTGGCGGGTGGCGAAGCCCTGGAGCGCGTTGCGCAGCCGGAACTCCCGTCCGGCGAGCGGCATGAGCGCGAGGTCGATCGTGCTCATCGCGAGGTTCGCCGGGACGAGATCGAGCCCGGGCATCCCGGTGTGGACCGTGACCTCCTCGAGCGGAACCTTCCGGATGAGCACGTCGTGCAGCGTCCGCTCGAAGCGACCGCCCTCCTCGCCGAGGCACTTCGTGGCGTGCCCCTGGCTGTCGAGGTCGATCATGAGCACGCGGTAGCCGCGCTCGGCGAGCCGGTAGGCGTAGGAGGACGAGATGCTCGTCTTGCCGGTGCCGCCCTTGAAGTTGAGGAAGAGCTGGACGCGCGCGGGGAACGGCTCGGGCGGACGGCGCAGCTTCTCGCGGAGCGCGCGCAGGTCCTCGGGGCCGAAGCCGTCCTTCCTCCCGAGCGCGCCCTCCACCTGCTTCGGGGTGGCGCCGACGATCTCGGCGAGGCGCTTCGCGCTGTAGCGGACGTTGTGCATCGCGTCTCCTAGGTTACGAACCAGCGGGTGCCCCGGAGCTCCACCGCGCCGCGCCCGGCGAGGGCGGCGAGCGCGGCCTCGACGCGAGCCGGCGGCGCGCAGAGCGCCGAGGCGAGGCCATCGGGGGTGCAGCCACGCAGCGCGGCGCGGATCTCGGCGACGACGCGGGGCTCGAGGTCGTTCGGGGGGGCGCTCGCGGGGGCGGGCGTCGCGAGGACGGCGACTGCAGCGCGGGCGGCGGAGAGGGCGGGGCCCTTCGACTTCGCCTGCCCTGAGCGTAGGGGCCGCTCCGCGGCCCCGGAGTCGAAGGGCTCAGGGTGAACGGCCCCGCGAGCGACCGTCTCCGCGGCCGAGCTCGGCATCGCGCTCGCCGCCGTCCGCGTCGCGATGATCCGCTCCACCGTGGCGCGCGCGGAGGCGGTGCTCCGCAGCACCGCCGCGCGGATCTCGTCGGCCCCCATCGCCGCGAGCTTCTCGGCGATGCGGCGACCGCTCGCGCGGCGCGCGGAGACGGGACCGTCCACGTCCACCGTCTCCCCCGAGAGCCGCCCGAGGGAGGTGGCCGCGGCGCGGCGCACGGACGCGTCGGCGTGCTCGAGCCCCTTCGCTAGCGCGGCCTGGGCGCGCGCGCTGGGGCGACCGGAGAGCGCGGCGGCGGCGGCGCGCGCGACGCCGCCGTCCGCGTCGCAGAGCGCGATCGCGAGCGCGTCCTCGGTCCCCTCCGCGCTCGAGAAGCCGAGGAGCAAAGTGGCCCGGCGGCGCACGAGCGCGCTCTCGTCCGAGAGCGCCGCCGCGAGCCGCCCGGCCGCGCGGAAGTCGCCCGCCGACGCGAGCGCCTCGAGCGCGGCGACGCGCACCGCCGGACGGCGATCCGCGAGCTCGCGCTCGGCGAGATCCGCGGCGAACGGCTCCTTCAGGCGCGCGAGCGCCGCGAGCAGCGCCGCCTTCACCTCCGCCTCCGGCTCGCGCCCGAGCGCCGCCGCGAGGAGCGGCGCGGCCGCGCGCGACCCGAGCGCCGCGAGCGCGTGCACGGCGCGGAGCCGCCGCCCCGCGTCGGGGGCCTCGAGATCCTCCATCGAGCGCTCGTAGAGGGTCCGGTCGGCGCGGGTGGCGAGGAGCTCCTTCATGCGGGCCGCGTCGCCGGCCGAGACGCCCACCCGGCCGGCGGCGTCGAACCGCCCGCCCAGCTCGGTCAGGTCGCGCGCGCTCCGCTCGCCCGCCATCGGGCTGCGCGGCGCCTGCCCGGCGGCGGCCGCGCCGAAGCCCGCCGCGATCGCGCTCGCCTTGAAGGCGCGGAGCGACTCGATCTCCGCGCGCAGCTCGGCGATGAACCCGGCCAGATCCGACTGCCCGTCCTCGCCGTCGGGCGCGCCGGACACGCCCGGCGCGCCGGCGATCCGGGCACGGTCCACGAGGCCGGTGAGGAGGCGCTCGCGCTCGGTCTCGAGCAGCCGGACCCGCTCGTCCGCGTCGGCGGCGAGGCGCTCGACGCCGCCGCGCACTCCGCGCTCGGCCGCGAGCGCCTGCTCCAGCTCGACCTCGCGGCGTCGCGCCTGTGCCCCGTCGCTGCGTGCGCGCTCGGCCGCGGCGAGCGCCGAGGTGAGCTCCGCTTCGAGCTGGGAGACCCGGCACTCGAAGAAGACGATCTTCTCGAGCGCGCTCCGGAGGAGGCCCTCCGGATCCTGGATGTGCCTCGAGCTGCCCGACCCGCCGTCCATACCCGCCCTATCCGCCCGCGCCGCCCGTGGAGATCCCGACTGATCATGGGATCTTGCGGCGATATCGGAGACTACGACAGCGGGATCGGCGAGGCAAATATTTGACAGCGGGCGCCGGTCGGTGATCCCGGGTTCACTCGTGGTTGCTCACGCCCCTCGTTGCGACCGCCTCCCGCGGCGGGAGCCGAGGGCGCGGGAGGTCGTTCTCGTCCCGCTCGTCGACGTCCGCGGCGAGCGGCAGGTCCGCCGAGGCTCGCGGCGGCGCATGCTGCGGCACGACCGCGCCGCGGGCGAGATCGTGAAACATGCCGCGCGCCTCGTCGGGAGTCGCCGCGCTCGGGAACCCCGGCGGAGCGGGGATACGCCACGAGGGGGGCAGCTCGCCGGCGGCGAGGTCGAAGAGGTCCTGCCTCGAGCGGGCGACGACGAGCGCGCCGTCCCGGACGCCGCGCACCTCCTCGTAGCGCATGACGTGATCGCGGCGGAACAGGATCGGAAAGCCCTTCGTCACCACGAACCCCTGCTCGTAGAGCCGGGTCACGCGGCCGAGGGAGCTCCCGTCGAGGTCGCGCACCTGCTGGCCCAGCCGGACGCCGTTCCGTTCCTGCATGCGGAACGTGTAGCGACGGCCGGGCAGCCGGGCCAGCCGCGCGCGGGACGCGGAGGAGCGAGCGAGCAGCCGTGCGCTAGACGGTCGAGACGAGCCGCGATCGCCCGAAACCGTTCGTCCTGAGCGTAGCGCCCGCGCAGCGGGCGCGCCCTTCGACTCCGGGGCGCTCGCTGCGCGCCCCTACGCTCAGGGCGAACGGACGAAACGCTCCGTCACGGGCGCTTCACGCGCGCGGCGCGCACCTTCGTCACGCGGCGCGGGTCCGCCTCGGCGATGGTGAACATCCAGCCCTTCCAGAAGAAGCGGTCGCCCTTCGCCGGGATCGCGCCCGCGATCGCGTTCAGGAACCCCGACATCGTCTCGTAGCCCTCGTCCTCGGGGAGGTCCGCCGCCGCCGCGACGTTGAACTCCCCGACCGGCGCCTCGCCTTGCACCGTGAAGGTGCCGTCGGGGTGGACCTCGACCGCGCGCCCCACCTCCTCGAACTCGTCGCTGATGTCGCCCACGATCTGCTCGAGGACGTCCTCGATCGTGCACAGGCCCATGATGCCGCCGTGCTCGTCCACCACGAACGCCATGTGGAGGTGCTTCCCCTGCATCTCGCGCAGGAGCTGCTCGATCGGCTTCGACCACGGGACGAAGTGGGCGGGGCGGAGCAGATCGCTCATCACGATGAGCTCGGGGTGCGCGAGGAGCGGCACGAGGTCGCGCGCGTGGAGCACGCCCTCGATGCGGTCGAGGTTCTCGCGGTAGACCGGCATGCGCGAGTGCCCCTCCTCCGCGAGGAGGCGGATGATCTCGGGGACCGCCGTCTCGATCTCCACGGCGACGACGTCGGTGCGCGGGATCATGACGTCGCGGGCGACCTTGTCGCGGAACTCGAAGACGTTGTGGATGAGCTCGCTCGTCGCCTCCGCGCCGCGCCCCTGCCGCTTCGCGTACTCGGAGAGGGCCCGCTCCATCTCGTCGAGCGGCGGCGGCGGGAGGGAGAAGCGCCCGCGACCGCCGGTGACCGCGGCGACGAGCGCGGCGAGCGGCCGGAGCAAGGAGCGGAGCGCGCGGAACGGCACCGCGAGCGCGAGCGCCACCGGCTCGCCGTAGACCGCGCCGAGCCCGCGGCCGGCCGCCGCGAGCGGCAGCGAGATGACGGCGGCGAGGAGCGCCGCGCCGAGGCCGCCCCACCAGCGCGCTCCGGGCACGAGCGTCGCGCCCGCGAACCCGGCGACGAACCCGGCGAGCAGCGTCGCGACGGTGGCGAGCGCGCGTCCCGTGAAGGCGGTCGCCTCGTTATCGTCGAGCAGCGACACGAGCGCCCGCGCGCGCCGTCCCGACCCCGCCTCCCGGGCCAGCTCCTGCGCGCGCGGGAGGCCCACCGCGACGAGCGAGGACTCGAGCGCCGCCGCGATCGCCCGCAGGCCGAGCAGCGCGAGCGCGGTCAGGACGAGCGCGCCCATCTCGCTGATCTCCCACCCCATCCGCCGCCCACCCTAGCAAAACGCCGCGGAGCGTGCCGCCGGGCGGATCTGCTATAAGGCCGCGCATGGCGAAGAAGGCACGGGTGTTCGTGACCTTGAAGCGCGGCGTGCTCGATCCGCAGGGATCGGCCGTCAACCGGGCGCTCCACGCGATGGGCTACGGCGAGGTGGCGGACGTCCGGCTCGGGAAGCTCATCGAGGTGACGCTCGACGGGGATGCCCCGGAGGCGCAGGAGCGGGCCCGCCTCGACGAGATGTGCAAGAAGCTCCTCGCGAACACCGTCATCGAGGATTACAGGATCGAGCTGTGACCCTTCGACTCCGCGCCGCGCCGCGGCGCCCCGCCTGAGGGGAACGCAAATGCGCGTAGGAATCGTAACGTTCCCCGGTTCGAACTGCGACCACGACGTCTACCACGTGGTGAAGCACGCCTGCGCCGCCGACGCCTCATACGTGTGGCACAAGGACCGGCTGCCCGGCGGCCTCGACGTGGTGGTGGTCCCGGGCGGATTCAGCTACGGCGACTACCTCCGCTGCGGCGCCCTCGCCCGCTTCTCGCCGGTGATGGAGGACGTCGTCGCGTTCGCGAAGGGCGGCGGTCCGGTGCTCGGCATCTGCAACGGGTTCCAGATCCTGTGCGAGTCGGGGCTCCTCCCCGGCGTCCTCATGCGAAACGCCTCGCTCAAGTTCATCTGCCGCGACGTCACGCTGAAGGTGGACGGCGAGGCGACGCCGGCGACGCGCGGCCTCGCGGGGCAGGCGCTCACGATGCCGATCGCCCACGCCGAGGGGAACTACTTCGCGGACCAGGAGACGCTCGACCGGCTCGAGGGCGAGGGGCGCGTCGCGTTCCGGTACGTGGGCGGCGCGCCGAACGGCGCGGCGCGCGACATCGCCGGCATCTCCGGCGGGCCGCGGCGCAACGTGGTCGGCCTCATGCCGCATCCGGAGCGCGCGGCCGAGGCCATCCTCGGGCGCGACGACGGCCGGCGCATCTTCGAGGCGCTGCTCTCGTAAGCGAAGGACGGATGCAGGTCGATCTCCAGGGTCCGGCGGGACGGCTCGAGGCCCTCGCGGAGGGGCCGTCCGACGCCACGTTCGCGGCGGTGGTGTGCCACCCGCACCCGGCGATGGGCGGCACGATGCACAGCCACGCCGCCTATCGGATCGCGAAGGCGGTCGTCGCGAAGGGCGGGGCCGCGCTGCGGTTCAACACCCGCGGCGCCGGCCGCTCCGCCGGCGCGTTCGACGGCGGCCGCGGCGAGGTGGACGACACGCGCGCCGCGCTCGAGTGGCTCGCGCGAGAGCGGCCCGCGATCCCGCTGCTCGCCTGCGGCTTCTCCTTCGGCGCGTGGATGGCGCTCATCGCGGGCGGCGACGACGCGCGCGTGCGGGGCCTCCTCCTCGCAGGAGTCGCGCTCCACGCCGAGGGGCTCGAGGACTTCCGCCGGACCGGGAAGCTGCTGCGCGAGGTCGAGAAGCCCGTCGCGATCGTGCAGGCCGAGAACGACCAGCTCGGCGCGCCGTCCGAGATCGACGAGGCGATCCAGGGCTCGCGCGGGCCGCGCCGTCTTGCGGTCGTCCGCGCCGCGACGCACCTCTTCGTCGAGGACCTGCCCGCCCTGCAGCGCGAGGCGGATGCGGCCCTCGACTGGGTCCTGGAGAAGGCAGCATGACGCTCGAGGTGCACCGCGCCGGCGACGCCCTCGCCGCCTCTGCCGACGAGCTCGCCCGCATGTGGCGATCGGCCCGCGCCGCGGCGCGCCCGGACCAGCTCCCGGGATCCCTCGACGGGCTCATCGAGTCGTTCTTCGTCCTCGTGGGCGAGGGGCTGGCGACGGGGCGCGATCCTGTCCTCCTCTGGCCCGCGGCGGTGGGCGTCGTGCGGGTGGACGGCCGCGACGCGCGGCGCACCCGGAGCGAGCTCGACGCGGAGTGGGACCTCGCCGAGCAGGTCCTGCAGGCCGCGTGTCAGACGCTCGACGCGGGCGACGCGGCACGCGAGTGGATCTCCCGCGCGGTCGTCATCGCCCGCACCGGCTCGCGGATGCTGCCCGAGGGCGGCGGACCGCGCGGGATCCTCACGGTGCGAATGCTGTCCGGGGCTACGCGGCGCGCGCGTGCGTCTTGACCGCGCTGAGCAGGTCGGCGAGCCCGAACGGCTTCTGCAGGTACCCGGACGCCTCGATCCCCGGCACGCGCCCGAGGGCGGACACGACCACCACCGGGATCTGCCGGAGATCGGGGTCGCCCTTTCGCTCGGCGCAGAACTCCCAACCGCTCATCCCCGGCATCATGAGGTCGAGCAGCACGATGCTCGGATGGAAGGCTCGCGCCTTCCTGAGCGCCTCCGCACCGTCGCCGGCGTTCATCACCTGGTAGCCCTCGTCCGCGAGAAGCTCGGTCACCGCTTCGCGGATATCGGACTCGTCGTCGACGACCAGAACGGACTGCATGGAGAAGAGATATTTACGCTGCGCCCAGCCTGCAAACCGGCACGGGCCGCCACGCGGGGATCCCTCGTCCGGGTGCTCCCCGAGGTGGCGCCGCGCGAGCAGGCGGCCCTTCGACTTCCCTGCCCTGAGCGTAGGGGCCGCTCCGCGGCCCCGAAGTCGAAGGGCTCAGGGCGGACGGGACCGTCAGAGGCCGGCGAACTGAACGCCGTCGAAGACGAGGGTCGGAGTCCGCATCGAGGAGTACGGGTACGGGTCGTTCCCCACCGCCGAGAGCCGATGCCACAGCTCGAGGTGGTTCCCGGAGATGTTCATCTCTCCGATCGGCTCCGCGACGCGGCCCGCCCGGACGCGGAACCCACGCACCCCGAGTGAGAAGTCGCCCGTGGTCCCGTTCGAGTTTCCGCCGAGGAAGCCGGTGACGAGGATCCCCTCGCCCATCTGACCGAGGAGGTCTGTCTGCGAGCGGGGGCCGAGGCGCCAGGCGAGGTTCGAGGCGCGGGCGGTCGTGGCGGGCATGCCGAGCTTCCGCCCGTAGTAGGTGTCCACGTAGTAGTTGCGGAGGACGCCACCTTCGAGCAGCGGGAAGCGACGGGCCGCGAGCCCCTCGCCGTCGTACAGGCGCGAGCCGAGCCCGCGCGGGACGAGCGGGTCGTCTTGCAGGTCGAGGAGCGCGCTCCCGATGGAGCTGCCCACCTTCCCCTCGAGGAACGAGCGCTTCTGCTGGAGCGCCGCGGCGGCGAGCGGGCCGAGGAGGGCGGAGACGAGGCGGCCTCCCGAGCGGGGATCCACGGCCATGGGCATCACGGCCGAGTCCCCCTTCTTCGTGCCGATCCGGGAGAGCGCGCGCTCCGCGGCGCGCCGGCCCACGGCGGCGGTCGTCTCGAGCCCGGAGCGGAAGCGGCCGCCCGAGGCGGCCGACTCCTCGGGGCGGCGGCCGTCCGCGTCCTTCACCGCGACCTCGGCGGAGATCCAGAAGTCCGTCCCGTGCTTCGTCCCCTCGAAGCCGTTCGTCTGGACGAGCGCGCTCTCCGCGCGGGTGTCCGACGCGCCGGTCGTGACGGAGAGGATCCGCTCGGCGCCCGGCACCGCGCGCGCGGCGGTCTCGAGCTCCTCGGCGAGGCGGCGGCGCGTCGCGGAGTCGAGCGCGCCGTGGGAGGGGTCCTCGAGCTCGAGATCCACGTTCGCCTGGCCCCGGTACAGCTCCGGGTCGGGCAGCCGCCGGTGCGGGTCGGGCGCGAGCGTGCGCGCGAGCGCGACCGAGTCCTCGACGAAGCGCTCGAGCGCGTCCGGCCGGAGGTCGCTCGTCGAGACCGAGGCGTAGCGTCCGTCCACGTAGAGGTCGATGCCGAGCCCGCGCGTCGTGGCCTCGGAGACCTTCTCGATCCGCCCGTCGCGCCAGGCCACCTCGACGTGGCGCGCCTGCCAGCCTCCCGCGGCGGCGTCTCCCGCCCCCTTGCGGCGGGCGAGGTCGGCTGCGCGGCGGGCGGTTTCGAGGAGACCCTTCGACTCCGCGTCCGCTTCGCGGACGCTACGCTCAGGGTGAACGGTCATGGTCATCCCCTCCCCCCAACGGTCATGGAGGACACGCGCACGGTGGGCAAACCCTGCGAAACGGGCACGCTCTGGCCGTCCTTCCCGCAGGTCCAGCCGCCCTCGTCGATGGCGAGGTCGTCCGAGACCATGTCCACCCGCTCGAGCGCCTGCGGCCCGTTGCCGATGACGTTCACGTCCTTCACCGGCTTCGTGAGCTTCCCGTCCTCGATGAGCCAGCCGTTCTTCACGTAGAAGGTGAAGTCGCCCGCCCCGATCGCGACCTGCCCGTTCGAGAAGTTCGCGCAGTAGATGCCCTTCTTCACCGAGCGGATGATCTCCTCCGTCCGGTGCGGGCCGGGCAGCATGTAGGTCGAGCGCATGCGCGGGATCGGCGGATGGCGGTAGCTCTCGCGCCGCCCGTTGCCGGTCGGGGCGACGCCGTAGTGCCGCGCGGAGATCGCGTCGTGCAGGTAGGTGGCGAGCACGCCGTTCTCGACGAGCCGGGTCGTCCCGGCCGCGTTGCCCTCGTCGTCCACGTTGATCGCGCCGCGCGCGCCCGGGGTCGCCGCGTCGTCCACGATGTTCACGAAGGGCCGGGCGATGGGCTTGCCGATCTTGTCGGCGTAGATGGAGACGCCCTTGCGGTTGAAGTCGGCCTCCATGCCGTGGCCGATCGCCTCGTGGAGCAGGATCCCGGAGGACCCCGCCGCGAGCACGACCGGCATCTCGCCCGCCGGCGGCGCCCCCGCCTCGAACAGGATGGTGGTGCGCGCGACCGCCTCGCGAACGATGCGGTCGAGCCGCTCGGGCGAGTAGAACTCGAAGCCGGCGCGGCCCGCGACGTTGTAGCCGTTCTGCTCGCGGCGACCGTTGTGCTCGGCGAGGAGCGACACGTAGAGCAGCGTCATCGGCTGATCGTCCTCGACGATCCGGCCGCTCGAGTCGGCGACGAGCATCGCCCCCGCCTCGTCGCGCAGGTAGACGTTCACCTTTCGCACGCGGGGATCGGCGGCGAAGGCGCGCTCGGCGAGGCTCGAGACGAGGGGCAGCTTCTCGTCGGGCCGCACGTCGTCCCACGGACGAACGAGCGGGTAGCGGTCCGGCCGCTCGCCGCCGAGGTGAAAGCGGGCGGGCCCCGGTCGCGAGGGGCCGTCCGCGATCGCGGCGGCGGTGCGAGCGCACTCGAGGAGCGCGGGAAGCCGCAGGTCCTCCGTGTAGCCGTAGCCGGTCTGATCGCCCCTCACGACGCGGACGCCGACGCCGAGCTCGACGGAGGCGTGGGCGCGGTTCACCTCGCCGTCCTCGAGGCCGAGATCCGAGGAGACGCGGTGCTGGAAGAAGACGTCCGCGTGCTCGCCGCCGCGCGAGAGCGCGGCCGCGAGCGTCTCCTGGATGAGCTGCTCGGTGACGCCGAAGCGGGAGAAGTAGCCGATCATCGTGTTGTTGTAACCCGGACCGGGCGGAGCCGCCGCCGCGACGGAGGGGGGTGTCGAGGCCGTGAATGAGACGCATCCATTCTCTTCGCCGAATCGGAAGCCAGCCGTTCGTGCTGAGCGTAGCGCCCGCGCAGCGGGCGCGGAGTCGAAGCACGCAGCAGCCAGGCGGCTCGCCCTTCGACTACGCGGCGCTTCGCGCCGCTACGCTCAGGGCGAACGGGGCCGTCAGCGCCCGAGCCCGGCACGGATCCCTACGCTCGCCTCGCTCACCCGCCCCGAGGCGCCGCGCCGCAGGGTGCCCTGCACGTAGAGCGCGACCGGCCGATCGTTCACTGCGGCGACGACGCGCTCGAGCGCGACCGTCCCCTCGAAGAAACCCTCCGCGCCCCCCGGCAGGGAGAGCGCCGAGCCGCCGCGCAAGGTCAGCGCCGCGACGTCGAGGCCGTCCCGCGATTCGGCGCGCGCGTCGATCACCCCCGCCGTGAATGGGACGACGTCGTGGATCGTGTCCGCGTCCCTGCGGATCCGGACGCCCCAGGACACCTCGGGTCCGAAGGCGAGGCGCCGGAGGGACCCGTGGCGGGCGAGGTCGAGCAGGAGCGCGGAGCGGATCGGCGCGAGCCGGACATCTCGCGAGCGCTCCGCGTCCCAGGAGGCCCCGCCCACCTCGACGCGCAGCCCCACGTCGAACGGGAACGGCAGGCGCAGCGGCCGCGGCCCCGGGACGAGCACGAACGGGCTCGCCCGGTGCCGCACGAACGTGCCGCGCCAGGCGAGGGCCTCGGCGGCACGGGGCTCCATGTCACCCGACGTGAAGAGGACGCGCGCCTCTCCCAGGGTCTGATCGGCGAGCCACTCGAGCGTCCCGGCCCGGGTCCGCGCGTCGCGCCGCCAGCGCAGCGCCGCGCCGAGGTCGAGGGCGCCTCCGGCGAACGGCTCGCGGCCCCCGCCCGCGCCGCCGAGCGAGACCTCGAGCCGGTTGCCGGGATCGAAGCAGAGCACGAGCTCCCGCCCCTGCGCGTCAGTGGCGACGCACGGGTCGCCCGCCTGGGCGGCGAGCGCCAGGGCGAGGAGGGCGGCGGGCACGCGCTCCCCTAGAGCTTGTCCTGCTGGGGCGCGTCGCGGCGGGGCGGCGCCCACAGGTTGAACCGCACCGAGGCGGTCCCCTGGACGTGCCACTTCGTCGGCAGGTCCGGGACGTCGTTCCGGCTCTGGACGCGCCCGTCGACGACGAGCGAGAGCGGCTGGTCGTTCACCGCGAGGAAGATCCACTCGTACTCGGCCTTCCCCGTGTAGCGCCTGCGGTGGGCGGGGAGGCGCGGCGCAGCCGGGTCGTCCGGCTGGAAGTCGTCCGAGCCGGCGGGGCGAATCCACTCCGCGAGGAACGTCCCGCGCACGTGGTGGAAGCCGCCGCCGTCGAGCGTCATGTCGAGGTCCGCCGCCGCCTGCGGCGTGAACGCGCCGCCGCTCAGCTGATCGACCGTCTCGTAGCCTGCCCCGCCGCGGACCCGGAAGAACGAGGCGAGATCGTGCGAGCGCCACAGGTCGAGGGTGAGCGCGAGGGCGCCGACGGAGAGCCGGTCGTACCAGCGGCCGCTCTCCGCGCGGAGCGACTCGACCCGGACCGCCTCGAGCCAGCCGCCCAGATAGAGCGGCGGGTCGAAGCGGCGCGGGCGGCCGACGAAGGTCGTGACGCGGAGAAGGGGCGTCGGGTAGGCGCGCGAGGCGTCGATGCCGAAGACGGTGAAGTCCCCGTACTTGCCGTCGAACGAGACGAAGGTCTCGAGGGCGCGCAGCCGCGCGAGGGCGGGCGCGCCCGCCATGCGGAACGGGATGTCAGCGCGGACGCCGGCGGTCGCCTCGCCCTTGTCGGACCAGGGGAAGGTGCCCGCGCCGTAGCCCGCGCCGAGCCAGATCCTCCGCGCGAGGTCGAAGTTCACCTGCATGACCCGCTGCCGCTCGTCGCGGCGCCAGCCGGGAGGCGCCTCTGCGAGCGCGGGCACCATCGTGTACCCCTGCGGCGCGAGATCCTCCTCGCGCCAGCCGGGCAGGATGCACGGGACGGCGCGGTCGAGGTCGGCGTGCGCCTCGCCCTCGGCGGAGAGCTCCGCGTCCGGGGCGACGAGGCAGGTCTTGGTGCTGGCGTCGCACTGGGCGCGCCAGCGACCCCCGCCTGGACGCTCGAAGCAGCGGCTCGTGCGGTCGAGCTTGAGGACCGGCGCGCCCTCGGGGACGAGCGCGGGCGGCGACGGCTTCACCGGGATGAGGCGCGGCTCGGACAGGGGGATCTGCTGCGGTGGCGCGGGCTGCGCCGCCGGAGCGGGGAGCGCCGGTTCTGACGGGCTCGCCTGCGGAAGGGCGACCGCGAGGATCGAAAGCGCGTGGACGAAGGTCATCGAGTCCTCCCCGGACGAAGAGACGAGACGGGGGCGGCTCCATCCGTGACACCCCCCTGGGGCGTGATCTTCCTCCGGTTGGGAGTCGGCCTGGAAGTGCTAAAGCTTCGGGCATGCCCAGAGCGAACGTGAATGGGACGGACCTTCACTACCGGGATGGCGGGAGCGCGAAGGACGTGGTGCTGCTGCTCCACGCCTTTCCGCTTCACTCCGGGATGTGGGCGCGCCAGATCGCGGCGCTCGAGAAGCGCCACCGCGTCATCGCGCCCGACTACCGCGGCCTCGGCAAGAGCGACGTGCCGCCCGAGGCCTCGACGATGGAGCTGCTCGCGCAGGACGTCCGCGCGCTCCTGCAGCACCTGCGCGTCGAGCGGGCGGCGGTGGTGGGGCTGTCGATGGGCGGCTATCTCGCGTTCGAGCTGTACCGCCAGGCGCCGGGGCTCTTCCGCGGCATCGTGCTCTGCGACACGCGCGCGGGCGCGGACACGGACGAGGGAAAGGCGGGCCGGGAGAAGTTCGCGCAGACCACGATCGAGAAGGGGCTCTCGTGGGCCGCGGACGAGATGGTCCCGAAGCTCCTCAGAGCGCAGCCGGATCCGGCGGTGGTGAAGGAGGTGCGCAGCCTCATCCTCGGCGGCACGCCCGCCGGCGTCGCGGCGGCGCAGCGCGGGATGGCGCGCCGGCCCGACTCCACGCCGACGCTCGCGGCGATCGCGGCGAGCGCGTGTCCCACGCTCGTCGTCGTGGGCGCGGAGGACACGCTCACGCCGCCCGCCGAGTCGGAGAAGATGGCGAAGGCGGTGAAGGGCGCGAAGCTCGTGAAGATCGCCGGCGCGGGGCACCTCGCGAACATCGAGAACCCCGACGCGTTCAACAAGGCGCTCGTGGAGTTCTGCGACCCGCTGCCGGCGTAGGCGTCACTAGGCCCGAGGGCGCTGCTCTCAATCCAACGCCACGCCGCACCGCTTCGCCTCGCGCGCGAGCGCCGTGTCCAGGGTCCACAGGCGGACCGGGGTGAGGAGCGCCGAAGCGAGCAGGTGGATGTCGGTCCACCCGAGGCCCTTTCCATGGAGGCGGTTCCTCTCGACGCACTCGAGCGCTTCCTCGTGCGTCGCTGGGACGGCCTGCGGCAGGTCGGCGAGCAGCGCCAGAATCTCCGCCCGGTTCTTGAGATTCCCGCAGGCCAGCTCGCCGGCTACGTGCGGATGGCCGACGACCTCGCCCTCGTGGAGGGCGCGGGCGAGGTCGGGGGAGCTCGACCGGAGGTGCGCCACCCAGACGGAGGTGTCGGCCAGGATCATCGACGGTCCTGAGCGCGCCGCCGGCGCGGCTGCGCGAGGTGAGGCTCGGTTGCGCCGAGCGCCGCCAGACGCCGGGCGGCCTCGCGCGCGATCAGGGCCTCGAGGCCCGCGTGAACGAGCGCGGTCTTCTCGGGAATCCCGGTCAGCTCGGAGGCCTTCCGCACCAGGTCGTCGCGGAGGATCAGCGTCGTGCGCATGCATATTCATATGCATCCGGAGCGCGGTGCCGTCAAGCTCGCCATCGGGACTCGACATCATGATGCTCCGGCATTAGCATCACGATGTGAGGACGACCCTGACGCTCGACGAGGACGTGTCGGCGAAGCTCGAGATCGAGGTCCGGCGCTCCGGACGCTCGTTCAAGGAGGTCGTGAACGATCTCCTCAGGCTCGCGCTGCGTGCGCGCCGCGAGCGGGAGCGCCGGCGCCCGTTCCGCGTCGAGCCGCGCGAGCTCGGCCTCCGACCGGGGCTCGGATACGACAGCGTGGGCGATCTGCTCGAGCAGGTCGAGGGGCCGTTGCACCGGTGATCCTCGTCGACGCGAACCTCCTTCTCTACGCCTACGACGCCGCTTCCGAGCACCACGCGCGCGCCCGGACCTGGCTCGAGGAGGTGCTCTCCGGCTCCGATCCGGTCGGTTTCGCCTGGATGACGCTGCTCGCGTTCCTGCGCGTCGCCACGAACCCCAGGGCGCTGGTTCGCCCCCTGTCGCTCGCCGAGGCAGCAGCGATCGTCTCCTCCTGGCTCGGCCAGCCCTGCGTGTCGCTTCTCCAGCCCGGTGAAAGGCACTGGGAGATCCTGAGCGGGCTCCTCGAGCCGGCGCAGGCACGCGGACCGCTCGTGATGGACGCCCATCTCGCCGCCCTCGCCATCGAGCACGGGGCCGTCGTGGCGTCGAACGACCGGGACTTCGCGCGCTTCGACGGTCTGCGAACGTTGAATCCTCTCGTCG
>WNGA01000074.1_pt1 | contig 146154 bp, 131 predicted proteins | sample 5400061 | NCBI WGS metagenome assembly WNGA01 (sample SAMN13153366, study PRJNA577476) | soil metagenome | isolation source: 100 cm soil or saprolite under grassland replicate 2 | place: USA:California | collected 2016-06-15 | reverse complement strand
AACAACAAGATTCGTGTGATCCAGCGACGAAGCTACGGCTTACGCGATGAAGAGTACTTACGTCTCAAGATTCTCACCTGCATGCTTGAGCAGATCTAAAATCATGCGGAAATTACCCACTCAGCAAGGAGAAGACCCATCATAGTTTATCTCATGCATTCCGAGCTTGCACGGACATGCTACGGTCTGTACAAATCAAACGTGGACGCCCTTAAACTGTGGAAGGACGACCAGCAACTTATTTCGTCGAATGCGGAAGGAGCGAAACTCTAAGCGGCAATGGATTTAGCGGCTTTTAGTTATCGAAACAGGAGATGCAAGAAGGGATTGGCAATACGGCGGAAAGAGATTTGAGTTGAGAGGTGGCGAAACGGATTTGGTCAACGTTACGGGCAACCCCTTCTATTTAGTTGACCGAGAAAAATGCCGCTCACGAACTTCTCCAATGCGCGTTCCCAAAACGTTCGCAAGAGAAAAGTAGAGGGTGCAAAAACACTTGAAATCACTGAAGATCAAAAGAAGGTTTGAGGAGCAGAAATCCTCAACTAAGCTCTTGCTACGAAAGAAGAAATCGACAAATTAGATAGAAAATTCCCAAGCTGGACGTCGCCGGTCCTTGCGAGAAAGACGCGGGCGGCAATTTTCGGACGACGAAGTTCGCATTCTGAGCGAAGCACTTGACCGAAGTCCTGGAGAGCCTGCCTGAATTTGCGCCAGGATGCGCTGAAATTTTTCGTTTGATCGACTAAATCGTCTGGCTGCGGTGTGCATAATAAGTGTCCATAGAGGTGTAACTACTATGCACACGATTCTAAGACTTCCGGATGCGAAGCGAAGCACAGGGCTTTCGCGTAGCACAATTTACCTGCGCATTGCGCAAGGCACTTTCCCTAAGCCAGTGAGCTTGGGCGGGCGCCGTGGGGTGGTTGGAAGCCGAAGTCCAACAGTGGTTACAGCGACGAATTGAAGCGAGCCGCGGTGAAAGCAGCAGCGTGGGGCAACTTTGGGGGCACCACGCAATTTTTGAACTGAAAACTATCAGCTCTCACTAGTACTTATAGCAATAATGTGATTCCCCCCGCCTCCAGTACCTCTAAGTGGTTGATTTTACTTATGATTTCCGCGTGGTTGGGAGTCATCTTTCATTCCTCACCAGAGAAACGTTCCTCCCATATATATTCCTGTACCTGTATATAAGCTGTCGGCAGTGTGCATGATAGATCCCACAAAAGTAATGACTCAGTGAGTGGGCGGACGCACCATGGGGGCTGGTTGGAAGCGGAAGTCCAACAATGGTTATCCGACAAATAGAAGCGAGCCGCAGTGAAAGCGCATCGGCGTTGGGGCAACTTTGAGGGCATAAATGATCTCGTTAGGTCGCAAATGCACGCTTTCATAAATGTTGATGATGTTGTGTAGTTGTTCGATGACCATTCGACTTGGATAAATTATGTTTTTGAGCTAACTGCTCATAGCCGGAGAGGATTAAGAGTCCTGAAGCAAAGAGAACGGGTCGTGAACACTTGAATTGTGCGCGTGTTTCATCGGCCGATCGTCGCGCACATCTCCTCGGCCGCCTTTCTCTCGTATGACGGTCACGCATAGAATTCTCACGCCAGCCAAAGCCTGCGAATGTACCTGGCTTTGACGGTCAAAGTTCGCGTCTTGCCTGATCCCGGCCCGGCTATCACCAGAGATGGGCCGCGGACGGCGAGTATTGCAGCTGTTTGCTGTACGTTGATTGCCTCGGAAACGAGAGAGACCTCACAAGATTGGATGCCATGTTGGCCGATGCTTTACCCGCAATTGTTGCAACTGTTTCTCATTTTGTTTATTGACAAAAAGCGGGAAAGCACGGAAAATCGCCACGATTTTAGGCACCGTAATAAGATTCTCTCGGCAACTGAATCGAGACCATGTTGAAAATGCCGGGAACAAAGTTCCTAACTACAACGCTTAATGTCCCGCACATTCAGAGATCTCACGCGGAGGGAATTCCTAGGCGCCGTTAGCCTCGGAATCGCCGGAGCCGCGCTGTTGGGCTGTCCACCGGGCCTGTTCCCAATGTGCCCGCATGATGACCGCATTAGTGATTTATCTGCGCCGCTCACGATAGACGTTCACGCACATGCGTTTAACGGCAAGGACTTACAGATCAAAGAGTTTATTAGCCAGGTTCTCTGGGATAGCAAAACATCTGAGTTGCATGGCATCGTTGAATCACTGAGCGATGTTCTTCAATCTCTCGGATGGACTCTCGCTCCTTCCGCGAGTGATGAGCTGAAAGTCCTCAAAAAATACGAAAGTGCTCTATCAACGTGCAGAAGGGGTGAGCACGAACGGTTTTTCGATGCTGATCGACAGGGGGGTTATAACCGAGGCCGCAAAGCTTTGAATGAGGCGCTGAGTATAACAATGAAAACGCGGCCTGCTCCTGATGCTTTGCCGGGCTACTTTCAAGGTCAGCCTTCCGTGTCGCCGTTTCTTGTCGAAAAGGCTAGGAGAGCTGAGGACGCAATAAGGAAAATGCCAGAGAAATACTCGGAGTGGCAGAAATTACGCGTTGCGGAGATGCAGATATTCCGCAGCGAAGAATCTGTATACGGATACATCAACTTTCTCTTGCATCATTTCAATTACCGCTACGTTAACGTGGTTGATTATTTAGATACCTACTCTCCCCGTTCACAACGAAAGATCGACTTGTTGATCCCGAGCCTCGTCGATTTTGATTGGTGGCTCGCCAAAGGCAGACCTACTCCTGTGAGCTTGGAAGACCAGGTCATGGTGATGGAAAAGATATCGGTTCTTACCGGCGGACGTGTACACGGGTTTGTTGCTTTCTGTCCTTTCCGGGAACTCATGACGAGTGAACCTGGGACGTTTGGTCAATCAATGTCACTCGTAAAAGATGCAATCGAAAACCGAGGTTTTATAGGTGTAAAACTTTACCCACCGATGGGATTCGCTCCCTACGGTAACACCGGGCTACCAGTGTGGCGTGATAAGTCTACGCTTCCTGACCGCGCTCACGACAACGATTTTGGACAGCAATTGGATTCTGCTATGGCAAAGCTATTCGAGTGGTGCTGCACCGAAGAAGTACCGGTGGTGGCTCACACGAATCACTCCAACGGACCATATGATGATTTTGAAGACCTTGCGGGCTTTAGATACTGGAAAATAGCTTTGAATGAGTTTCCTGGTTTGCGGGTGGGCTTTGGACACTTTGGTAATACCGCAACTGCCGACGATGGTGGAAAACGATCTGGTGAATTTCTGGAATTAATGACAAGCTCGGCGAAAAGCTCCGGAAAATATGCGTATGCCGATAGTGGGTTTTTTGCCGATGCGCTAACTCAATGGCCAAAGTTGCGCGATACGCTTCTCAAACTGTATAAGGCAGGATCAACAGTACCCCTGGCCGAGCGCTTTATGTATGGGAGCGATTGGGAAATGCTATTGGTAGAAAAGGATGTCGATAACTTCCTCGAAAACTTCATTAACATTATCAAAGACCTTGAAGAGCGTACGGGGACCAAGAGCGTCGGAAAGCATAGTCTAAGCGACTCCTTCTTCGGCTGGAACGCGGTAAGGTATCTCGGCATTCAGCGAGGAGGATCAACTCGCAATAGACTTGAGCAGTTTTACACTAAACACAAGATCAGGACCCCGGACTGGATGGCGAAAGTAGACCGGGAAATACCCGCAAACTAGTGGACAGAATGAAGCCGTTCGTTTTTAGGGCGAGTCCCTGTAGACCTTCTCATCGTTGTATTCACGATCTATGTGGGTGATGTTTTCCAGCTGTTCCTGCTCCATTTCTGAAACTGCGTTTTCAAGAATCCCGTTCACGAGCCGCGTCATTGGAATGTTTCTTGAGCTTCCGCAGTTTGTCCGATGGGAGTATTCCATCTCTAGCCTGCTAAAAAATTTGAGATAGGTTCTAGAAAACTGAAAACACCCTGCGTTTTTCCTAGGCCGTCATCGCCTTAACTTTCTATTGACGAGTTGGGGTCTCCTGCACTGACACTCAATAGGGTCAGCTTTCTAATAGGCACGGCACCACCTGCACACTGCGAATAAACTTTAATAGTCTTCATTTTTTCTATTTTCATCTATCGCTTTCTCAATAGTAATTTTCTCTCTTTCCAGGATCATCAGGGCTCCGATTCCGGCTACAATTAAGCCAGGGATGGTGACGGCAAGAGCAAAATTCCATCCTGGCACTCGTCCTGTAATCTCAGCAACGGTTGCGGCTACCAGCCCCACATAGGACCAACACATGAAATGATAGTGATAATAAATCCAGCGCTTGCGCGGGCGTTTGTATAGAACGGCGATCAATCCGGCCAACAACGTCGCCAAACCAATTACCGCGGCAACATGAAACGGTCCGAACTGACCAAACAGATTATAGATGAAGAATGCTGTTGCGTTGAGAACCAGCATGCTTAGTGCATAACTGCAGCCGAGAAGGATATGCCGACGCGTTCCCTTCGGCATTAGTAAAATACTAAGTCCAAGAACCAATGAAACAACACCAAATGTCGCGTGAAACACCCCGATAGCATCCATAGTGGTTTTCGTTGTCTGAAGATTACCACCGGAGATGTGCATTGCATAGTCAACGCGTCCGTCTGCATTCAATTAGGAAGGACTCCAATCACATACACGCAAAGGTCTCTCGCACACGTATAGCCAGAGATGTCGATTGAAGATCCCGACGAATACTCGCATGAAGCTAACGTTGGGTGCTAAGTCTGCGTCTTTGAACTCGCCAGGTCTTCGTCGCCATCGCGATAGAAAGAGGAAGAATGCCTAATGCGATGGCGGCGAAAGGATAATTTCTACAGCGGCTGCTAAGGTCTAGGCAGAGTATGGCGATTGAGTATGGCTTTTAAGGCCGTATACTCGCCGCGGGCGCGAATCTCCTCTTGGGAAGTGTCCCTCCCCAGATAACGATTGAAGAAACGAACAGCGAACCGTGCTTCGTCCACGGTAAATCCGTTTGCGTACAACAGAAATTCACTCCACGCCTCTCCCCGCACTGCATTGTGAACTGAGTACCTTTGCTCTTCAACGACTTGCCTCGCCAACCGCTGAGCTTGTTGCGAAGTCATCGTCTTGTGTTTCCACTCCATACCCATCCCCTCAATCTGAAATTCGAGGGCACGTGCCCCAACCGGTGTAGACGGAATGAAGACCCACGTGCAGACGGTACAAAACGGGATTTCCATCTCATCAAGGAACGGTGCTATTTTAAAAGCTGATTCCTCTGTTTCGCCAGGAAAGCCGACAATGAAGTTGGCATGAACCTGGATATCATGTTTCTTGAGTTGCTCGATACCGCGTCGGTAGTGGTCAGCTTTAGCGACTTTATTCATGTTTTTTAGCACTTGATCGTCAACCGATTCTAGACCTGCGAATACTGCTTTGCAGTGGGCGGCCTTCATCAAGGCGGCCGTTTCTCGATCAGCGTACTGTGGGCGGAAGAACGAGTACCACTCAAAAGGATATTTCGCCAGAATGTTGAGCAGGTGCTTGAATCGGTTTAATGGAACATTAAACGTATCGTCGGTAAAAACGAGTGATCGAATCGTGCCGAGTGCTTTTATTTCGTTCAGCTCTCGTTCCACAATCTCAACTGGCATGAGGGTGAGAGGGCCCTGGTTAACCGGGTATTCACAGAAAGCGCATTTAAAGGCACAGCTCCGCGCGGTGCGCATATGCACCGTGTGATAAAGGTGATCGGTTTGAGGAAGTTGGCTCCACCGAATATAGGAATCGTCGATCTTCAAATCATTTTCCGGTTCAGGACTGGGTTGATGCAGTGTGCCGTTCGATATCAAATACGTGTTTGGGATATTCGGTTTAGCGATAATGTTCTTAAGAGAACCGCGCCTAAGGATTTCAAGGATCGCAATCTCACCCCTCGGTGTTACGACATAAACATCAGCACCGTAGTAGCGGAGCAGGTTTGCGAACGCTTCGGGAGAAAGATTTTTTTGATAACTCACGAGCATCAGTCCACCCAGAACGATCACGGCATCAGGCCAAGTGCCCCGCAGTTGCTCCACCGCTAAGGGAACCAGATCCCGTTCGGCCCCGTCAAAAAGGAGAGTAGTGGAGAGGAGCACAAAGCGAGGTTCATAAGCCCGGCTCAAGTCTTTAAGGCGCTCACGGTGAACGGCGTTTGCGACACGCACCATGAAACCGTTTCGGTGTAAGTGATTCAGATAGTAAGTCCCAGAAAGCAGGGTCATAGCGAACGGATCGTAACGCTCGTATTCAGCGGTGGTTCCGTAACGAACCCAACTCAGTAAACGGCTGAAGTCCAAAAGCTTGCCGTCAATGACCACGTCCACCTCGTCTTTCATCCATTGTTCCTCAGAAAGTGCGGCCAAAAGCCCTCTGGTCCGTGCAAGAGACGGATACTGGAAGTCTTGGTCAGAATCACTGTGCCAGCGGTCAATGTTGGAATAGAAGGGAATGAATAGCGCGTCAATTGATTCAGCCATAATAATACTCATTTATTCCTAAGACAGGGAATGCCAATGATGTTCCATGATCATGTGAACTCGAGCAGGATCCTCAAGCATGCACAGATGACCGACTCCCGGGAGATAGATACGCTCGCAACGAGGGACACTACGCCGGATGATCTCCGCACATCGTTTGAAGGTTGGAAACTCATGATCGCCGACTAAAACCATTGTCGCCGCAGCGATTTGGCTAAGCTGACTTTTCGTTTGAGGATGAGAACTTAATGCTGCATATGAGCCGTCAGCCAATTCCCACCAGGGATGTCGGCCAACTATCTTCCACAGTTGGTCCCACAGTTCACCGCGGTTTTCAGCGCCTTTGAATATATTGGGTGGTGATTGCATCCAGCGTCGCCGGAGTTCTGGACCGAAGCCGCGAGTGCGATACATTTCCACGAGTTCCTGATAGCGGGTTGCGACTTCCGATTCCTGAGGTCCACCTCCCAAAGCGGGTGCACCAAGGATAACGGACTGAAAGGATGTTGGAAACTCGATGGCAACTTGGAGGGCCACCACGGTTCCGAAAGAAAGAGCGACCAAATGTCGAACATTTTCTCGCAAAGCCAGCCGACCGATTCGCTTTGCTAGGGCCGGAAGATTCTCGTCAGGTTGCAGCGGTAAAGATGCGCCGTGTCCAGGGAGATCAACGCCAATATGCGTCCACTCAGGCAAAAGGTTCCAGAGTTCAATCCAGCTACTCGAATCGAGCGTATAACCGTGTACCCACAGGACCTTGTCCCCGGTGCCGGAAGCTACTCGGGCTGCGAGTCCTTCACCGAAATTGACTAAGGACGCGCGCCCCATCTGTTCAAGCTTGAGAAAATCGCAGACAAAAATCTTGGAAAACCTTAACCAAGTCATCGTCAGGCATAAAATGCGACGCGGCGTTGTTGAATCTGTGCTCCCAAATCGCGAGATCCTGTTCATAGGCCAGCTTGCTATCGCGTAAAAGCGAATGAATGGCGTGAGGCTCGGGTGAAACTGTGCCAGCGCTGGACGGAACGGCAACGGAGACTCGGATCGTGCAGCCTCTTTCACCTTTTGGTGTTGCTCCCGAAATCACCCAGTAATCCGAAGCGCCATCACCTAGACGCGTCATGCACAAATTTGGACTGAACACCCGCGCCAAGAACGACGAGTTGGTATGTGCGACATCTTTCTGATCTCGATGCCACACGTTATCAAAGGCCAGTGAACTGAGGGTGCCCTGAACATTCAGTTCGCCGTCGTGGCTTGGGCTAAGAAATAAGTCCGGTTGTTCATTCAACCCATGGACGGTCTGGAAGTGCGCACGATCAAAGCCGTTCTCGATGACTAATTCGGCCGGTACGGGAGCTGTGATCGTGAAGCCGGGAGTGAAGAGGTGGCTCTCATTGAGATGGTCAAGCCACGCACCAAATCCATTGTCGTGGCGCTCGGCAAGTAATACAAAGACTAACCCGCCAACGGTGATTGTGCGATAACTGCGAACTTTGAAGGATTCTTGGCTAACCGAGCTCAAACCGATTCGATGGCCGTGGAAAGGACAAATAATCACATTCCCCTCCAGTTTCCCACCGAACGCCAAATTAGCGCCCCGGTGTGGACAAACCGGATCAAACGCACAGATTCCTTTGGAGTCTCGGACCAGCATTAGCGGCATGTCGCCGATGCACGTTGCGGTCACTGGTGCGGTGAGCTCACGAACGAAAGCAAGTTGGTACCAACCGTAATACATTTGTTCGGTTACGATGTTATTTTTTTGCTCTGCACTACTCAGCGAGTCTCACTGGAAACAGCCTCACCAATTAGTAGTACGTAGATGGTGGATTCGTTAAGCCCATCGAGATCGAGGTAACGGTCGACGGCCCGGTCAGCGTATCCTCCTATGTTGGTCGTGGCGAGCCCCATTTCTTGAGCCGTTAGGTTGGCGTTCTGGGCCAGGTGACCGGCCTCCAACAAGATAAATCGATAACCGCGGTCCCCGTACTTGAAGGTCGATCGGACAAAAGTCGCGGAGATGAAAATCACAGCTGCGGCACTTTCAACGAGATCCCGCTGCACCATACAGCTCGCAACCCATGCGGTTTCGTCTCGTTGGCGCAGGACGTCGAGAGAATGATCTTCTGGATTGTAGTGGTATAAGCCGGTGTCTAGGTGCTTAACACGTACGGCGTAAATGTATAGCTCGAGTGGGTAGAGCGCACCCCCTGAGGGAACCGTACGGAACGGGCGCGGGAAAGAGGTTCCTTTATTATCACGATTGACGCCATAACTGATCCACAATACTTTAGCCAATTGGTCGAGCTCGATCGCATCAGGGCCAAATGCCCGAGCTGTCTGACGAAGGCTGAGCACATCGTCCAAACTGGTGCGAGAAGCAGGCCATTGTTCAGGAAGGGCGATTTTTGGGTAGTCATCGTATTGTTTAACGCGCTTCAGCATGTTCATACCGGCCACGATTGAGGAGTCAGAAGGCCATAGCCTGTAGACCGGATGCGGGTCGGCGAAACTCATTTTTGAATTTTCGTGAAACAGTTCCCATAGCATTTCGTTGTCTGAATTGAGAATAAGATTTTCGACCGTTTTGAGCACCATGGACCAGAATTCCTCTCTGTTAGGGAAATGGATGAGGATAGGGATTGTCAGGCTCATCCCGTTTAAGACCGCGATAGCCTAGTTTTCGCGGAACCTCGTAAAGTCGACGCGTGCCCAACGCCCGATTGCGATAGCCCATGCATAGAGGATGGACGCCGGGAATAACGACACGGACCACACGCAAACCTAGGGGGCGGATATCGCGGCTTGTCACATCACAGGCGATAGGTTCCAGTCCCGTCGCAGCCACCATTCGAACCAGTGCTTGCAAATCCTTCTTTGGATCTCCCGTGGAAAGATCCGGCAAGGATTGGAAGGAGCACGTTTCCAAAGACGACCATGCAAATTGGGCGAAGGCTTTGGAAAATTGCGGGCAGTAGAAACGCAGGTGATCGCGCTGATCTCTGACGTTAGGATGACCTTCGTTAGTGCGCACCTCCAGGGAAGGCATGTAGATCTGTAATTGTTTGGAATATTTTCGTGTGTGGGCTAACTCTTCAAGACTCTTGATGACAGCACGCTCCGGGGAAGTATCGGTAGCAGCAGCCACAGCAAGAGCCGGCGATGTGGTCGCGTTGGTCAAAGCAAAGCTGAGGACGGTAGAGACGCCAATGTCTGTTGTAATATTCACTAACTCGACATCGATTCCTACCGTCGTGAAACGTCCGACAAGATCCCTGGCCGATTTCGGTAAGTTAGCAACAAGGATACGAGGCCTGCTTAAGCGTGCCTGCCAGGTGATTGTGAATGCATCTCGCTCGACAGCTTCCGAGAGACCCGATATCGCAGCTTCCTCGAAAGAGGACCCGCACGCAAGCCCGGTAGAAATCGGTTGGATTATTGGGTCAGCTCCCGTCGACTGACTATAATGAAACGGAATATACACAGCCGCAGCTGGTACGAATATCGGCTCACCGGATATTAGAGAAACTCCCTGTGTCCAGTGAACCAACGAATCGTCGGTGAACGGCGCCCATGGAAAGTCTGCTTGCCTAAACTGGTCGTCACGATAAACGGTCATGCAACTGGGGTGAACGGCTTTCACAGATAAGTCGCGGTAGCGCGCCAGGAGCAGATCGTCTGGATCATAAATCGCGGCACAATATCGCTCCACGGCCTCACCAAGTGCCTTGGCAATAGCAATATATCGGTCTGTTGAAACTCCGCCATTCTCGCTGAAATTCTTCATCAGACTGAAGCACGCTGTATTGCAAGATTTGGAAAAGTAGTGAAAGAACTCGGGATCATCATTGTCGATTGGCCCTTCTTCGACATTCTGGACGACCCCAACCTTGGGATCGATCAAAAAATCCCACAGACCCAGAATCTTGTCTAACTGATTCCGGCTCGCAATCGATGTGATCAATTGCTTTCTCCTTCCGGGACCGGTACTAGAGTTCGTGGAGAATGGCGCTAGCGACCATTCGGGATCTGAAGACCAATAGTCAACGACCGGGCAGGTCTCCTCATGATTTCGCTGCAATCGGGGCAACGGGGAATCTTCAAGATCCTTCTAACCGACGCACTGAAGGACACCATGTTGACTTCAATCACCCTCGACACCGCATCGCTCGGAGGATATCCCGCAATGCATTTGGCTATTTCCACAGCAGCGATCTCCCCAAGGATCGCAGCCATGGGTGGCAGGAAGCCAACAGTCTGGCGCCCCTCAGAGGTCGCCATGTGCAATCGAACCGCCCGCGTGGCATCGTAATTGAGGTTGTTGGAATCGATTCGTGCGCTGAAACAGCGTAGGCAGGCGGTTTCGAACGGATAATTCAGGGGACCAATGTACCCAACCTGTTCGGTCAGCCAAACTGGCAGACTCGGTTTTCCGAGCGACAGCGCGACACGATTGATCTCCATCAGCGCGTCGGGTCGTGAGAAGTCGCTTGCCGCACAGAGAACGAATGCCCCGGCAAGTTCTTCATCGGAGGGCATCACTGCCACATGCCGCAACCGACCATTCGAACCGCATCTTGCGTCAGCCAAATCCTCCCGCGGCACCATCTCATTGTTGAGGATCGGGTGATCAGCCACGGTGATTTGGCCGACATTCATCTCCAATAGACTGCGAAGTAGGGCCCGCGTGATGAGATTGGCTCCGATCACGACCACAGTAGCCTGACGAAGCTTGGAGAGAGTCGCCGAACCAGAATCACCAAAATTCCGCCAGAATGATGCCTGGAGGGAATCCAATCCAGACTCGTCGAGGGTCTCCTCCGGCGTTTCCGTGACCATCCTGCGATTTAGTAGTCCGGTGAGGAGGTTTTGAACCTCCGTCTGTAGATGACCCGGAAAATTTGCGACGATCTCTTCTCGGCTGCGAGAACCGTCCAGCATTCGGATAAGTGGTTCTAGAATGGAATCGGCACCCGGGCCGCTGACGAGTATCTCTTGGACGCCTCTCTTCAATACGACACGATCGGCGGAGACACGGATATACTGAAGGCCCTTACTCAACAAGGAGAGATTCTCCGAACAAACGAGAAAATACCTGTCACGTCAGTCTTGTTCTTGAATATATAAACACCCCTGCTCCGTGCAGAAGAACATTGCTTGCCCCTCGCCGCACTCTGGTGACACGTTCCGACAGGTGTTCGTCGGGTTAAGGGACCAACGGGTTAATTTCCGTCGCGGCGCAGCAACAACAACAGGGTGTGCAGCAGCAACAACAAGAGTCGCCTTTCTTCAACCGGCTAAGAGTGTCAATCTTAGAGACGCCCTGGAAGTTGGCGACGATTTCCATGCGGTAATCGCCAAACAGTGACTCAAGCGTGACCAGGTCTTCAGTGGTCAGGGTCTGCACCTTTTTGTTGTCGACTTTTTCGGGGCGGAAGCCGAAGGCTTTCTCCATGTCCCGTAGGTCTTTCGGGGTCATGGAAAGAACCGTCCTAGACGCCTTCAACCTTGTCAGACGTTCTTTGGGAAACATGGTTCCAACCCTTCGTTTGCTTTCTTCTTCAGAACCGATGCGTTGTGCCATCTAGATTATCTCCTTTCTATTTTTGTATTATTTCAATACCCCGATAGGATGCTGCTTATTATTGACATCTTGTTCAACCAGTGGCTTACCAATTGCCACGATGTATACCGTGGAAATTGTCAAACCGTCAAGAGCAAGAACGGCGTCGATTTCCCGATCGTAGAACTCGCCGAGATTCCCGCATGCCAAACCCAGGGAATAAGCCGCCAAGTTTAAATTTTGGACTACCGCGCCCGCTTCGAGCATTGCGAATCGGTATCCACGGTCTCCATATAGAAAAGCGCTACGTTCTAGTATTGCCGCAATAAAAACGGTCATAGTGGCGTTTATGAAACGCCGGTCCGTGAAACTAGGGGCGATCTTGTGGGAATGATCACCGTTCTGAATTCGGCGCAAACTATTATTCGGTGGGTTGTAGTGATACAGTCCAGCATCAAGACCGTCCACACGGGTGCCGTGGATGAACAGCTCAAGCGGGTAATGAGAGCCTGCGGAATGTACCGCCCGCGGCTGGCGGAAAGCACCGGCCTTGTCTGAACCGCCGATAACGCCGTAACTGTGGCGCAAGAGAGCAGCTACGGTCTTGAGGCTCAAATAACAGGGCTCAAGGACATCGGCCACAATTCTTCCTGTTATCGCCTCCTGTAACGGCACTTGTGGGAGTGCTGCGTCCTCAGGTAGTCTGACCTCCGGGTACGCCTCAAACGCGAGCGACTCCTGCATGCGATGCATATACTCCTCGCCTACACGGTCCATGCGGAAAGGAGCATGGACACTCGCTTTCGAATTTTCGTGAAACAACTCCCAAACAGAGTCGGATTGATTTAGCGAAGGCGCTATCAGCTTCCTGGCCATGGTACTCACGAAACGATCCCCTTTCGCGAGAAAGGATGTGGGAGTGGACTGTCGCCAGATTCGCGTGTGACGCCGTTATGCCCGAGTTCTCCTGCTAATTGCCAAAGCCTAGATCCTCCTAGGGCACGAGTTCGGAAACCAAAGAAGAGTGGATGCAACCCCGGAATCACCGCGCGAAGTACACTCAACCCCATCGTTTTAATATCCGGGCTTGTGATGTCGGCGAGGAGTATACGATAACCGTTCGATTGAATCCGGCGCAGCAATGCCGCGAGATCTTTTTGCGGATCGCCGACCGCGAGCCGTTTCAGGTTGTCAAATTCCAGACGGTCGGGTGAAGAGAGCAGGAAATTAATTAGACCGGCATTTCGGTGATCACACCAGTAGTTGAGATGATCACTTTGGATCAGAACGTCGTTCGGGTCTTGAGACCGCCTGCGCCAATGTGTCTGAATGAGCTGGCAATAGTAATGTACATGAGCTAGGTTTTCTAGACACTTCCTGATGGCTTGCTCCGGATCAAGTCCGGTGCCAGCGGCAAATACCCGCGCCGGAGATAATGGAGATGAATTTGTCAGTACGGCAACGAAAGTCGGTACTCCGAGATCTAACTCGACTTTGAGTAAATTGACCGAGCTTCCACACCGCTCGAAGCGAGCGACGAGATCATAGTTAGTATCGCTCAAGGTTTCGATCCGGAGGTGCGGCAGGACAAGTCGGCACTGCCAGAACAGCGCCAACGCGTCGCACTCGATCACGTCACAAATGGCCTCCAGAGCGGCCCGAGCTGGGTTCCAGTGACAGGCAAGACCAGTTGAAGTGTGTGGGACAATTGGGGCTTCCCCACGCTGAGCAAGAGGCGCATAGGGCAGGAAAATCATCGCCGATGGAACGAACATCACTTCACCGCGCTGCAGATCCAGCGTTGGCGCCCAATGCACGGGAGTATCTTCGTCAAATGGAACCCATGGAAAGCCAGGCTCCCTGTACTGCTGGTTACTGAAAAGAGCAAAATCGCAAGGTGGAACACAGGAAAACGACGCAGAGTTTGCACTGGTTACGGGACGCTTGTCTTTCTCTTCGGAACGCAGCGTTGCACAATAACTGCTAACGGCGTCTGTGACCGCGTTAATGACAGCAACATCACGCCTAGCTGCCGCGGCTGATGTTCGGCCGCAATTAGGATAACCTCTGATGGCGAGTGTATTGCAGAGTTGGGCCGAAAAGTGGAAGAACTGAGGACCTCCGGCTTCCGTGCGAATCTCGCTCACAGAATTAATGACACCCACATGATCATCCACCAGGCAGTCAAACAAACGCCCAAAAGCGGGCATAGCGGAGGTGGTCATCATCCCTCTTCTCCATCATCCGGTTCTAAAAGAATAGACCGGATGAGTGCCGGTGAAGGAGTCCGCGTCAGACTTGAGCAGACTTCACATCGCGGCAGCTTAAGAACCCGATGGGCTTTCATCTCCGCTCCCAGTAAATTTACCCTGATCAGTGTTCCCACGTTTGCCAGGCTTGGCCCTAGACCGAAGTACTTGGTGAGTTCCATTGCCGCAATATCTCCCAGAATGCTTGGCATGGAGGGGTGGAAACCACTCACAGATTGTTCGCTGATGAGGGCCGACTCCGCGGCGCGACGAGTGAAAGGATCAACGAGATGGGCATTCTGCCGTGAGCGCATGCACTCAAAGCAAGCAGTTTGTCCAGGCACAACGAGAGGGCCGACGTAACCGACCAAATCCTGAAGCAAAACCGGCATGTAAAAAATATTGTGCAGCACACAATATTCGTTCCACACCCGAAGTTGCTCGGTAGCGCCGGTATCGGAAGTAGCAACAACACAATCCACAGATTCAGGGTCTAGATCATCGACCCGTTCAATCAACTCTGGTAACATGCTCCCGAACTCCGGCCACTGCTCGTTTATAATCCGTCCATCTTGGTCGAGGACGGCGAGATTCCGTAGAAATGGATCATCGATCGGCTTTAGGTTGGTCGCTCCCGAGGCTCGCAACCCCTCAATGACCCGACGTGCAATATAGCCCAAACCAAAGACCTTGATCCGGCGTTTATTTAGCTGCTCGCTAACGGTGTTTTTTGAAATCCCGAAGTGCCAGTAAAAAATGTCAACGGGGCTTTCGTCGTCAATGTCGGAGATATCTCCACTATTAGGGACAAGAATGCGGCGGCTCACCAAGCTGTCAATCAAAGATTCCCCAGCGGGTCGCTTGGGAGGGCTGAGCGATTCCAGGATCTCCTCGCGGGTTGCGCCCTTCAGAGTGGTTTCGAGGACCACGTTCACTACTTCGGGAGCATCCTCACCAACGACCTTCAGTTCGACCCGGCCGCGCTTGATGACAACACCATCATTAATTTCGATGAGTTGAACAGGCAACGCGACAAGCTTCTCGTTAGAAATCTCGATTTTCATCTAATTCGCTGTTCCTGTCCCGACTATTATGCCGTAGGAGGAACATCCATCCCTACGTTAGTGACACCCACAGGCATTTGCTGCGAAGAGGTCGTGGGCCGGTGCGGAGCATAGACTCCGCCGAATGCGCGATACAGGTTGTGATACTCGTTCTCGAACTCCTCCTTGGCAAGCCTCGTCCGGGTTACGACATGTTGAAGATCAAAGAGTTCCCAGTTCGGTCTCCCATTTGGCTGCAGTTCGGTGACTTCATCGAAGGAGGTGAGAGCGTCTGTTCCGGGCAGAGGCGTCAGAATCGTAAATGATGGATATTCGACTTTATTATGTTCGATGAAACGGACGAGCTGTTTGAAACCACCGCGTGAATAGTTGGGACTCACGATGAAGCCACCAAAGATTGCGATGCCCAGTTTGGCGGCAAATTTGATACCGGCCTCGATCTGCTGAACCTGAACCTTCTTGTTGTATTCCTTAAGCTCTTCTGCTGTGATTGCCTCAATACCGATGAACAATCGCTCTAAGCCGACCTCCGCCCAATTCTCCATCAATTCGGGCTGACGGATCAGCGTATCGATTCGGCAATAAGTGAAATATCGCTTCCGGACTTTGGCAGCCTTGAGAGCCTCAGCCAACAACATCATTCGCCGACCGTTGATGAAAGCCTCGTCATCAACGAGAAAGATAGACTCTTCTTGAACTGATGCAATCTCAGCTACAACCCGTTCCACGTCTCGCATATGATAACGACCATCCTGTATTCTCCAAAGTGAGCAGAAGGAGCAACGATAGGGACATCCCACCGTTGTCCTGAGAAGAGCGATCGGCTTCATCCAGTCAATGAAATAGTGATTTCGGTCCGGTTTTGTGAGACTACGGTCTGGAACGGGAAGTTTGTCGATGTTGTAGGAAAGAGGCTCGCCACCGCTCATAAAGCTGTTGCCTATGCCACGCGCCCAGACACCCGGTATTGGCTGGACACTTTTCCTTTCCTCCAATGCGCGGAGGAGACGCGAGAACGGGTGGACCCCTTCGCCGCAGACAATGAAGTCAATCTGAGGTTCGAAAAAATCTTCCGGCAGGAGGGTCGCATGGTGGCCCCCAACTACTGTTTTGCATTCGGGAAGAATCTCCTTCACTTTGCGGCAGATGGCCAGGTTCTTAAGCACGTGCATGCTATACCCGGTGACACCGACTACATCAGGCACAAACTCGCCCAGGGTACGCTCGAGATCATCGTGATGAAAACGAAGATCGAGAACTCGAACTTCATGCGCGTCCTGCCTGGCTCCAGCGGCTAAATACTCTAGAGCCAAAGGTTCAGCCACGGCGCCCAAATCCCCATACCCCAGAACTTCTCGCCGCAGACTCGGATAAAGCAATAGGACTTTCATGATTCCCCCCGCGGGTTTAAAGAACTAGCGGTGGCAAAGCCCATCGGCTCATCCGAGCCAGGGAACTGTAAGGTATTCCCTAACAAAGTCATTAGAAAGGCCGGGGAAAACTGATCCAGGTCCAAACGGATGACACGCGCTTCCTCCAAATGCCGGGCGCAATTCATCACTGTTCCTGAATCAACTCCATTGAATGCCCCGGCCAGATCACGCAGTCTGGGCCGAAACCCGAGCTGAGACACAAATCTCGACTCTAGCGCCGATAGCGTCCGCGGGTATAAGTACCTTTTGAAGGTGACTACAGCGTTCTCTTCACTCGCGAAGTTGACGTTATCGACTGCTGGTCCAATCTTGACCGACAACGCCAATTCGAGCAGTTTTCGTCTCTTGGGGCATAATTTTAAAAACCGATTGTTGTAAACGATCGTTTGGATTCGCAGTCGCATGGCCATGTTTACCACCTGAGGGAGACTCGACGGAAATTCCTGGCCGACAGCTTCATCGACAAGAATGGATCGAATTGAGTCCCAGTCAATCGCCGGATTTGAAGATCGGATGATGGTGAACAACAACTGTCGTAGAGCACTATTCTCAGGCCCCTCATACACCGCCGAACACACGGCAGGGGTTGCGATGATTGACCAATCTTTTCCGGCAGAGACCATTGCCTCTTCGCGCCACGGGCCATTGACATAGCGAGTTTTTCGAAATACCGGTGAAGCCCCCTTTGGGGAATTGGAAACCGTTACACCAGCAGCACTAGCTGCAGTGAGAATTTTTTCACGGAGCGCAGCGGCAATCGTCTCCGCGATTAGCTCCCTCGCCGCCGGCCGACGTCGCAGAATTCCGGCGCACACCCGTGGGGCAAGAGCTTCAGGGACCTGGGCTGCTACCCAATGAAGAGCAGCACGCACCCAGCAGGAAAGGGCTTCGCGTCCCCTCCCGTGATCGAAGAATAGGTGTCCGTTGCAGGCGTTGAGATAGACACTGTCGCTTTCTGATCGCACGCCCAAGGTAGTGTCGAACGCGCGGCCGTAATATACGAGCGCGCGGTCTACGTCACCCAGGATGCGATATAAACGGGCCTGGTTGATCGAGTTCACATACGTCAGATGCCAATCCCGCCGGCCTTCGTCTGTGACATGTTGCTCCAACTCCAATTCGATTTCCTTTTCCAACATCAAGGCCCCTTCCGGATCTCCACACTTAAGGCGGCTCAGTGCGTCAATATTGTTTAGATACAAGAGCCGCCGAGTGCCAAGGAGATGTGTGGCTAACAGAGTACGCGCCTTGGTCAGGTAGGCATTGCCCTCTTCCGCTCGCCCCAACATAGTCAGTGCCCACCCTTTTGTCTGTGCGAGCGCGCCTCTAATTTCCGGCGGTAGTTCTTCACTAGGATCCGTGACGGTCGCGGCCAAGTCGAATCGTTGTGAGGCAATATGCATGCCTTGCAGGTCCAGGAGAATACGGCAGCGCAGTTTCTTGGTTGGGGCGCACATTAAGGCGCGATCCAGGAAATCAGCGGCGATCTCAAACGAACCAGCTGCGGCCTGTCGCCACGCTTCGCGGGACAGTAGCCCGAGGTCGCAGTAATAACTGTTGCCGTGAACCTGCGCAAAGGCACGGATGCTATCGGTCAAGGTGCCCTGCACGCCGAGCCAATCGTAGTTCAACCGCAGGCTGGGTGATGGTTTAAGGCGCTGGTTCGGGTCCACAAGAATTCGTTCGCCCGGCAATTTTATGCAGCCGTTTGTGTGATCACTTGGCTCGATGGCTTCACGGACATTTGGCGCAATGACGCCCGGTATCAGACCGAGCAGTCCTAACATGCGGTTTGACGCAACTGGGCTAGGTCTAGAAGTTGCTGGCTCAAGCCATTGTACATTCCAATGTCCAGGTGGAGCGGTGAGATCGTCGCCGCCGGCCACCACGATTAAAGAGTGCTCGGTGCCGACGAGAGCATGCGAGAGAAATTCGACAAATGCTAGATTCTCAGATCGCCAGCTCATCCCAAATCGAGGGCTAAAAAGCAGAAATACGCCGCGAGGGTGCTTTGCGACTTCGGCACTTACTCGTTGAGCGAAGTTCAACGCCGCCAGGACTATCCCGTTTCCTTTACTTTCGCTATCGATCAGCTGACCTAACGTATCTGCGTCTTTGGCCCGATCGTGAACCGCCGCAATGGTTGGCAACATCGTGGTAAAATCATTGGTCCCATCCACGTTATGATTACCGAGCTGTTCCAGAAAATCTGTTGCCACTTGGTGCGCCTGCCAAGCTCCTAAAGAGAGATCAGACACGAGCCAGCGGTCTGCGTTAGTGGGATAGCCGTGTTGATCCAAAGCTTCGCATAGCGTCATCAGATCTCGAGTGACGATACAAACAATCCGTGGCTGACTAGCTTTTCGAAGTATTCCGGAGCCTGCAACAAGGGGGTCGAGCATAAGAGGATTAGCCCCAGAAAACTCCGTGCCCTCCAAATGCATCGATGCTGGTTTCCCAAAATGGACGGTTGTTGACGCCCCGACCATAATAGAACGACTACTCGGAGTCAACAATATTCTAATAAGTGGTCCAAAAGGAGCCCTGCGGATAACTGACAAAACCGACCTAGAACTGGACTTTCAAAAGTCTACCCCCTTATGACCCCTTAGGAATACTTCACTCGACCCAATTTCGAGTACTTCTTTACATGTTCTGGTTTGGTGCCGAGGCCCTAAACTCATCAGCTTTGATTCTGGCTTGCCATCGCTGGATCTATGCCTTTCTATCCTAAAGATTCTTGCTCCTCTGCGGATTCAAATAACGACCGGGATCAGTGTAGCTTTGCGACGGCTGGTAAAATTATTTTCGTGTGGGCTCTTCGCCTCGTACCGCTCAGCTTCCAGGGCGGTCTGTGTGCCTTCCAGTAACATGAAGATCTTACTGACGTTGCCGAAGATTCGCTCCTGCGAAATCCCGAGACAGCATCTTGTGTCCATCTGTGAGATTGGGGAGGGATTAGATGGCGCCTGACCGCATAATGTTAACTTCAATGTTAACTTCGTGAAATTTCTCAAAGACAACCGAGAAGTCGGGGTGAAATAGGAGCCGAACTCGTCCAGGATGACCAGAAACGCCGCGTTCGGCTTCGATTTGTTCTGCTCAAGATTTCTGAGATGCAAAACGGATATAGGTGAGGACCAAGCTCCGTGGGGTGGCGATCTATGGACTTCAGTCCATAGGAAAGCCCGATATAAAAACATTCTGGGTTTTGTGAATGAAATTGTAAGAGTCAATGTCCAATCCGGTCGAGCAAAGCGCTTTTGTTGCTTTGGAAGCAAGAAGGGTATTGATCTTTCCGTCGAGTCCCTCGAATTGTTCTTCTCTGGCTCCGGCTTTGAGGAGATCGTTTCTGAAAATATTTGTGGTACGCAAGAAGGTTCTCGCATCATGTGGGCGTCTTTTATTTCTTCGGCCAGAATCGGGTAAACCACGTTATCGGACACGATAATTTATGGTGATGTTCACACCTACCCACCAAATTTTTGCATAGTGTCTTCAGCTGGTTCACTACTCCCTGTACGCGTGTCTTCTCTAGCGTTTCGGCCAAATGTACTTCCGTAATGTTTCTCAATCATAGCTAGCTAGCGACGTTCCGCAGTAGTCAGCAAGCCACTTTGGGTTGACACCAGTCGTCAGGCCCACCGAAATGGACGTATGCCGCATTGTGTAGGGTCGTCGCTCTCTAACTTTCTTTGCTCTTAGTGCCCGTCCGATTTTGGCTCGCCAAGTGTGAAAATTGATAGGCTGGCCGTCCTGATTGAGGAACAAGTGTGTTTCTTCGGTTATATGTAGCGGCTTTATTATTACCAAAAGATTGGCTAAATCCGCCACAATTCTAATTGTACGCTCGCTGCCGCTGTCTTTGTCCCAGCTTCCTCATCAAGATAGCGGGATTTCGTTATAATGATTTCACGGCGACGTAAATCAATGTCACCCCGACGAAGCGCTAAGGCTTCTGAAGGTGCATTCCCGTATAGAACAATGTGTAAACGAAAGGTTAATAGTTCGGCACTTTATCGCGAAAGTATGATAGCAAAACGTCTCGTCCTTCCTCAGTGAATGGATCGGGTTTGCCTGTCTTCACACGGGGCCCTTATAGAGTGGCAAAGGGGTCTTTTCCTCTAGTTCTGGCAGGTACTCGGTGCGTGCATCCCGGAACATTGCGCGAAACGTAGCATCAATGACATTCCTCACGCTTTTAAGGCTTAGTCCTTTTTCCGTGAAGCGGATAGGCTCGGAACGCATCCAAGAGCGTAGGAGTTAGCTCGTCAAGTCTTGTATGCTCGAACTTTGGAAGAATGTATAAGCTTCGGCCTGCTCTTTTGAATTAAAGCCCTTCATGCGGATATTGGAACGAAAATATCCCGCAAAGCTCCAGCCACGTCTAGATAGGCCATTCGCGAATCGCGATCTATAACCTGGCGACCCCCCGTCGAAATATGGAGCGTGATTACACTCCTCCTCAGTCGCGCAGCACTTCGCCCGACAACAGTACCGCCACTGGATGCTGCCAAAGAAAAAGCGACAGCTGGCTTGGCACCACCCAGCCAAGCGCCGGCGCATGCAGAAACGGCTTCCGACTCGTTCATTGCGCCGACCGTGATGAAGCTCGGATTGTTGATAATCAATTTCTTCATGAATCTGGTCGTCCGGCAGATAGGCGACGAAATTGATACCTGACTCTTTGAGCGCTTGGTGCACGATCTCGCGGCTTGCTTCATGATTGAATTCCTCTAAGTTTGGCCTCTCCATAACTTCCCACCTTGAGTCTTGTCAAGAAAACCTTGACAGCGTACACGAGCTGTTATATCGGGACTTTTTAATTATCGAAATATTGTTTCATATATTGAAATGAATAACTCGGTCACCAAAGCCATCCAACTGCTCGAAGAACTGAGCCGGGTCAAGCAACCGCTAACGCTCGGAGATCTGGCCCGCAGGACGCATTTGAACAAAGCCACTGCGTACCGGTTGTTAAATGCGCTTTGCCAGAAAGGTTTGGCGCAGAAAGTGGGCCAGCTGGGGGTATATGCGCTCGGTGCCAAGTTGCTGGCACTGGCCGAGGAGTGTAAACCGATGCGGGAGCGCAAGGCGGGAGTGATCATCAACACCTCGTCCAATTTCGGCATCACCGGCGGCGCGGGGCGGACGGCCTATGCCGCGTCGAAAGCGGCTGTGATAGCTTTTACAAAATCTCTGGCGTTGGAAATGGCGCCGCATGGCGTGAGGGTCAATACGATCGCTCCGGGGCTCACCGCGACTGCGCGGGTGATGGGTCGTTACGATGAGGCGGAGTGGCAGCGGCGTGCCGGCCAGATCCCCATGGGACGAGCGGCGCATCCCAGCGATATCGCCGAGGGGGTTGCGTTCTTGGCAAGCGACGATGCCGGCTATATCACCGGGCAGACCTTGCATGTGAACGGCGGCATGATTCTCAACTGAGAGAGGACGTACCACAGAGGCACGGAGGAAACAGAGACCGGATACGAGCTAAGGGTTTTTTGAGCAATTTTTTTTACAAACTCTGTGTACTCGGCGTCTCTGTGGTGAATTCTCCGACTTCTTTCGTTGCGGCTAATTCCAATTTCGGAGGGGATTTATGGCTGAAGCCTATCGACTCTATGCGGGCACACAAGCGGGAATGATCATTTTTCGCGGCGTCGGAGATATCTGGACTTCGATGGGCGGCTCGCGCGAGTTTGAGCCCTATTTCAAAGATAAGGTCGTCGATTCCGTTTACGGTTGTCGGCAAAGTCCCGAAAGCGTTTTTGCTGGAGTTACGTTCGATGGGCTGTATCGCACGAAAGATGCGGGACGGCACTGGCAACGGGTGCTCGAAGGCGATATCCGATGGGTCACGGTCGATCCGACCGATGAGCGTGTCATTTACGCCGGCACCGAGCCGGTGCATCTGTATCGCAGCGAGGACGGCGGCGATTCCTGGGAGGAGCTGAAGTCTCTCGCTGAAATGCCGGAGGAGGTGAAGTACAAGTGGTACTTTCCGCAGCCACCGCACCAGGGCCACATTCGCCACATCAACATCGATCCGGAAAATCCGAAAACGATTTATCTCTGCATCGAGCATGGCGGCGTGGTGCGCAGCTCCGATCGCGGCAAAACTTGGGAAGATGTCAGTGAAGGATTCGAGTACCCCGACATCCATATGGTGGTGCGCTCGCCGGGCAGCACGACGCGGTATTTTGCCGCCACCTCGCGCGGTTTCTTTGTCGCCGATCCGCCGGAGAAAGGTTGGAAGCGGGCCGAGAAAGGCATGGCGAGCGATTATTTTCACGATGTGATCAATCTCACTGGGGAGCGGCCGGCGATGTTTGTCGCTGGCGGCCATGGCTCGCCGCAGTACTGGGACCAGCCGGGCGGCGTTCAGGGACGCATCTATCGCAGCGAGGATGGCGGCCAGAGTTGGCGGCAAATCGGCGCCGGCCTGCCGGCGAAACACCCGGCGATGTGCTGGCAGTTGGCGTATAACCCGGTTCACAAAGATTCCGTCTTCGCCGCCTTCGGCGACGTGGCGCGCGGCCACACGGCGGGCCCTCCAGGTAACGGCGCGATCTACGTCACCTACGATCGCGGCGATACTTGGGAAGAGGTCGCGCTGCAAAAGCGCGGCACCAAGTGGCTGCAACCGCCGGCGATTCGCGTGCTCTGGGCGGCGGCGGATGAGTAGAAGGGATTGGATCAATGGAGTGTTGGAGCAGTGGAGTATGGGTCTGGATCTCTGCGCTTTTGGCACTTCAGCAGCAACTGTAGAGGTGATTGATGCGACGCTTCAACATCGTTGAGCCCCGCTCGATCGACGACGCTTGTAAGATTCTCGCTGAGGACGAAGACGCCAAACTTATCAGCGGCGGCACGGCGCTGTTGATTCTGATCAAGCACGGCATCCTGCTCCCTCAGACGTTGGTCAATCTAAAAAAAATCAAAGGCGCGACGGAAATCGCCTATGACCCGATGAACGGGCTCAGGGTTGGCGGCCTAGCGAGCATCTACGATGTCGAGAGCGCGCCGGCAGTGCGCCAGCACTATCCCCTACTCGCCACAGCTTGTCATGTCGTCGCGAATATCCGTATTCGCAACATGGCGACCATCGCCGGCAACTTGGCCCATGCCGACTCGCAGTCCGATCCGCCGGCGGCGCTGATGGCTTTCGACGCCAGCGTGGAACTAAGCAAACGCGACGGCAAGAGGAGCGTTAAGCTTGCCGATTTTTTGATCGGCAGCTACGAAACGGTTTTGGCGCGCGATGAAATCCTTACTGCCGTGCTCGTGCCGCCGCCGCGCACCAATCTTACGGGCACCTACCTCAAATTCACTACGCGCTCTTCGGAAGATCGTCCTTGTGCCGGTGTGGCGGCGTGGGTCTGTTCTGCAAACGCTACTGCCGGCGAAGCGCGCGTTGTGGTCGGGGCGGTCTCGCCCGCTCCCGTGGTTTTGTCGGAACCACTCTCGGCGGGTCAAAGATTGACGGCTGACATGATCGCGGAAATTTCTCGCAAAGCCGCCGCCGCAGTCGACCCTATCGATGATCTACGCGGCCCGGCGGACTATAAACGGCAACTTGTGCAGGTGCTGGTGCGGCGCGCGTTGAATGAGTGCGTCACGGATTAAGACTGACATGAGTGGCATTGGCGAAAATTTTGCGCGCGTCGACGGGCCGGCCAAACTGCGGGCTTGGCGCAGTTCACCGCCGACATTCGCCGCCGTTCGTGACCGCAGGAGGTTTCGATGAGCAGTCTAGGACAAGATTTTGCGCGCGTCGACGGACCGGCGAAATTGCGCGGCTCGGCGCAGTTCACCGCCGACATCGAGATGGCGGGCATGGTGTACGCCAAAGTTTTGCGCAGCACCTATACCCATGCGCGCCTGCTTCGCGTCGACGCTAGCAAAGCAGCGAAGTTGCCTGGCGTCGTGGCCGTGCTGACGCGGGATGATCTCGAGGGGATGAACGCCTACTTTGGCCCGGTGGTGAAAGACCAGCCGGTGGTGGCCATCGATCGGGTGAGATACGTAGGAGATATCGTCGCGGCGGTGGCGGCGGAAGAAAAAGACGTTGCGGAAGAGGCGCTGGAGTTGATCGAAGTGAACTACGAGCCTTTGCCTGCGGTCTTCAATCCGGCCGAAGCGATGAAGCCCGACGCGCCGATTTTACATGGCGAGAGCGCCAAGTCCGAGACCCGGCTCGACCGCGATAACTTTCGTTACGAGAAAGGCAGCAATGTCTTGACCATCTATCACGCGGAGCAAGGCGATGTCGCCGCCGGTTTCAAGGAAGCGGACGAAATTTTTGAAGATGTCTACAGCTCCCAAAAGATTCAGCACGCGCATATCGAGCCGCACGCGGCGCTAGCTTACTGGGAGCCGTCCGGTAAGCTGGTTATCTATACCTCGACGCAGAATCCATCCTCGATCCGTGTGCAACTGGCGGAGCTTTTTAATCTGCCGCAATCCAAAGTGCGCGTGATCGTTCCTTATGTCGGCGGCGGCTACGGTGGCAAGGTGCATCCGCGGTTGGAGCCGTTAACGGCGACGTTAGCGCGTAAAGCGCATCGACCGGTGCAGTGGGTGCTGAGCCGCGAAGAAGTGTTCATGACTGCTCACTGTCACGCCTCTGTCGTTAAGATCAAGACCGGAGTCAAGCGCGACGGGACGATCATCGCGCGCAAAGTGGAAGGATTTTATGACACCGGAGCTTACGCACTGACGGGGCCGTCCACAACCAAAAACGGCGGCGAAGTTTCGGGCGGACCGTATCGGATAGCGCATCAGGATTTGACGACGTATTGCGTGTACACCAACACACCGCCGACGGGGCCGTACCGCGGCTTTGGCGTGCCGCAGGTGTGCTGGGCGTACGAATCGCAGATGGATGATATTGCGCGGCGGTTGGGCATCGATCCTTTGGAGCTGCGGCTCAAGAACCTGGTGCAGGAAGGCGATCGGTTTGTGACCGGCGACACGCTAGTGTCGGTGGGGATCAGCGACTGTTTGAAGAGAGCCGCCCAGGCGGTGGGCTGGCGGGAGAAAGAAGAGCAGAAAGACAGAGAGCTAACAGGGAAAGTGCGCGGCAAGGGCTTAGCGGTGATGATCAAGACGACGATGACGCCGTCGAATTCATCGGCGCTGGTGCGGCTCAACGCCGACGGTTCGGCGGTGTTACTAACGAGCAGCGTCGAGATTGGCCAAGGGACCCAGACTTCACTCGCGCAGATTGTCGCCGAAGAGCTAGGGATATCGCCCGAGCGAGTCAGCGTGACGTTTCCCGATACCGATGTAACGCCGTTCGATCAATCGACGAGTTCGAGCCGGACGATTTTTACGATGGGGAGCGCGGCGCGGCAGGCGGCGGCACAGATTCGCCAGCAATTGCTGGAGATCGGCAGCCATGCGTTAGAGGCGAACGTTGAAGACTTAGAACTGCGTGATGGCCATCTCCAGGTTAGAGGAGCGCCGGAGAAGCGACGGACGATTTCGCAGTTATTTCAGGCGCACTACGGCGCAGCGGTGGGGAGCATGGCGGCGAGCTACGACAATCAGACGCGCGGCGGAGTGGATCCCAAGACAGGCAAAGGGAAGGCGTCGGCATTTTTCTTTTTATCGGCATGCGCGGCGGAAGTGGCAGTGGACACGGAGACGGGCAAGGTGACGATCGAGAAAATCGTTTCGGTGGTCGATGCGGGCAAGGCGGTCAATCCGAGGCAATGTCACATGCAGAACGAAGGATCGATGATCATGTCGTTGGGGTCGGCGTTGTTTGAAGAGATGGTGTTCGATGGTGGGCAGCCGATCAATGCGACGTTTTTGGAGTACATGCCGCCGTCGATGGAGGATCATCCGCAGCAGTTTCAATCGCTGATTGTAGAGACACCGCATCCGGAGGGGCCGTATGGGGCAAAGGGTGTGGGAGAGGCGGCATTGGGGCCGGTGGAGCCGGCGATCGGCAATGCGATCGCCAATGCGTTAGGGGGGCGGCGGATCAGAGATTTACCGCTGCGCCCCGATCGCATCTTAGCTACGGTGCAGACCAAATAAGGGAAAGTGCCATGAAGATCGAAATACGCGCGCTGGTTAATGGACGTGAGATCGACGCCGCGGTCAAACCGAACCAGACTCTGTTGGAATGGTTGCGTGACGATCTGCGCTTGCGCGGTAGCCGGGAAGGCTGCGGCGTCGGCGTGTGCGGCTCGTGCACGGTGCTGGTCGATGGCCGACCGGTTAGTTCCTGTTTGATGCTCGCGACCAACGCCGAAGGCAAAGAGATTCAGACGATCGAGGGCTTGGCCCCAGGCGACGAGCTCGATCCGGTGCAACAGGCGTTCTTAGAACACTCGGCATTCCAATGCGGCTATTGCACCAGCGGCATGATCATGGCGACCAAGGCGCTGTTGGTGAGCAATCCCAAACCGACGGAAGAAGAGGTGCGCGATTATTTATCGGGCAATATCTGCCGCTGCGGCACCTATCAAGAAGTCATGGCCGCGATCAAAAGCTTGTGCGAAAAGAATGCTTGAAGAGAGTCTGCGGAGCATCAACATGCGTGGGTATTCGACTGCTGTTCTTCTCTCCCTAGCGCTGGTGATAATAGGCGCCGCAAACGGTCGTGCCGATCCGGTAGAAGATTTTTACCGCGCCCAGCAAGTGCGTTTTATTACTGCTTACTCGGCGGGCGGGCTATTCGACACGGCGACGCGGATCTTTGCGCGCCACATCGGCAAGTTCATCTCCGGCAAACCCAACGTCTGGGTTGACAATATGACCGGAGCTGGCGGTCTGATCGCGACGAACTACCTGGCTAACAACGCGCCGCGTGATGGATCGGTCTTGTTGAATCTTGACGGCGCGCTGCTACGACTCCAGGCGCTGGGCAATCCCGCCGCTAAATTCGATGCGCGGCAATTCAACTGGCTACCTTCCCCCGGGCCGGATATCCAAGTTTGTTGGGTCGGCAAACAGAGCAGTTGGCATAACATTACCGAGGCTTTTAGCAGTTCGAAAGAACTGAAGATGGGGGGTCTTGCACCGGGAACCTTTCCTTCCGACAATGCGCGCGCTCTTCAGACCGCGCTCGGCATCAATCTTAAAATCGTCGATGGCTTCAAAGGCGTGACCGAAATCCGCCTCGCCACCGAGAGCGGTGAGGTGGACGGTTCCTGCTCATCCTATGAGGGTGTCGTTCGTTCGTTTCCCAAGGAGCTCAAAAGCGGCGATATCAGAGTAATCGCGCAGATAGGCGAGAAACCCTGGCCGGGTCTGGAAAACGTACCCAACGCCATTGACTTAGCCAAGAGCGAGTTCCTCCCGGCGTGCCAGCGGAACGGGTCGCGGCGATGCGCAAAGCGTTCGATGCGACGTTTGCCGATTCGGAGTTTCAAGCGGACATCGAGAAAGCCCGAGTCGTGCTGCGACGCATACCGGTCGAGCGGATCAAAGAGGTCGCACTGCAGTGGCTGGACATGCCGGCGGCGGACAAAAAGGAGCTGCAAAAGATTCTGCGCATCAACTGATCGAGAGGCATAGAGTTTTGAAGGGTAAGGAGATGGTTACTTCTGTTCCGATACAACGCTTTGTTGGGTTGGCAACGGTGATGGCACTTCTTCTCGTTGCTGCTACTCATTCGCAGGCACAGACGGTCGCGAAAAGAGTGCGGGTTTCAATTCCAGGGGCGAACGTTACCTACCTCCCTTTTTACGCTGCCAAGGACAAAGGCTACTACAGAGAGGAAGGCATCGACATCGAATTCATCCTGATGCCGGCGAGTCTCGCGAGCACTGCGGTTATGACCGGAGATATCGACTACAACGGCGCGGTCACCGGTGTCGTGGCTGCGGCGGTTCGCGGGCAACCGATCAAGGCGGTGATCTTCACGATGCGCTCGCCGGTGCAAGGTCTCATGGCGAAACCCGAGATCAAAGACCTTCAACAGCTCAAAGGCCGAAAAATCGGCGTCAGTTCTCCCGGCGCGACCACCGACCTCGCCACTCGGCATATTCTGAGGAAGCAAGGTTTTGAGTTTAGCCGCGACTATTCGATTGTCTTTATTGCGACGGAACCCGGGCGACTGGCGGCCCTGGAAACGGGTGTGATCGACGCGGCGATGCTCTCCGTGCCGGAAAACATCCTGGCGCGCCAAAGAGGATTCAACGAGCTGGCCTTGTCCGCAGATCACATCGAGTTCCCTCAAAACGGCTTTGGCACCTCGGTGAAAAAAATCAAAGAAAATCCCGACGAGATCCACCGCATGGTCCGCGCCACCCTGCGCGGCTTGATGTTTGTTGCAGAGAGTAAAAACAAGGAAGCGTGCCTGGACATCATCATGAAAAACTGGGGCATCAAGAGCCGACCGATGGCGAGCGAAATGTACGATTACATGACCAAGGCGATGGTGCGCGACGCGTCGATCAACATGACCGGACTCCAAGCGTTGGTCGACCAGCAGCGGGAAACCGCAAAAGTCACCGAGCCCATCAACGCTACCCACGTGATCGATTACAGCTTCGTCGAAAAGGCACGAAAGGAATTGGGCATGGGACGATAGCGTAACATGGAACGCACTTCCCGGCGCGCGATTTCGCTTTCGGCGCAATCAGACAAGGAGGCTTCGGATCAATGGCTAATTATCGGGTGATCGGAAAACCGGTCGAGCGAGTAGACGGACCGGAGATGCTCACGGGACAGGCCGTGTATGGTCCCGACGTGAAACTGCCGGGCATGCTATGGGGAAAAATTTTGCGCAGTCCCATCCCGCACGGGAAAGTCTTGAGCGTTGATCTCGAGAAGGCCAAGAAGCATCCCGGCGTGAAGAGCGTGATCGCGGCCAAGGACGTGCCAGCGCGGCGCTACGGCTACGCGGTCGAAGACGAGCATATTTTTGCTATCGACAAGGTGCGCTTTGTCGGCCAGCCGGTGGCCGCCGTGGCCGCTGTCGATGAGGACACAGCGGAAGAAGCGCTGTCGTTGATCGACGTCGAGTACGAGGAATTGCCCGCCGTCTTTACTGCCGAAGAGGCGATGCGCGACGGCGCGCCCTTGGTGCATGAAAATCTTGCGGATCTACGCGCACGCTCGGTGTATCTTGCTTCCTGGTATCCGGTGCATGGCACCAACATTGTTCATCGCGCCTCCAACGAGCGCGGCAACGTCGAAGCGGCGCTCAGAAAGGCCGACTACGTCTTTGAAGACGTCTTTCACGCGAGCCAAATCCATCATAGCTACATGGAACCGCACGCGACCACGGCGGCGGTGATCGGCGGCACAGTAACGGTCTGGACCTGTTCGCAGGAAGTGTTCGAGCTGCGCACGGTGATGGCGAGCCTGTTTGGCGTGCCGGAAAGCAAGATGCGCATCATCTGCACCAAGGTCGGCGGCGGCTTCGGCGGCAAGATCGAGCCGCGCCTCGAGCCGGTCGCCATCGCGTTGGCGATGAAGAGCCATAAGCCGGTCAAGTTAGTGATGACGCGCACCGACGAATTCACCGCGGCCGCCGGCTCGACGCCGGCAACGGTGAAGGTTAGAACCGGCGTGATGAAGGACGGAAAGATCGTCGCCCGCGACATTGATTTCCTCTGGGATACCGGCGCTTACGCCGAGGGCTTGGCGCCGAGCAACCGGGCAATGAAAGACGGCATAGGCCCATACAATATCTACGACATTCGCGTCACGTCGACGCTGGTCTACACCAACAAGATGCGCGGCACGCAGTTGCGCGGCTTGGGTGTGCCGGAAGGCGCCTGGGCGATCGAGTCGCAGACCGACATGATCGCCGAGCGACTGGGAATGGATCCGCTGGAACTGCGCATGAAGAATATCTTGCGCGAAGGTGACTTGAACGCGATCGGTGATTCGGTGGTGAGCATCGGCCTGGAAGAATGTTTGCAGAAAGTTGCCGCCGAGATCGGTTGGGGCACACCGAAGCCGAAAAATGTCGGCCGCGGTCTTGCCGTCATCGCTAAATCGCCCACGACTCACTCGAGTATTTCCGGCGCCCATGTTCTTTTCAACGAGGACGGCAGCGCTCAGGTAATGGTCGGCGCCTCCGAATTGGGTCAAGGCATGTGTGGCGTGCTGTCGCAAATCGCCGCCGAGGTGTTGGGCATCCCCGTCGAGTCAGTGGGCATTATCTGCGCCGATACCGGCGCGACTCCCTACGACCGCGGCACGTTTTCGAGCCGCGTCACTTTCTACACCGGCATGGCCGTTAAAAAAGCTGCAGAAGATGCCAAACAGCAGCTGCTTGAGATGGCATCGAAAATGTCGGAAATTCCGGCCAGCGACTTGGCAGTCGAGAATGAGAGAATTGTCTCGGCAAAGCGGCCCGAGCTGTCATTGAGCCTGCGCCAAGCGTTGGAGTCCGCGCACAATCGCGAGAAGCCGATTCTCGGCCGCGGCTGGTACGGCGGCAAAGGCGATTATCCATCGCTGCCGCATAAGGCCCAAGGCAAGGAGTATGTCCCGGGCTGGAAATATGCGGCTCAAGCGGTCGAAGCCGAAATCGACGAAGAGACGGGCATCGTAAAGATTAGAAAGATCGCCTCCGCCCACGACGTCGGCACGACGCTCAATCCGATCAGCGTGCGCGGCCAGATCGCTGGCGGGGTGGTGATGGGGATTGGTTACGCCTTGCATGAGCGGTTGCAGTTCGAAGATGGCCGGGTGATCAACCCATCATTCATGGATTACAAACTGCCCTCGTCGCACGAAATTCCCGAGATCGTGGCGATTCCGGTGGAAGTGCCTTTGCCGGAGGGACCCTTCGGCGCCAAAGGCATCGGCGAGCTGGCCGTAGTCGGCATCGCGCCTTCCGTGGGCAATGCGATCTACGATGCCTTCAAAGTGCGCATCAAAGATCTGCCGCTCTTTCCGGAAAGAGTGCTGAGCGCAATTGAAGAGCAGCGCGCGAAGTGAGTGACGGGGAGAACTCGGAAATCTCCCGCAAAGGCGCAAAGTTGGCAAATCTAGAGGCGCGATGCATCGCGCCCTCGAGCCTCACACGCCCGCGTTGTAGGGGCGGGTTTGAAACCCGCCCGCTGCGCTTGAGAAAAATTTGGAGTGAGCTCATGAGAATGACATTAGCCGCGAACAACTGAGGACGAAGGCCTGGGAGACCAATAATGCCGTTTAATGATTTGCGCGAGTTCATTACGTTTCTCGAAAGCCAAGGCGAGCTGATCAGGACGCAAAAACCGGTGGACGTGAAGTATGAGATCTCCGCCTATATTCGCAAGACCAGTGACGTGCAAGGTCCGGCGCTGCTTTTCGAGAACGTAAAGGATTTCGCCATGCCGGTGTTGGGCGGCGTGTTTGCGACCCGCAAGAGAGCCTTTCTCGCCTTGGAAACTTCCAACGAGGAGTACGTCAACAAGTTTCAATCTGCGCTGGATCATCTGTTGGCGCCGAAGTTGGTAGCTAACGCGCCGTGCAAAGAGGTCATCATCAAGGGCAAAGACGTCGACCTGAACAAACTGCCGGTGCCGATTTTTTCCGAGAAAGATCCGGCGCCCTTCATTACGCTGGGGTTGTGCATCAGCCGCGATCCTAAAAGCGGGGGAAAAAACACCTCGATCTATCGCTTGCAGCTCAAAGACCGCAATCGTCTCGGCATCATGGCACAGCATCTGGTGCGCCAGCTAATGGAAGCGGAATCGATCGGCAAAGGTTTGCCGATCGCCATCGCCATTGGCACTGATCCCGTGTTGCCGCTGGCGACGCAGTGGATGGCGCCCTACGGCACCGACGAATTGGCCCTGGCCGGATCGCTTCGCGGCGCGCCGGTGGAAGTAGCCAAGGCGGAAACTGTCGATCTGGAAGTGCCGGCGACGGCGGAAATTATTATCGAGGGCATGGTGCTGCCCAATGTTCGCGAGGAAGAGGGGCCCTTCGGCGAAGTGTCGGGTTACTACACGCCGTCCACTCCCAAGCCGGTGATCGAGGTGACGGCGATTACCCATCGAAAGAATCCGATTTATCAAGCGGCGCTCACCGGCATGCCGACGACGGAGAATCACATCCTCAAGCAGCTGCCGCTGGAGGCGACCTATTATTGGCAGCTCAAAAAAGAATTTCCCGGCGTCACTGCCGTGCATTTCCCAGCCGCGGGCACGGTGGGCATGACTTGTATCATCGCGATGAAACAAGCCTACGAATGCGAAGCGCGCAATCTCATCGCCGCGATGATCGGGACTCGGCGTAACAAGATCACGGTCGTGGTCGACGATGACGTCGATATCACCGACATGGAAAAAGTCTGGTGGGCGATCACCACAAGGACCCAGGCGGACGAGGACGTGATCGTGTTTCCGCGCGTGGTGGCCACGGCCATGGACCCGTCGGTGCGCAAGCTCCGCGTCGGCTCGAGTCTCGGCATCGACGCGACGGTGCCCTTCGGCCAGCGCTTCCCGGAAATCGTCAAAGTACCGGGCGCGGACAAAGTGTCGCTGGATGATTTGAAGTGATGTGGAAAAAATTCGGAGTGATCTCTCGCTAAGGCGCAAAGACGCAAAGGAAAAGAACCTGAACCAGGAGTCCCTGATGACCGAAAGAAAACTATTGCGACCCCACACAATGGACGAAGCGCTGAGCCAGCGTGAACAGTACGGCAGCGACGCGCTGCCCATTGCCGGCGGCCAATCGTTGCTCGTGATGTTGCGCAACAAACTCATCGATCCCAAAGTCTTGCTCGATTTAGAACCGCTGGGAGAGTTGCGTGGCTTGCAACGGCAAGCGCAGGTCGTTTCGATCGGCGCCATGACGACTTTTTTCGAGCTGTTGTCTTCAGCCGACGTGCAAGGCGCAATCCCGATACTCGCGCAGGCGGCTTCAAAAGTGGGCTCCACCGCGATCCGCAACCTGGGGACGATCGGCGGCAACCTTTGTCACAATGAGCCCGGCGCCGACCTGCCGCCGGCGCTTTTAGCGCTCAATGCCTCTGTCGAGTTGCGCAGCCGCAAGGGCACGAGAAATCTTCCGCTGACGGAATTCTTTTGCAGCTTTTTCGAAACCGCCGTTGCGCCGGAGGAAATTCTCTCGCGGGTTGAAATTCCAACTCTTCCTCAAGGCGCCCGCGGCGCTTACATCAAACATTCCATCAGCCCCGAAGACCTCGCTATCGCCGGCGTCGCTGTCGTGGTGATTCCGGACCACAAGAACGCCGACGGAGCGCGCGAACTGCGCATCGGCTTGGGCGGTGTGGCGCCGGTGCCGCTTCGCGCCGCCAAGGCAGAGGCGGCGCTGAACGGCAAAGTCTTAAATGAAGAGGCGATCCGGGCGGCGGCGGAAATCGCCTCCAGCGAGACGGAGCCAATGAGTGATCCCCACGGGTCGGCGGACTATCGGCGCAAAATGGTCAAAGTGTTGGTGCGCCGCGCGATCGCGGCAGCGGTGGGACGAGTGGAAAGGAACGGTCATGGCAAAGCTTAACCTTGGAGTAAATGGCGAGGCCTTCGAAGTCGAAGTGGCGGAGACGGCGCTATTGTTAGATGCCCTGAGAGAAGGGCTCGGCATGACCGGCACCAAGCGTGGTTGCGAGACCAGCCACTGCGGCGCCTGCACGGTTCTCTTGGACGGTGTGGCCGTGCATAGCTGCGTTGTGCTGGCGGCGCGCTGCGAGGGAAAAGAGATCTCCACGGTCGAAGGGCTCGTCCAGGACGGAGAGCTGAACAACCTGCAGCGATTGTTTCTGAAACATGGCGCGCTGCAGTGCGGCTACTGCACGCCGGGAATGTTGATGGCCGCCACGGCGCTCTTGCGGCGGAGTTCGAACCCGACTTTAGAAGAAATAAAGGCGGGCCTCGACGGCAATCTCTGTCGCTGCACGGGTTACACCGGAATTTTTGAGGCGATTCAAGCGTGCGCAATGGGCGCTAAATAGCGCCGTTCAAGGTTCAAAGTTCAAGGTTCAACGTAACCGCTCGGTTCTGACGTTGAAACTTGAACAACATTTGTTCTCTGAACGATAGGATCACGCAAATATGGCAAATAAGACAACGCAACAGTCCAGCTACTCTTACGTCGGCAAGCCGGCGCCGCGGATCGAAGGCGAAAAGAAAGTTTGCGGACAAGCGCTTTACACCGCTGATCATGTGCTGCCGGGCACTGTTTGGGGAAAAGTCTTGCGCAGTCCCTATCCTCATGCGCGGATAATACGCGTGAATACCGATCGGGCAAAGGCGCATGCGGGCGTCTTAGCCGTTCTCACCGCGGTGGACATTCCCGACGTGTTAACGGGACGTCGCCTGCGTGACATGCCGATGCTGGCAAGTGATCGCGTGCGCTTCATCGGTGAAAAAGTTGCCGTGGTTGCCGCGGCGGAGCGCGATGTCGCCGAGGAAGCGGCGCAATTGATCGAGGTCGAATACGAGCCACTGACACCGGTTTTCGATCCGTTGGCGGCGATCACCGAGGGTGCGCCGGAGCTGCACGAGCGCTTGGTGGAGTATCAAGGATTGCCCAAAGTCGACATGCTGCTGAAAAATACTTACTCGCACGAAGAATGGCTGTTGGGCGACATCGAGCGAGGCTTTCGCGAGTCCGATCGAATTTTCGAAGATCGTTTTTCCACCCAGCATGTGCACCAAACCTATTTGGAGCCTCATTCCAGCGTGGTGTCCATCGACCAGGACACCGGAATCATTCACGTCTGGGTGAGCAACAAAGTGCCCTACAACACCAAGAATAGTCTGGCCGACGCGATCGGCGTGCCGGCGGAAAAAATCGTCATCCATGTTTCTACCATTGGCGGCGACTTTGGCGGTAAGGGCGCGCTGATGGATCTGCCGTTGTGTTACTTCCTGGCGCGGCGATTGAGCCGTCCGGTGCGCATGGTCATGACGTACACTGAAGAGTTGACCGCCGCAAATCCCCGTCATGCCGCTCAGATCATTGTTAAAACCGGTCTTAAGAACGATGGCCGCATCCTGGCGCGGCAAATCAAAGTCTATTGGAACGGCGGCGCCTACGGCGCGATGAAACCGATTCCGACGGTTAACCTGCCGGGCGCCGTAAAAGCCGCCGGCGCCTACGCCATTCCCAACGTGCGAATCGATTCCTACGCGATCTATACCAACAGCGTGCCGTGCGGCCATTTCCGCTCGCCGGGCTTGGTGCAGCTCGCGTTCGCCGGCGAATCGCAGATCGACATGATCGCGGCGGCGATGAAAATCGACCCGCTCGAGCTCAGGCTGCGCAACGCGTTGACCGACGGTTATCCGACTCCGGATCTAAAAAGCATGGTCGACGTCAAGTGCAAGGAAGTGCTGGAGACCGCCGCGAAGGCCACCAACTGGAAAAAAAGGAATTTGCCGGCGCAGGTGGGGCGCGGCATGGCGCTCTCCTACCGGCATGTGGGTCTCGGGGATGCCAACGCGCGCATGCGATTGAATCCCGACGGCAAGATTTCGATCTTGACTACCTACGCCGATACCGGCACCGGAGCGCATACGATTCTTTGCCAGATGGCCGCCGAGGTTCTCGATGTGCCGTTGAGTCAAGTTGCTCTCGAAGTTGGCACGACCGATGCTTTTCGCTCGGAGTCGGGCACCGGCGCAAGCCGCGTGACGTTTGTGCTCGGCCAGGCGGTGCTGAAAGCGACGGCGCAGTTGAAGTCGCTGCTCTGCGAGCGGGCGGCCGAAATGCTCGGCGTTGCGAGCGATAGAATCATTCTAAAAAAAGGCCGCCTGAGTGTGGATCAAGCAGGCGGCCGTTCGCTCACGCTTGCGGAGTTAGTCAAAGCTGCCGCGGCAAAAAATCTCCGTCTTGAAACCGAAAGCTATCACGCCGAACATGAGACTCCGCCGGAAGGCGTCTTCGCGTCTTGCGTGGCGGAAGTTGCCGTCGATGTGTCCACAGGACAGGTGACGTTGCGCAAATTGGACACCATCCATGACGTGGCGACGATTCTTAACCCAGTGGGCCACCAGGGGCAAATCGACGGCGGCATCATGCAAGGTGCGGGTTACGGTCTGATGGAGGAGCTGATGATGGAAGAGGGGCGAGTGACGACGGCGAATCTGGGTGAATATAAAATACCCAACATCCGGGATATCCCGCCCCTCAGGACAACGCTGGTGCATAGCCAAGAAGGCGCATCGCCGTTTCAAAGCAAAGAGATCGGCGAGAGTGCTATCTCACAGGTCGCGCCGGCCATCGCCAACGCGATCTATGACGCCGTCGGCGTGCGCATCAAAGATTTGCCGATCACGGCTGAAAAAGTTTATCGGGCTTTGCAGGAGCGTAAGACAAGAACTACGACGGAGCCTGGAGTGTAACTATATGAAATTGCGCCGCCAACTAGCGCGGCTGACACTGACGCCAATTGCGTTTCTAACGTTTGTCGGCTTTTTCCTGCTTCAGCAATTTGCGGCTGCTCAGTCGCTCAAAGAAATTCGCATCGGATCCAGCGACATCACGGTGAGTAACTTGTGTACCTTTTATGCGCGGGACCGGAAATTTTTCGAAGCCGAAGGCATCGATGTAAAAATTATTATTGTCAAAACGGAAGCGGCGTTGGCCGCTCTGACGCTGGGAGATCTCGACTATTCGACGCTCAGCACCTCGTCCATCGAAGCCACCCTCAAAGGCATGCCCTTGCGACTCATTGCGATCACTAACCGGCAGCCCTTGCTCGGCTTGTTGGTGCGCAAAGGAATCAACACGGTCTCGGACTTGAAAGGAAAGAAGTTATCGATCAGTTCCTTCGGCGGGGCCATTTATGGAGCGGCCGTGTATCTCCTGAAGATGCATGGGCTCAGGCCAAAGGAAGATGTGATTATCCTTGCCGGAGGCTCCAATGCGGCGCGCGCTACCGCACTCAGACAAGGAGCGGTCGACGCGGCGCTCTTGAGCTCTCCGGATGACATCAGATCGGCGGGAGAAGGATTTCGTATTTTGCTCGACGTCGGCAGTGAGTATCGGCTTCCGTGGGGAGGAGTAAGCACCACCGTCACAAAAATTCGCGGCAATCCACCCGAAGTCGAGAAGGTCCTTCGCGCTGTGCTTCGAGCCACTCGGGCGATTACGGAACCGCGCAACAAAGACGATGTTACGAACTGGATCGGTAAATTTTTCAAGCTCGACCGCGCCATGTCCGACGAGTTTTACCGCAGGCTGGGGCCTTCGCTGAATCCCGGCGGTATCGTCGAGCGAGATAAAATAAAACTCGTCATCGATAACGCCGTTGAGCGAGGCTTGACGGACAAACCGCTCGATCCGGACGCGGTGGTGGATTTTTCGATCATGAAACAGTTGCGATTTTAAATCGAATGAGCCGATCGAGTTGTTTACCACGAAGCATACGAAGACCACGAAGGTAAGAGAAGAAAAAAGGTTATCCGAATTTCGTGTCTTTCGTGCGCTCCTTGGAAAACAGAGTGCTGGATGGGCACCGGACCCTCACCCTTGCCCTCTCCCGCAAGCGGGCGAGGGTAAGAAAAAGAACGGATCTGGTGCTCTTTGGATCGAAGATTCCCTCGCCCATTCCGATGGGAGAGGGCGAGGGTGAGGGCAATTTCATTGTTTGTGATTGAGCGTAAGATCATGAATCACTTCGTGGTGAGAATGGATTCACGGGAGGTTCGATCATGAAGGGCGAGGCGAGCGAGGCGATTGTCCGGGGGCTTAAAGCCGCCGGCGTCGATTTGGTGGCGATTCTGCCGGATCATGGTTTTGATCGGGTGCAAAAGCGAGTCGCCGAAGACGAAAGTTTCACTTTCGTGCCTGTGAGCAACGAGAGTGTCGGGGTGGGCGTCTGCGCGGGGGCATTTTTCGGCGGCAAGACACCCGCATTAATGATTCCGACCTCCGGTTTTCTGGTTGCCACCTGGCCGCTGGCGAGCCTGCACAATCTCTGGAACATTCCGCTGCTCTTGCTCATTCCTTATCGCGGCGATATCGGCGACGCCCAGCCGGTGATGCGGACTTATCAGTTCACCACCGAACCGATTCTGCGCGATCTGCAGATTCCCTACGTGGCGGTGAGCGAGATCGACAAAATCGAAGGCGCGATCCGGGACGCCGTTAGCTCCGCATTCGCCTGGCAAAATCCGATTTGCATCTTGTTTAGAGGGGAGACGCTCAGATGAAGCGCTTTGAATGTTTAAAAGCCCTGGCGGCAGCAGTGCGCGACGACGATCTGGTCGTCACCAATTTGGGCAACACGATGCACGAGTGGCTGACGCTCCGGCCGTCGCGCGCCAATCTCTACAACATGAATCTTGGGCAATGCACTCCGGTCGCGTTAGGCTTGGCGTTGGCTTTGCCGCACCGGCGTGTCATCGCGCTTGATGGCGACGGCAATCTGCTGCTGAATTTGGTTTCGCTGGCGGACGTTTCCTATCGTAAACCGGCCAATCTCAAGATTTTTGTTTTTGACAACGAGGCCTACGAATCTCCCGGCGGTATGCCGAGCGCCACCGCCCATGGCGTCGATTTGGTGCAAATCGCCAAAGGCTGCGGCATCGACCGAAGTTTTCCGGCGACGAACCTCGAAGAGTTCAACCAGCGGGTCGAGCTGCTCGATCAAAGCGGGCTTTTGTTTGTCAACGCGAAGATCGAGATGGGCAGCATCGAGCGGCCGCCTTACAACGCGATCGATTTCAAGTTCAACAAATACCAGTTTGCGACCTACATCGAGGAAACCGAAAAGAAGCCGGTGTTGCGCCTGCGCTCGCGCTCGCCGTTTACGGAGAAATGAACCGTTCAAGGGTCAAAGTTCAAGGTTCAACGTTAGATTCGGTTCGGAAGTTGAAACTTCGAACCTACTCTTTTATGGGAGAACCTTCGATGAGGAAATTGGTTCGCCGCAGTGAAGTCGTGCTGTTGATCTTATGCGCATCCTTTGTGTTGCCGCGGTTCGTTCAAGCGCAAGCGAAGGGATTGGAGTCGGTTAAGATCGGATATAGCGGCATCGGCATTGCCCATGATTTTTTGAAAATCATGGAGAAGAATCGTATCTTCGAAAAATACGGCTTGAGCGCCCAGAGCGTTTATATCGGCAGTGGTTCGTTGATGAATCAGGCGATCGTCGGTGGCAGCATTCAATTCACCACCTCCGATCTGCCATCGCAGATTCAGGCGGCGCTGGCCGGCGTCGATTTCAAAGTCATCGGCGTCACGATCAACCGTCTCGACGGCGCGATCATGACACGCAAGGAAATCCGCAAACCCGAAGATCTCAAAGGCAAACGGCTCGCGATCAGCCGTTTCGGCTCAGTGTCCGATATTGTCACCCAATTAGTGCTTCGCTACTGGAAGCTCGAGCCGCAAAAAGATGTGGCGATCCTGCAGGTGGGCAATACGCCGAGCCGGATCGCAGCGATCTTCAGCGGCCAGGTGGATGGCGGTCTCATCAACCCCACCGATGTCGGGAGAGTCATGACCTCAGGTTGCTGCGTCCAGCTCGCGGACCTGGGCGACTTGGATATCCCCTACGCGCGCTTCGGCGTCACCGCGATCGGTAGTTTCATAAAGTCACGGCCGGATACCGCGCGCAAGGTGATGGAAGCGTTTGTCGAAGGCATCCACTACTATAAAAGCCACGCCGACGAGGCGGTTGCCGCCCTGCTGGCGCGTGGTGTGGAGCCGAAGTCAGCGCGTGAGGTTTACCAAAAAGTCGCTGATTCTTATCGCTCGCGGCCCGACCCTGATATCAGCGGTATCAAAGGCGTGCTGGATTCTTTGCCGGAAGAAAAGGCGAGAAGAACAGCCCCGGAAAGCCTGATCGATCTCAGTCCGTGGCAAAGTGTGGCGAGGAGCGGACTGGTGGAACGGCTCTACAGCAAGAAATAGCATGGCGATAAGCGAATTCCAGACGCTAGGTATTGGCACAGACGGCGCGACTTCCATGCGCGAGACAGTGGAGTTAGCGAAACACGCCGAAGCGTTGGGCTTGCATAGCTTTTGGCTGGCGGAAGGATATCACTCGCGTAGCGCCGTCGTTCGTGCAACCTTGATCGCAACGGCGACAAGTAAAATCAAAATAGGCCTGGGCATTTTGAGCCCGCACACCAAACATCCGGCACTGTTGGCCATGGACGCGGCGTCGATCGATGAGATCGCGCGCAATCGCGTAATTCTCGGCATTGGCCGGGTTTTAAACGCGCTGCGCAAGCACGCGATCGATAGCAAGGGAACCATCCAGCTGCTCCGAGAGTCGATCGAGATCATTAAAGGCATTTTAAGCGGTGAAACGCTTCAATATGCAGGCGCCCGATTCAACATCGCGCCGCCCGGGAGTCGCCTGGATCTGGAACAGTGCGGTACGTTACCTATTTACCTCGGTGCCACCGGGCCTGCGGCTCTCCGGCTTGCGGGGCAATACACCGATGGCGTTTTGTTTAACTATCCCTGCACGCCGGAATTTGTTCGCTACGCGATGCCCTTGATCGAGGAAGGACTGAAGCGAGCCGGACGAACGCTGGATAGTTTTGACGTCGCTGCTTATCTGCTCGTGTCGGTGGATGAAAATGAAAAGCATGCGCTCGACGCGGCCAAGCGCTTTGTCGCCCAGAAGCTGCCCACGCGGCATGCCGATATGCTCCGCCACGCCGGCGTGACCACGGCCGAGATCGATGCGGTCAGGGACAGCGTCGAGCCGCTTGGGCTGGTGAAAGCCGCTGCGGAACTCGATGACGGACTCGTGCGCAAAGTTGCCATTGTCGGCACCCCTGATCAAGTGGCGCGGGGCCTAAAAGAATTCCTCGGCACAGGCCTCAAGCTGCCCATCGCCTGGGAGATCATGGGACCCGACCGCCGTCGCTCGCTCGATTTGTTAGCGCGCGAGGTGATGCCACGGTTACAGTGAAGCTTGTTTCGACTGAAGGAGGAAAAAATCATGATGGCCTATCCGTACGATGACAAAAGAATCATCTTGGCGCTGCAGATCGATCATTCGCGCGTCGCCGGTTATTTTGCGGCCCACTGGGGCAACAAAGAGTTCGACCGACCGGCGCCCTACAGTTCCGTCGTGCTGGCCGCTGGGGAGCACGACATCGGTTGGTGGGAATGGGAGATGTGCCCGTCGACACTCAACGATAAGGGTTATCCGCTCGATTATCACGACGGCAGTTTGAAATATCTGGGCCAGCTGCGGCTCGATTTCTACAAACACGCGGTTGACCGCGTGGTGAGTCGTGATCCTTATGCGGCGATGCTGATGGCGATGCACGGCGTGGCGCTGATGAACGCTGGCTATGGTAAGTACGCCTACCCGCCGGATCGCACTTCGGACCCGCGCGTGAAAGCCTACGTCGACCACCAGGAAGCGCTGCGGAAAAAACTACTGGATGAATTGCGCCAGTCGGATCAGTTCAAGCAGCATTGCTCCGATGAGCAGGTCTGGAGCAATTACGAATACATGGAAGTCTTCGATCAGCTTGCGCAATTTGTGTGCAACCGCTATCCGCTGAACAGCAAAGCGCGCAAGCTCGGTCCGACGAATTCGTTGAATGACGTCGACGTCCCGACCAAGCGCGAACAGAAACCGGTGATGATCAACATCGACACGGTGTCGGAACACAAAGCGATTCTGCGTCCCTACCCATTCGATATCGATCCGTTGCCGTTTTCGTTCGCCGCAAGGCTGGTGCCGAATCGCGCTTACAAAGACGGTGAAGATTTTCTCGGTGAGTTTTATCGAGCGGAACGGATCACAATAAATCACACGTTGGCGTCGGCGTAGCGATCATCACCGCCAGAGGCTTGTCTGCAACATCTCGCGATTGTGCCTCGGGATGTCAGTACTGCGATAAAAGGCGCACTTCACTCTTTGACCTAATGTTTGACGGATTGAAGGTGACCCATGAAAGAAAGCGTAGCCAATGAAGTTGTTGAAGGGCTGAAGGATGCCGGAGTGAAGTTTGCTTCCTTCCTTCCCGATAGTTGGCTCAGGCCAATTTACTCGAAAATATCCGAAGATCCACATTTCATGACGATCCCTGTTTCCAACGAAGGCGTCGGGGTGGGACTGTGTTGCGGTGCCTGGTTGGGCGGAATGAAAGCTGTGATGTTAATGGAAAACACTGGCGTTCGCATGGCTTGTGATCAACTTGCGCGTCTGGGCATCAGCGTCGGGCTTCCCTGTTTCATGATCATTCCTTATCGTGGAGACTTTGGCGATGGCCAGACGTACGCCGTCGCGCACGGCCAGACTATGTTACCGGTTCTCGATGCATTGCGTATACCGTACTTCATCGTGCGCGATGAAAATCGCATTCGGCAATCGATCCGTCGCTGCCTCAAAACGTTGAGCGTCACCAACTATCACGTGGCGATGATTATGGGCGCCGAAGTGTGCGTCGAGAATCTTTGATCAGGAGAATCGTCATGCAGAGAATCGATTGTTTAAAAGCGCTGGTTCCCTATATCAAAGATCAGTTGGTGATCATCACTTTGGGCCGAACGGCGCTGGAATGGGCCGAAGTCTGCTCGCATGACGGCAACATGTTCAACTCGGGAATGGGTAATCATATTCCTGTTGCTCTGGGACTGGCGAAGGCGCTCCCGCATCGGCAGATCATTCTCCTGGACAGCGATGGAAGCGTCCTCATGCTGCTTCCGGCGCTGACAACATTGGGATCATTTCCAGCGCCCAATTTGAAAATTTTCGTCTTTGACAATGAAGCCTACGAGGGCACCGGAGGCCAGCCGACGGATACCTCGCGCGCGGCGGACATCGCCTCCATGGCGCAGGCTGCCGGCGTGCGCGGAGCTATGACGGTCAGAGACTTGGATAAATTTAATGCTGCGGCGCGCGGCGCTTTGGCCGCGGAAGGAATGGCTTTCGTGGTCGCGAAGGTTGAGCTGTCAAAGGGACCGGCGCCGCGCAAAGATGTCGGTCACAAAGAAGGCCTCATCCGGTTTGTGCGGTACGTCGAGAAAACCGAGAATGTAACGATTCTCCATCGCGAGCATCATTGAACGCAGGTGACGATCCCCTGTGTTTGCCGGAGAAGAGCGTAAGCACGGGCGCTTACCCCTACATCAACACCTGTTAACTACCCTGCGATGGCGGTTTTCTTGCAATTCCGGATCGTGCGATTACTTGAAAACTTTGTCCAGAAAACCGCTCTGATCGAGTTCCTTCAGATAAGCTGTTTGAAAAAAATCCTGGGGCTTGTATTTCTTCGCGATCGGGTCACGGATGGCGATCGCGTCCAACACGGTTTGCATTCCCTTTTCACTGCCGTAGGGCTTTTTGGGAAGAATCCTGAGCAGGTAATCGTAAGTTTCATCCAGCGCTTCGCGGTCGTCGAGACGCATCCATTGCTTGAGGGTGGCGAGACTTTCTTCCTTGTTTTTATGAATATAAGCGATTCCTTCAACAAAGCCCCGTAGGAAACTAAGAACCGTCTGATGATTTTTCTGGGCAAAATCAACAGTCGTATCAACGGAATTGTAGGTCCACGTAATACCTGCTTCTTGAAAGCTGGCAATTTGATTGAAGCCCATTTTTCTCGCCGTCACGGTGAGCGGCGGAGAAATCACGGTGGCATCGACCGAACCGGATCGAAGCGCGGAAAAGCGTGACGTTTGATCTCCAATTCCCAGAATTACCGCTTCCTTGTCAGGATTAATTCCCATGTTTCTTAACGCGATTCGAAGCGACAGGTCGGAGACCGATCCCAGGCGGCTGATGGCGAATTTTTTTCCCTTGAGCTGGCCGGCTGTTTTAATAGCCGGCGAAGCGACGAGAGTGTACGGCAGCGAGTCAATGAAGACCGCGAGAGTCGCGGTGTCGGCTCCGCGCATTTTTGCATCGACAATGGAACTGGTCCCGCCAGCATGAAACTGAACCGAACCCGACAACAACGTTTGGACCGCGAGAGGCCCGCCTTGAATTGTGATGACTTCGGTATCCAATCCGTGTTTCTTGAATAGGCGCCGGTCTTGCGCAACCCAAAGCGGCAGCAACTCACCACTCAAGCCGGCGCTGGCGATTCGAACAGGCGCGGCGTCGGCGGAGGGCAAAATAGAAAAGACGGCTAACCAGAACACAAGGCCGAACAAGATTCGTCGCATTTTGCCTCCTTGGCGCTTGGCGCCGGCTCGGGTTCCTAGTCTCGGGTTAAACGCGAACCCGAAACTCTGAACTCGAAACTGCCGTGCAGCGAGGGAGAACTCTTGCATTCAACATTGAACATTAAACCTTGAACTTTGAACTAGTTGTACTGAAACTGACTGCCGACCTTTCTCGGAACGTAACGACCGACGGGATCCCCGACCATTTCCATCGCATTGCTTTGGTTCGACCATTCCGCGACGATGTTGCCGCGGACAATCGTCATCACCGGCCAGCCTGTGAATTCCCACCCTTCATAGATAGACCAGCCGGAGGAAGTGTAGAGCATATCCGGCTTCACCGCGGCTTTTTTATTTAGGTCCACAACCACAACGTCTCCGTCCGAGCCGACTCTGATGATTCCTTTTTTGGGAAACAGCCCAAATACTTTGGCATTGCTCTCGCAACAAACCTCCACCATGCGTTCCAGGGTTATACGTCCCTGGTTAACTCCCAAGCTGAGCATCACTTGCATGTAGGCTTCCACGCGAGATGAGAAGCCGCTGACGCTCTTCCAGACGTCACCTTTGACTTCCATTTCGCTGCGCGGCACGCCATGGTTCACGTGATCTGTGCCGACGCAGTGAATTCTTCCCTCTCGGAGCCCGGTCCAGATTCTTTCAATCGTCTCTTTGCTGCGAAGCGGAACGTTGAGCTTCCAGACGTCCCTGGCGAGAGAGAGGTAGCATGGGGCCGTCTGCGCGTAAACCGTTAGACCGTCTTTGCGCGCGCGCTGCACTTCGTCCATGGTCTCATCGCAGGTGCAGTGCTGGATGTAAAGCGGACACTTCAACAATCCCGCGAAATAAGCAAACTGCCGGACATGGGCCGCCTCCGCGAAATGCGGGGAGCGGTCATCCCAGGCGCCGATGTCCATGCGCCCTTGTTTTTTGAGCCTCTCTTCGAGAACTCGCACGATGCCCCAGTTTTCGCAGTGAAGGCTCACGATGCCCGGAGGCCCAAGCCTGGCGACGTGCTCCATGCCTCGGTAAACAGTTCCGTCGTCGAAGCCGAAAAATCCCATGCGCTTTTGAGAGAGCCATCCCGAATTTTCCGGTCGCATCATGTGGAGATAATACTTGAACGAGGTAATGCCGAATTTCTCGGCGTATTCCGGGATCTCCTCGGCCTGGCCGTCATTGGCGAGGATTGGCGTTAGAAAGAAATCTACGCGCGAGTGTTTCTCACCGGCCTCTTTGAAATTCGGGAACACGTTGTTGAAAGAGACGATATCGCTCGGGTCATTTTCGAGCTTGTGTTTCATCTGCATGTTGGGACTGGTGAGCTGCATGCCCCAGGTGGTCACGCCCGTGGAAGCGGCGGCTTTGGTTTCGCTGATGAGATCGTCCGTAATCGGCCGGTGGATTCCCAGGTGGACCTCGGGGTCGATCAGACCCGGAAGAATGTGCTTTCCGCCGACGTCGATCACCTTCTGCGCGTCAGGCAATGCGGAGTCCTTGCCGACGGCGATAAACTTACCGTCTTTTATCGCCACTCCGCCCGCGACAATTCCGTTTGAGGAAACTATATTTCCATTCTTGAGGACCAAATCAGCGCGTTCCGCCATCGTCGTTCTCCATTTCGTTGTGTCAAATGTTCCGTGTGTCTAACCGCGGAGGCGCAGAGAGCGCGCAGTTTGTGTCTTGCGTCTCGTGTCTAGAGTCTCGGGTTTCCAACTCGAGACCCAAGAACCAAGACTCAGGACTGCTTCTTTGCGAACTCCGTGTCTCTGTGGTGAATTCCAGATCATATCGGATAGGTTGCGTATCCAAGCTTCCTCGCTTGGTACTTTCCTCTCGGTTTACTCACCATCTGATGCTTCTGTTCCTTCTCATTCCACTCTGAAGCAACCTCGCCGCGCAAGATAACCTGATACGGCCAGCCGGTGACCTCCCAACCTTCAAAAATGGACCAGCCGGCGGAGGTCAAGAGCATATTTTTATTGATCGTTTGTTTCTTTTTCAGGTCCACCAGCACGATGTCAGCATCGGCGCCCACTCGGAGCACGCCTTTCTTCGGAAAAAGACCAAAGGCTTTGGCGGGATTCTCGCAACAAAACTCGACGCAGCGCGGCAAAGTGATTCGTCCCTTATTAACGCCTTCGCTCAGCATGACCGGAAGCATCGCTTCGACTCGCGAAGAAAATCCGCTGACGGTTTTCCATACGTCGCCTTTCACTTCCATCTCTTCTCTCGGCACGCCGTGGTTCACATGATCCGATCCGATGCAATCGACATCGCCATTGGCCACAGCCTTCCAGAGCCGATCCATCGTCTGCCGATCTCGCAGCGGGACGTTGATCTTATAGGCATCGTGGTCGAGCGTCAGGTAGACAAAGCCGGTCTCACCGATGATTTTTACTCCTTCGTTGCGAGCGAGTTTGATCTCATCGATGCTTTCCTGGGTCGTGGTGTGAACGATGTAGAGAGGGGATTTGGTGACCCGGGCGAGATAGGCGTACTGGCGCACGTGAATGGCTTCGACAAAGTGCGGACAACGCTCATCCCATGCAGCGTTGTCCTTGCGCCCCTGTTTGATCAAACGCGCTTGAAGGACACGGATGATTTCCCAGTTTTCCGGATGAATACAGGTGATACAGGGAGGACCCAATCGTCCGACGTGCTCCATTCCAATGTAGACGGTCCCGTCGTCGAACCCATACACGCCAATCTTTTTCTGCGGCTCCCACTGTCCTAAAGTCTCCTGTCCGCGCTTCAGATGAAGATAATATTTGTAGGAGGTCGCGCCATATTTCTCCGCCAGCAGCGGAATCTCTTCGACCTGCGCGTCGTTCGCGACAAGCGGGGTTAAAAAGTAATCCACCATCGAGTGCTCGTTGCCCATATCCTCGTACGCCGACATGACGTGACTGAAAGGCACGCTGTCCTGAATCTCTTTAACTGGTTTGAAGGTGCGGCTAATCGTGGGACTTGTGAGCATCATGCCCCAGGTAGTAACTCCCCCCGCGATGGCCGCCTTAGTTTCCGAGACGAAATCGTCTTGCAACGAACGGTGAACGCCGAGATGCGTCTCCGGGTCGACGACACCCGGCAAAACGTAATTTCCCTTCGCGTCGATTGTCTTTTTTGCCGGAAAGGCGCTCAAATCGGTTGCAATCGCAGCGATCTTCTCTCCCTTAATTCCGATGCTCGAAGATATGACATCCGGCGGGATAACCAGCTTTCCATTGTTGATGACTAAATCAAATTCCATAGGTCCGCTGGCCATAAGCTATTTTCCCTTTCTGAGATCTTGATTTTAGGTCGATGATGGTTGTTTGACTTCTTATGGAGCTACAACAGGGAACTGGTTCTTGTCAATTCAATCGAGTCGTGAAGAACCCAAGTATTAATCGCTGCGATGAAGTGGATATATGTGAACTAAACTATGTTGGCAGAAAAGGTGAGCTGTGATAGAGGAGCAACCCAGTGAAAAGCGCGACAATAATTTGAGGAAATAACTATTATGGCTCTCGGTGAGATGGACCTCGTGATCCAACATGGGCAGGTGGTGACCAGTAGTGGGGTGAACGAGCTGGCAATCGGTATCAAGGACGGGAGGATTGCCGCTTTAACTTCGGGAACCGAATCGGTCGAGGCGCGGCAAACTATTGATGCTGAGGGCAAATATGTCTTGCCCGGGATTGTGGACCCCGAAAATCACATGGGAACGCATCGTCCACTGAAAGACAGCTTAAATAGTGAGACGCAAGCTGCAGCCGCCGGCGGAGTAACTACCTGGGGAATGATGCAGGCGAGTCCCAAGCTCAGAAAAAAATATATCCATGAACCTGAACCGAGAGATGTTGTCCCGTTTTCAGAGGTCATGCCGGAGTTCATCGAGATCGTTGAATCGCATTCTTTTGTGGATATTTTTCTTACCGGCTTTATTACAACTGATGAACAGGCACTCGACATTCCGAAAGTGGCCCGAGAATTCGGCGTCACGTCCTTTAAATATTATCTTCACATGATGCAGGGAGCACGGACTCAGGCTCAGTGGGCCGGGCGCGAGCGAGGCGGCTGGCTGGGCTTCGATGACGGAACGATTTATCTGGGGATGGAGAAAGCAGCCGAAATCGGACCTCCCGGAATCATCTGCATCCACCCTGAGAACTATGAGATCGCCCGCATATTCGAGGATCGGCTCAAGCGGGCGGGACGGACGGACATGGCCGCTTGGGATGAGCGCTCACCTCATTTTTGTGAAGCGGGACATGTGAGGACTTATGCTTATTACGCAGGCGTCACCGGCTGCCCGCTCTACGTCGTGCATACGACGACACAAGAATCCATAGACGAGATCCTCAAAGCCAGAGCGGAAGGCGTTAAGATTTACAGTCAAACCGGCCACCATTATCTGACCTTGTCGCACGATGTGTGGAAGATCAACGTTCCGCTTCGCGATGAAGCGACGATGGCTCGACTGTGGGAAGCTTTGCGAGCGGGGCACATCGACTGCATCGGGACTGACCACGTCGATTGGGGAATGTCGCGCGATCAGATGGACAAGGGCAATGTCTGGGAAACCAGCAGCGGCTTCCCGTCGCGAGTGGAGGCGTATTTGCCGGTGATGCTGACCGAAGTTCACAAAGGAAAGATTTCTCTGGAAAAACTGGTCCAGGTGTGTTGTGAGAATCCCGCACGGATTTTCGGCCTCTACCCCAAAAAGGGAGCGATCGGCGTTGGCTCCGATGCCGATTTGGTGATCGTCGATCTCGAGCGAACCGCGAAGGTGACACAGGACATGATCTACAGCTCCGCTGGCTGGTCAATCTGGGAAGGCAAAGAGCTTAAAGGCTGGCCGGTCATGACCATTCTTCGCGGAAGGGTCATCATGGAGTGGCCCGACGGCGCGCCGCACGCGATTATCATGAGTGAAAAGCCTGCCGGCCGCTATGTGCCGCGCAAACCCGGCCACCAGCTTTATCCGATCTAACTCAGCGAAGCGAAATTTTTTTCGGTACTGACTGGAGGAAATTGCTTATGCTGCGACGCTGCCAAGTGATGGTCTTGTTCCTGATTGTTTTCTTTATCCCCGCGCTCGTCTTCGCTCAGAGGGTCAGAACCAGCTATGGCGGCACGTCCGGCTACAACGTACCGCTTTGGGTGGCGCATGAGGCCGGTTTTTTTAAGAAGCAAGGACTCACTTCTGAGCTGATTCTCATCAGCGGCGACGCCGCGAGTTTGCAGGCGCTCTTGGCCAACGATCTCGATTTCACCAACGCCGCGGGAACGACGCCCATCCAAGGAACGCTTCAAGGCGCCGACTTTGTCATTGTCGCCTCGTCCTACAATCTGATGCCGTACAGTTTCGTCGTCACTCCCGACATTCGCACCGCGGCTGACCTGAAAGGGAAACGAATGGCTGTTTCTCGGCTGGGCGGGATCACTGAATTTGGCGGCCGGCTGACCTTGGAGAAACTCGGTCTAGGGCAGAACGATATGACGCTGATTCAGGCCGGCGCCGATGCGCCGCGGATCGCCGCGCTCCAGTCCGGCGCCGTCGCGGCGACGGTGCTTGCCCCGCCGGGCCTCTACGTCGCGACTGCCCTCGGAAATAAAGTGTTGGCCGACCTCGGCGATCTGGGCGTCAAGTATCCTTCATCGGTGATCGTCACACGGCGCGCTTATCTGGCGCAAAATCGTCCGACCGTCAAAAAGTACCTGGCCGCATTTACCGAGGGGTTGCATCTTTATGCGGAGAACAAAGATTTCGCGCTCGGCGTCATGCAGAAATACGCCAAGCTCAAAGACCGCGACGCTATGTCCAGGTCCCATGACTATTTTGTGAAGAACACAACGCTTGTCCCTCTTACCGATCCGGTGGCGATCAAGAATGCATTGGGCGATAAAGCTGGAGCCCGCAACCCCGAGGATTTTTACGACAACTCGCTGCTGCAAGAATTGGTCAAAGAAGGGTTCGTCGATAAGCTGAGAAAAAAATAGTGTACGCCAAGTCGTGGCTGGAGCATTGACCAAATCCGCCGTGGGCGTAAAGGAGCATTGTCCGTGGCCCTGACCGAATCAGATAAGCGTGTAATAGATCTGATCGACGAGAAGGAACTGGTCGATCTGGCCGTTGCAATGGGCAATATCACGGCGCCGTCTGGCTACGAACAACCGATGGCGGACTTCGTACTCCGCTGGTTAACTGAAAACGGTTTTGAGAGATCATTCCAACAAGCGATCTGTGATGGCCGGTCGAACACGATCGGCATTCTCAACGGCCAAGGCGGAGGCCGAAACCTGATTTTTCAACAGTCACATGGACTCCGAACAAGGCATGCCGATGCGTGTGGACGAACCACCGCCGCCGGGTCCCACGGCGCGTGTCGACTATGATAAGAAGCGCATCTTCGGTGTGGCGGTGCAAAACGATCGCGGCCCGATGGCGGCGTTTATGATCGCCACCAAGGCGCTCAAGAATAGCGGCGTTCGGCTGGCCGGCGACGTTATCATGACCATGGTCGTAGGTGAGATCGGCATGGGCCCAGTGGATGAATTCCGTGGCGCCAAATATATCGGCAAAGGGTTCGGCAGCCGCCACGCGGTGACCCACGGCGTCAACGGCGATTTTGCTTTGATTGCCGAGACCACCGACTTTGGCGTCACTTGGATAGAAGCCGGCGCGGCGTACTTTAAAATCACGTTGGAAGGGCGGAGTTTCTACACGCCGCGCATCCCGCCGCGCGGCGCCGTTGAAGACAATCCCAACGCGCTGATCAAAATGATTCCCGTGATCGAAGCGATCGAGAAATGGGCAGTGGAGTACGAGCACAAATATACAATCGATTACCCGGTAGGGAAGATGGTCCCGAAAGTGAGCATTGGTGCGATCCGTGCCGGCGCGCCCTATAAGCCGAGCACGACGCCTCGCAGTTGCAGTATTTACGTAGACGTGCGCGTGCCGCCGCCGGTGCCGTTCTCGCAAGTGGAAAGGGAATTAAAGCGAGTCGTCAGCGCGGTGGGACTGGGTGGAAGCGTCGAGTGTTTCATGGCGCGCAAAGGCTACGAAGGCAAAAATGTCGAACCGTTGGTCGATGCGATTTGCCGCCGCCCATGTGGCGGTGCGAGGTAGCCAGCCGCCACCGGTAGATACGCCGGAAACCAGTATGTGGCGTGATATCAACATTTTCAATGAAGTCGGCATCCCCGCTGCAACTTTCGGCATGCCGCGCAAGAGCGCGCCCGATGTGCCCGAACGGTTTATCGAGATTCAGGACATTGTCGATGCGGCGAAGATGTACGCGCTGGTCGCGCTCAAGATCTGTGGCTGACCGTCGTTTACCGCAAGGTTTCAAATTTATGAAATACGTTGTGGGCGTGGATATCGGCGGCACCTTTACCGATTGCGTGGTGGTGGACGAAGCCGGGCGGATCACCGTCGGCAAAGCGCTTTCGACCCCCGACGATTTTTCCCGCGGCGCAGTCAACTCGGCGGCCGATGCCGCGAGCAACCTCGGCCTTTTGAATGCCAGTGAATTGCTCAAACGCTCGCGCCTGTTTTTTCATGCCTGCACCATCGGCGATAACACGTTGATCACTCGCACCGGCGCCAGGACCGGCTTGATCATGACCAAAGGATTCGGCGACAGCCTGCACATCATGCGCGGCAAGGTCGCTGAAGGGTTGACGGAAAACGAAACCGCGCACCGTGCCGCGCTTTATAAGCCCGAGCCGTTTGTGCCGCGCAAATTGGTCGAAGAAGTGCCGGAGCGGATCGATTACAAAGGCCAGGAGCTGATCCGCCTCGATGTCGGCGTGGCGGAAAGGGCGATCGACCGGCTCGTCGCCAATGGCGCAGAATCGATTGCCGTGTGCTTTCTCTGGTCGATCGTGAACGATGCCCATGAAAAGCACATGGCCGAGATTCTAAAGAAGAAAAACCCCAACCTGTTCCACACGCTGTCGAGCGAAGTCGCGCCTTACATCGGCGAATACGAACGTTCGGCGACCACGGTTTTCAACGCCTATATCGGGCCGAAGATTTCCACCTACCTGCAAAACCTGCAAAGCGTCCTGAAAGACCAGGGCCTGCAGCGTGAGCCCTTGATCATGCAGGCCTACGGCGGCGTATTGGGCATCGACGCGACCTGCAAGAACGCCGTCGGCGTGATCGAGTCGGGGCCCGCCGCCGGCATCGTCGGTACGCGTTTTTTAGGCGAGCATATCGGCGAGAAAAATATTCTTGCCACGGATATGGGCGGTACGACTTTCAAAGTCAGCCTGGTGCGCCATGGCGTGATCGAACGCGACTACAAACCGGTCATTCTGCGCTACAACATTCTCTCGACCAAGATCTGGGTTGAATCCATCGGCGCCGGCGGCGGCAGCATCGCCTGGATCGATCCGGAGACGGGCCTGCTCAAAGTCGGACCGCAGGGAGCCGGGGCAGCGCCGGGACCGGTCTGCTACGACGTCGGCGGCAACGAACCGACGGTCTCCGATGCCGATCTGGTGCTCGGTTATTTGAACGAGAATTATTTTCTCGGCGGCCGGATGAAGCTCAACAAAGCCAAGACGCTGGCCGCCATCCGCGAAAAAATCGCCAAGCCTCTCAAGATGACCGAAGTGGAGGCCGCGAGCGGCATCTATCGCATCGCCAATTCGCATATGAGCGATCTGATTCGGAAAGCGACCGTGGAGAAAGGGCATGATCCGCGAAATTTCGTGCTCTTCGCCTTCGGCGGCGCTGCCCCGGTGCACGCCAGCCGCTATGCCGCGGAGCTGGGCGTGCGCCAGGTGGTGATTCCGCTCACCGCCTCCGTGCATGGCGCCACCGGTCTGATTAGTTCCGACGTAGTCTATGAGTACGGCAAGTCGGAGCATCTGCTCCTGCCGGTTGAGCCGGCGAGAGTCAACCAGATTTTCAGCGAATTGCTCGAACGCGCATACAAGGACCTGGCGGCGGCGGGTTTCGCACCGAACGAGATTCACGTCATGCGCAGCGTGGACATGCGCTATCGCTATCAGATTCATGAGTTGAACGTTCCGTTCTCTCCTGGTCTAGACAGCATCTCCGACGCGGACATGGCCGCGTCGTCCGATCTCTTTGACGAGATGTACGAAAAAGCTTTCGGCCAGGGCTCGGGGTACCGCGAAGCCGGCAAAGAAATTCTCACGTTGCGGCTTACAGCTATGGGGTTGCTCAAGAAACCGGACATCAAGGCTGAAACGGTTGCCCCGAGGGACGGCAGTGTCGCGCTCAAGGGTGAGCGTCAAGTCTACTTCGAGGAGAACCGCAGTTTCACTGCGACGCGCGTCTACGATTTCAACCAACTACGGCCGGGAGCTGAATTCGCCGGCCCGGCGATTATCGAAACTCCAGTGACCACTGTGGTTGTAAATCCCCACGACCGAGCGGCCATGGATGGCTACCGCAACATCAGAATTTACGTCGGAGGAGCATGAGGGTGACGTCAAATCCCATTGTGACGAGCGTCGATCCAATTACTTTCGAGATTCTCTCGCATCGCGTCTACCAGATCGCCAAGGAGATGGGCACGACCCTGGAACGCGTCGGCGGCACGGTGAACACGACGCAGATGCACGATTACATGGCTGCGCTTTATCTGGCTAACGGCGACGTGCTCTGCGCCGGCGATGCCATGGGTTGGCATGTGGCCTGCGCCGGAGTCGCGGTCAAGCGCATCATCGAGCGCTTCGAGAAGGACGGGGGTATCCACCCCGACGATATTTTTCTCCTCAACGATCCTTACGTAGCGGCGATCCATCAGTCGGATGTCTACGTGGTGTCGCCGATTCATTTCAAAGGCAAACTGATGGGATGGAGCGCAACCTTTGTCCACGTGATGGATATCGGCGCTATGTCCCCTGGCGGCAATTCGCCCAACGCCACCGAGATCTGCCACGAAGGGATTCGCATTCCCGGCATCAAGCTGGTCGAACGGGGCGAACTGCGCAAGGATTTATTCGATGCGTTTATCAACATGACGCGGCAGCCGGTGATGGTCGGGCTCGATCTCAAATGCGAGATCGCGGCGAATAACGTGGCGAAATCGCGAATTCAGGCTTTATACGAGCAATTCGGCTCTGAGTTGGTCGCCGCCGTCTCACAGGAGATGTTGCATTATTCCGAAGCGATCTTAAGAAAGAGAATCGGTGAGATCCCCGACGGCGAGTGGCGCGAGACGGGTAGTATCCATGCGGGCGACACCTGGAAGGTCGATGTCGCGCTCAAGAAAACCGGAGATCGTTTGCTGTTTGACTTCACCGGCAGCAGCCCCCAGGCGAAAAAGGGGATCAACTTACCGTACCATGCGACGTTCGGTGCGTGTTACGAGGCGATTCTCTCGACGATGGCGTACGACCTTCCGAAAAATCACGGCGCCCTCAGACCCATCGAAGTGATCGCGCTCCCCGGGACGGTGGTCAACTGCACAGCGCCGGCGCCTGTTTCGCTCAACACCACCTCCGCCGGGTCGACGGCGAAGTTCGTCGCCAATTCGGTCATCATCCAGATGCTCGCCACCAGTGAAAAGTGGCGCGGCGAACTCATGGCGCTCAACGTCGGCCATCGGCTGGCACGCCACGCCGGCGTCAATCAATATGGCAACTATTATGTGTCGACACTTTCCGAAGGCGCCCTCGACGGCACCGGCGCGCGCTCCGACAGAGACGGTGATGATACCGGCGATGGCCTGAGCTCGCACAATATCGAATGGGTCGAGGCGAACTTCCCTCTGCTTTATTTGTTCCGACGCAACACCCGCGGGGGCGGCGGCGCCGGCAAATTCCGCGGCGGCGCCGGCAGCGAATCTGCGCTCACTGTGCATGATGCGCCGCAAGGTAAAATTAGGGGCGTAGCGCTCGGTGTGGCCGGCTTGCGAAATTCCGGGCAAGGGTTATTCGGCGGCTATCCCGGCGCGCCGAGCCTGCTGACGCTTATCCAGGGCGCCCGCGTCGAAGAAACCATTGCCGCAGATCAGGCGCCGGACGAACTCGCCGCGCTCGGCGGCGACAGCAGACTGTTGCCGTACTGTGAGTTTGATCTCGGCCGCAACGATATTCTTTACATGCGTATGGCGAGCGGCGGCGGCTACGGCGATCCCCTCGAACGTGAACCGCAGCAGGTCTTGCGCGACGTCGATGAGGGCGTCGTGTCGCGCGAAGAAGCGCGGGCGATCTACGGCGTGGAGATCGATGGCGATGAGCCGAGGCTGAATCAAACGGCGACGGATAAACTGCGGTCCGACCTGTTGAAGCAGCGGTTGCAGGAGTAACCATGAAAGTCTCGCGGTCCGCGAATGTTGGACCTGAATTGAGTGTTACCTTCTGTTCCGATAAGCGAGCCGGGCGCGAGTCATGCGCTCGCGGAGGCCGCCGTCCTTGACGAAGTCTCTTTCCAAACGGCGTAGTTGCTGATCAATCAGATAATTGGTTTGGTGAATAAGGCAAATAGCGATATTCGCGATCACCTCTGGTGGGCGAGTTTCTGGCGATAATGTTCGTAAGTCTGTGGCGTTTGGCGGCCGAGCTGGCGGACGTATCGTGCCTCCTTGGAATCTTTGTCCCAAATCTCCAGGTCGCGAGCGCGGAGGTAATCTTTGTAGTCGTCCAATAATTCTTCCAGGCTAGCGCGGGCGACGTTGTAAGCTTGATCTCGGTTTCCTTCGAAGTGAGAGCTGCTTTGCTGCCTTCCAGAATGTTCTTCTTGCCGGAGCGGGCGGACTGAATCATCTGGTCCACAGTACGGTCGCCTTTGGCGAGGAACTTGTGCACAAAACGGAAAGTAATGTCATAAACGATCTCGGCTTTCTGAAATGAGAGCAGGGTCTGATAATCACCGCGCGGCTGAAGTAGTCGGTCAGCATTCTGGGAGTTATGAGAATTATGGGAAGAATGGGAAGTATGCTTCCTATAACTCCCATCATTCCCATTCTTCCCATTACTCTTATCCTTTTTCATTGCAGAGATGTCCCTTACAGCACCGGATTTCTTTTGTGCCACTCGGTCGCGCCTTCGTAGGCTGCCGCCACTTGAAAGACGACGTCTTCGCGAAACGGCGGCGCGACGATCTGCATACCGATAGGCAAACCGCCGGACGAAAAGCCGCAGCAAATGCTCATATCCGGAAGTCCCGTGACGTTGAAGGGAATCGTGTAGCGGGTCAGAAAATTTCCGGCGCGGTCCTGCAAGTTGATGCGCTTGCCGTCGGCTTCGATATAGCCGCGGTTGCAATCGTCGATGGTCGGCGCCGGGCTGAAGATAGTCGGCGCGACGATGATCTGCACGGATTTGAAAGCTTCGTCGAACTCCTGACAGATCAAACGACGCACCCTCTGAGCTTGAACGTACACGGGTGCGGGAGTCAAAAGCCCGGCAATCAAGCTGTAGAGAAGGCCCGGGCTGTAGTCTCTTGGCCGCGTGCGGAGATAGTGGTCATGGTCGGAATTCGCTTCCGGGCGCGTGCTCGCCGCTTGCGCCGCGGGGACCAGATCGATATGCGGTATTTCGATCTCCTGAGTTCTCATGCCGAGTGATTTTAGAGTGTTCATAGCTTTGTCGACTGTTCGGCGCACTTCACTGACGATGCCCTGTTCGAAGTATCCTTTGATCAGACCGATCTTCATACCTTTGACCGGAGCACCGAGGGCTTTGGTGTAGTTCACAGTCGGCGCGTCGGAGCTGAGGGGGTCCTTCGGGTCATAGCCGGCAGTATGGTTCAACAGCAGCGCGCAATCTCTGACGCTGCGCGTGAGTATGCCGAAGTGATTGACGGTATAGCCGCCGGTGCCCGCAACGCCGCCGTAGGTACTGATTCTGCCGAACGTCGGCTTGAGCCCGACGGTTCCGCACAACGATGCCGGATTGCGCACTGAGCCTGCGCTGTCGGTGCCGATGGATCCCAGGCATAGGCTCGCGGCCACGGCGACGGCCGAACCGCTGCTCGATCCACCGGGTATTCGCGTGGTATCCCAGGGATTCAACGGCGTGCCGTAAAACGGGTTGATGCTGTTACTCCCCTTGGCCCATTCGTGCATGTTGGTTTTGCCAAGAATAATGGCGCCGGCCGCTTTGAGCCTTTCGATCACCGTGGCGTCATGATCCGGCACCCAATCCGCCAGGATTTTCGATCCCGCGGTGGTGATCACACCTTTGGTCGCGATGTTGTCCTTGATCGAAAGGGGAATGCCATGGAGCGGCCCGCGATATTTCCCCTGGCGAATTTCCTTCTCGGCTTTCCTGGCGGCGGCAAGGGCGCCGTCCTCGGCCATCGCGAGGTAGACGTTGAGTTTGGGATTGAGCTTGCCGATTCTTTCGAGATAACTTTTGGTGATTTCCAGCGGCGAGATTTGCTTTTTCTTGAGTAGCGGGCCAAGCGCGCTGATCGTCAAGCCTTCGAGATCGAGAGTCTTCATTTTTTGCCTTTCTTGGCCGCGGGAATTTTTCGCACCCGCTTGTCGATCATGGTAAGCGGCGTGATGCCGTCGACATTCACTTCGAACAACGGCTTGAACAAGAGCGCTGCTTCTTCGGCCTGCTGCGCCACGAGGTCGATTTCCTTGTCGGTAAGCTTGAATTGGTATTCGTCGTTGAGTCGTCTTACTGTGTCTTGCATAGTTTTGACCTACTTTCCGGTTGAGAGTTGTGGTTCTACAATCGCGTTGTTGGTTTCTACAATCGGGTGTCCGAGCTGTCAACGACCCGGTGCTGCCTGGTTCGTTCTGACAACCGCCTTGACGTCGAGAGAATCGATGCGATAGGAAGGTGATGCTTTGGCGTTGAGGTTTTGAACCGGTCGATAACCGCAGAGCAACAACCGCTTGCAACAATGCAGGAAACGCGACAGCGATGTTTCGAGTCATTCTTCCCACGCTCTCATTTCTGGTGATTCTAATCCTGCCGCGCATCGGCCATGGCCAAGCCATCAGGATCAGTTACGCCGGCACCTCCGGTTACAACGTTCCCATCTGGGTGACCCACGAGGCGGGCCTGTTCAAGAAGCATGGTTTGAACAGCGAACTGATCATGATCTCCGGCGCGGCGCAGAGCATGCAGGCGATGCTCGCCAATGAAACTCAAGTGGCCAACACGTCGGGTTCAGCGCCGATCAATGCAAAGCTCAAAGGCGCCGATGCGGTCATCGTCGCCAGCTCCTATGATCTGATTCCCTATGGCATCGTGGTTCATAAAGACATCCGTATGCCGGCGGACCTCAAGGGAAAGAGGATCGCGATATCGCGCTTCGGCGGCATTACCGAGCTGAGTGTGAAATTGGCCGTCGAGAAATTCGGCTTGAACGAAAAGGACGTGACGATGATCCAGGCCGGCGCCGACGCGCAGCGGATTCCTGCGGTGGCCACAGGCGCAGTCGCCGCTTCGGTGCTCGCGCCGCCGGGACTTTTCGCGGCTAGCGCGCAAGGGCTCCGGGTGCTCGCTGACTTGAGCGATCTGGGCGCTAAATATCCGACTTCGGTATTCTTCGTCATGCGTTCCTATCTGACGCAGCAGCGCGTGGCGCTAAAAAGGTTTCTCTTGGCCTTGATCGAAGGGCTGCATGTCTATGTCAACGACAAGGATTTTTCCATGCGCGTGATGCAGAAGTACACCAAGCTAGGTGATCCTGAGATCGTCGCGAAGACGCAAGATTATTACTCTAAGAAGACCCTTGTGGTGCCGTTTACAGACGCGGCGGCGATCAAGAATGCCTTGCCTGCGGATGCCGGCGCGGGGCGTAAGCCGGAAGAGTTTTACGATAATTCGCTCATCCAGGAAATCGTCAAAGACGGATTCGTCGAGCAGCTCAAGAAAAACATGCGCTAGCGAGGAGAGGTCATGAACCAGGTCGACGTGCTTCTAAAGAATGGCAAAATTGTCACCCAGGGCAAGGTGATCGAGGGCTTCGTCGCGGTGGACGGTGAAAAAATCGTCACCGTCGGACAGGGCGATCACGCGCCTGACGCGCGCAAGGCCATCGATCTCAAAGGTCGAGTATTGATTCCCGGTGTGGTCGATCCCGAATGCCATTTTGGCAGCCACCGTTGGGTTGGCGATGAGTTCGACTCGGAAACCCGCGGCGCTGTCGCCTACGGCATCACCACCTGGGGGTTCATGCAGCCGAGCGCCAACATGGGACAACCGTACAAAGCTGAAAAGACCGCGGAGGAAGTACCGCTTTACGCCGAAGTGTTCGATCTGTTCAAAAATATGGGCGAAGAGCGCTCGATGGTTGATTTCATCTTGACGCCGAAAATTTTGAAGGACGAACATGCTTTGGAAATTCCCCGGCTGGCGCGCGATTACGGCATCACTTCGTTCAAGTATCAACTGCATCTGATGCATCCGGAGCGCACGGCGACTTACTGGCCGCAAAGCAAAAGTCAGGGCTATTTCGGTTACGACGACGGCACGATCTATCTCGGCATGGAAGCAGTCGCCAAACTGGGTCCGCCGGCGATTGTCTGCATGCACTGCGAGAACTGGGAGATCGCCCGAATCTTCGAGGAACGCCTGCTCAAAGCCGGCCGCAAAGAATACAAAGTCTGGAATGAGCGCTCGCCGCATTTTTGCGAAGCCGGCCATGTCCATGCTTACACGTACTACGCGCGCATCCTAAAATGCCCGCTCTATATCCAGCACACCACCACCCCTGAAACCATCGAAGAGATCACGCGCGCCAAAGGGGACGGTGCCACTGTGTACGCGCAGACCGGTCCGCACTATCTCAGCCTCACCGAAGACGCGTGGCGCATCAACGTACCGCTGCGCAGCGCCGAAACGATCGAAGTCCTCTGGCAGGCGCTCGCTGATGGCCGTATCGATACGGTCGGCAGCGACCACACCAACACCGGCAGATCGCGGAAAGAGATGGAAGTGCCCGGCGATATCTTTGCCACCCGGACCGGGTTTTCTTCCCGCGGCGAGGCGGCCTTGCCCGTGATGCTGAGTGACGGAGTGAACCGCGGAAGGATTTCACTGGTTCGAATGGTTCAGGTCTGCTGTGAAAACACGGCGCGAATTTTTGGACTTTATCCGAAAAAGGGTGTGATCGCGCCGGGCTCCGACGCCGACCTCGTGGTCGTGGACCTCGATCGCACCGTCACCGTGACCAACGATATGGTTCATACGTCGGCCGGCTGGACACTTTGGGAAGGCAGACAAATGAAAGGCTGGCCGATCATGACCATGCTGCGCGGAAAAATCATCGCCGAGTGGCCCGAAGGCGGCAAGAGACCGGAAATCGTCTCGAAACCGTTTGGCCGCTACCAGCCGCGTTCGCTAGGGTAAGACTGATTTAACAAATCTTCCGATGAAGACTCTCCTCGAACACGCGACCGTCGTCACGATGAATGCCCGCAAGGAGATTTTCTACGACGCGCATGTGCTGATTGAGGACAGTCGGATCGCGAGTGTCGGAGGTGTGAACTCTGGCGAAGCCGATCAGGTGATCGATTGCCGCGGTAAAATTATCATTCCCGGTCTTGTCAGCGCTCACTCTCATCTCACCGGACTCCTTCAACGAGGGTTATGGGATGAGAACAGTTTCGAGTCCTGGTCGCAAAAGTCTACGGCAACAGAGAAGTTATTCCACGCTTCTGCGGAAGATATCTCCATGCTCCACTGCGCGGCTTGTGTGGAGTTTATCAGGCACGGCGTGACGACGGTACTCAACATGTTTACCGTTCCGTCGGGCGTTCCGCTGGAATTTATCGATGCTTCCTGTCGCGCGCTCCGGGATAGCGGCATCAGGGGCATTCTCGCGCTTTCTGTCAAAGACCAATCGCCAGACAATCAGGCTATTGTTCTCGATCCGATTCATGCCGAATCCTGGGTTTTTCAAGCCAAGGAAGCAGCCGCGCATGTCAGGGAGTTTGGGTCACGAATCTCCTTTATGCTGGCGCCGTCGGCACCTCAACGGTGCAGCGACAATCTCTTAATCCAATGTAAAGTTCTGGCGGAAAATCTCGGCGTAGGTATTCACACACATCTTGCCGAAACCAAGTCTCACGCCGAAGTTGCAAGAAATCTCTACAGGGAGCCGATGGTAAAGCATTTGGAGAAGATCGGCTTTCTTGGACCTCATCTCTCTGTGGCTCACGCGATATGGCTGGATGAAGAAGAGATTGATATCCTGAGTCGCCATTGGGTCAATGTTGTTCATAATCCATCGAGCAACATGAGGCTCGGCAGTGGAGTTGCCAAAGTTAAAAAGATGCTCGACCGAGGCATTACCGTTGGACTGGGAGCAGACAGTGTCAATGCGGGCACTGTTTACTCAATCTTCGAGCAAATAAAGCTTGCGATATTGCTGCCGAGGGCCGTGTGGGAACCGAAAGACTGGATTTCGTCTGACGAGGCGTTTCAAATGGGATGCCTGGGCGGCGCTAAAGCAATGTTTCTAGAGAACGAAATCGGGTCGATTGAAGCCGGAAAGAAAGCAGACCTCGTGGTGCTGAAACCTTCAACCAGCCTTTTGCCTCTAAATAATCTCACAGCCCAGATTGCATTATCCGAAAGCGGTGAGTCAGTCGAGACCGTTTTCATCGATGGAGCGCCGATTTTGCTTAACGGGCGGGTCACGAAGGTCGATGAAGACGCTCTTCTCAAAGCGCTTTCATCCCTGGGACCTAGAATCTCAGCTGCGGTAAATACTTCGTTCCATTGAGCTGCCCCGTCAAATGCACAATCCAGCTTTTCGGATTGGAATCGATCTTGGTGGTACAAAAATCGAGGCTATCGCGCTTAGCGAAACCGGAACCGTTCTGGCTCGTCACCGAGTAGCTACGCCGAAGGGCAATTACGAGGTTACCATTAAGGCCATTGGCGATCTCGTTTCTGCCATCGAAAAAGAACTTGGAGGTTCGGGTACCGTCGGTCTCGGTACGCCGGGCGCTATTTCTCCGGCAACAGGACTAATCAAAAATGCTAACTCGACCGTACTGATTGGCCACGCGCTCGACAAAGACTTGAGCGCGTCGCTCGGCCGTGAGGTTCGGCTTGCCAATGACGCCAACTGCTTTGCTCTGTCCGAGGCAGTCGACGGCGCAGCGGCTGGAGCTGAGATTGTCTTCGGCGTTATCATCGGGACCGGCACCGGCGGCGGAATCGCGATTGGAGGTAAGATCTTATCCGGGGTTAACGCAATTGCAGGAGAATGGGGACACAACCCCATACCGTGGCCTCGGCAAGAGGAGTCACCCGGGCCACAATGCTACTGCGGTAGGAACGGATGCTTGGAAACATTTTTATCGGGCCCTGGCCTGTCCCGAGATTTTCGTAATGCAACTGGAACTCACCTCGATCCTCCTGACATCGTTCGGCTAGCGCAAGCGAACGATCAGGTGGCCGAAGCATGTCTCAGCCGATACGAGGACCGACTGGCGCGGGGCCTGGCTCATGTTATCAACATCCTGGATCCCGACGTAATCGTTCTCGGCGGCGGTATGTCGAACATCCAGCGACTTTACCAACACGTCCCACGGTTCTGGGGCCGATACGTCTTTTCGGACAGCGTGAATACCAAACTTGTTCGTCCCGTTCACGGAGACTCCAGTGGAGCGAGAGGCGCAGCGTGGCTCTGGCCACTGGGCTAGTCAACGTTTTGGGTGAGAGGCGCGATCCACTGCGTCCCTCTCAACCCAACGGTTAGGGCTCAGTTGAGTAAGCGACGCACTTTTCACGGAGTAGCGGGCTCCATGCCCTTCCCCTTGATCACCGCTGCCGCCTCCGGCGTGCGGAGGTGGTTGACCAGTAGCTTCGCTACGTCGGCGTTTTTGGCGCTAGCCATGATTGCCGCTGAAACGACAATCGTGTCCTGAAGATCACCGGGCAGCGGCCCGACGATCTCGATTCCGGTAACCCGAATAAGCTCCTGGAATTGATGCACACCGATCTCGGCTTCGCCGTTTGCAACCAAAAGTCCAACCGCGTCGCCGCCGGCGGTTTTCGGGAAAACCGTCTTCGTTTTCATTTCGGTGGCGATCCCCAGGGGATCGAGCACCTTAGCGAAATGGACGCCGCTCGCGCCGCCCCGCGCCGGATCGGAATAGGTGATCGACTTTGCGGCCAATAGCGTGCGCTTCAAAGCCTCTGGCGACGAGATGTCGGGCCTAGGGCCGCCCTTGCGAACGGCTACGCCGATGCCGGAGCGGGCGATGACGGTCACGTTGTCCGCAGCAGCCTTGCCGTCCTTCACGAAGCTTTCGATCCCCTGCCGGGGAATGATGACAACATCGGCAGCTTCGCCATCTTGAATACGCTTTACGACCGCACCCACGCCCTCGAACGTAATTGTGAGCTTGTGTCCGCTCGCGTGCTCGAACTTCGGCCCGAGGTCTTCCATGACGGGTCGCATCGCGAGGGCGCTCAACACTTTGAGTTCGGCAGCTTCGGCCTTTGAATCGTTTATCGGTCTGAATAACCACGGCGTAGTGGAACCGACACAGGTCATGGTGATGGAAGAAGAATTCCGTGTTCAGCCCGATTAATTCTCCGTTCTTGCGCGGCACGAAAATATCCGCTCCTTCTCCGGGAGGATAGTCAGCTCGGGACCGAATCGGCTGTATTTCAGACATCAGCGGTTGGTGGAGTTACGAAGGTATGGGGGCATAACTATTAAGTGAGCCGCCGTTTGTGGCGACAAAGGCCGGTCGGCTTATCTCCACTAACGGCTCCACCAATCAACTCCAAAATCGATTGCAATATCCACTAGCTACTTCGCCTTGTCAACGTTAAGCTCCCGCCAAACGCTGCCGAGCCGGGCAGGTTATCTCCCTAATGATCGGCGGCTTATTTCGCCCAGCGCTTAGTTAGCATAAGCGATCGGTAGGGCTGTTAACGCCTCCGGAGAACCAGGGCCAGAGTACTTTTCTCTTGTCCTATTAACAAAATGATTATCTGAGCCATATTGTCGGTGGTAGACATCTGCGATTTCGGAGAGTTTGGAACGAAGTTATTTCCAGCTGGTCAACAACGACTCTGATTTTTTATCCTGCACTTGCAGCAGCCTGCTACGCGCGGGAGCCGCCGGTCCAGCGGAGCAGATTCAGGAATTCGCGCCGGGTCTTCGGCCCATAAGTCAGATAGTGCGGCTCGGGGTGCTCGCGATAGGCGAGACGCTCGCTGGACACACGGTCGGCGCGGGTGTGCTTCTTCACTTCATCGGCGCTCATCGCATACGGTCGGGTCGCGTTTAACCCAAAGATCTTGGCGCGTAGCGCCGGCGTAATTTCGGGGTAGCCGTGCTGTGCGCGGAGTTCGGGCGAGACCTGGAAGGCCCGAAACGCCTGGATCTGGTCCTGTGGCGAGCCGTACCAGATGGAGTCAGTGCCCCAGAGCACGTTGTTCTCGCCGCAGTACTTGAGGAGTTTTCCAAGCGCATGCGCCGCGCTGTCTGGGTCGGATTTGTCTCGAATTTTTTTGGCTTCTCATTGCATTGTAATTATGTGGTTAAATTCGGCGCGATCGTTAACGAAATCAATTCGCTGACCTGCTCGACTTCATCCAACCGACGCAAGCACACCAGGAGATCGTCAATCTGCTTCGGTGGAAGCAGCGGCTCTGCCAGCGGACGAAATTTACGCTCCTGTTCCTCGTCAGTCATGAACCGTTTGAAATGGCCAAGGTGGTAGGCCACTTTGGTCGAGAGAACCTTTCCTGACTTCATCTCGACATCCACAATGTTCAAAGGAACTTCCGGCCATGCAACGACGGGTTCGTCGCCGATCCGTATTTTGATTTTCTGCATGAGCGCACGCACAGCGGGCCGTTTGTAGTACACTTCGTCGTAATGGCGAATCTCCAGGTTGCCTTCCATAAGCGCAACGGCCATCACAAAGGGAAGACTGTGATCGGCGCTCTCTCTTGTTTCCGGCTGCCAATTCGCTTCTCCTGAGCCCATGACCTCGTAGCCGGCGGGAAAAGTCTGCAGGCGAATCTCTTTAATCTCATCGAGATCGGAGATTTCGGAGCGCAAGTTAAGAATGGCCTCTATCGCGTTTTGGGAAAAATAGCCTGAGGGAAATGCTTTCAACCGTGCTTTCATGATGCGATACGTCTCGGTGGAGTTCGCGAATGACGCGATCTCGAAGCGGATCCCTGTGCTACTCAGAAATCCCGCTTTACCTTCGAACGCTTCCTCCGGCCCTGTCATCCCTTTCGCAGCTAGCATGGCGCAAAACACGGCGTTCCTCGATGCGTTCGCTAACGCGCATCCCTTCCAATGGGAAATCTGACCTCTTCTGATTTGCTCAAGACTGATATGAGACGATACCGCCAAGCTGATCGCGTTAGCCATCTGTTCTTTCGTATGGCCGAAACAGTTTGGACGCCACGACAGCGGCTGCGATGACTCCGTAGGTCGACTGATCCCAACTGCGGCTGGGCTCTTTCGATCCGGCGTCGATGAGCCCACAAAACACCTCATAACCCAAAACCATTCCGAGGATTACGTCTTTGCCGTTGCCGTGTCTGGCGTCGACGACGGCGAACACCGGAGCAAGTAGATCGCTTGGGTGGCAGGTGGGCGAGCCGGCATACGTGTCATTGAAATCGAGATAGCGGATCATCACACCATTGGCGAAGGCGGCGAGGTCGGGGGAGGTTTTCTCAGATGCGGCGGCTCTAGCGATGCTGGCTGGAGGATTTTCGGCGCCGCCGACCGCGCAGCCGACGGTATCGATCACAATGTGCTTGGTCCGGCGTATCACTTCCTCCGGCAGATCGCGATACGACAACTTCAACGCATAGGCGCAAAGATGATTAATGACTCGGTCGGGCATCTTTACTGAGTCAACCTTCACAAAGTCGAGTTAAGTTTTCCGTCGGCGTGAACGCAACCATTACATAGCGCGAAGGATGTTTAAAGTTCAAGGTTCAACGTGGAGCTCGGCACAGCACACTGCCTTGAAGGGACGGCTATGATCAACAGATATGCGAGATGAAAAGGAACGGACTTACTCAGAAGATGACCAGAAAACGCGACCGGCTGGTAATCGATTGATTGCGTTAAATTCATCATGTTAAAAGGAATGCCGTAGTTATCAGCAAGGAGAAAATCGATGGGAGCGATCGATGCTGACGCGCATGTGATCGAGACGGTGCAGACCTGGAGTTATCTCGAAGTGGATGAGCGACGTTTCACGCCGCAACTAATGAGGCAAACTTCCGGAGAGGAACTCCTCAGTAACGAAGGAATCGCCGTGCGCGATTTCTGGGTGATCGAGGGCCGCGCGCACGGCAAGGACCGCAACGTCGGCACTAATACGCCTCAAGAATCGCGGGAGATGCTAAGCGTCAAGGCGCGGCTCAATCATATGGATGAGCTTGGAATCGAAACGCAGGTGCTTTATCCGACGCTCTTTCTCCGGCCGGTTGTGCAGGAAGCCGAGCGCGAACGCGCCTTGTGCAAATCATATAATCGCTGGATGGCCGATCTTTGGCGGCAAGGAAAGGGTCGGTTGCGTTGGGTCGCGAAGCCGCCGCTTCGCCTGCTCGAAAAATCGCCGGCCGTCGTAAGGAACGAACTTGAGTGGGCCAAGAACAACGGCGCGTGCGGCATCTTCATGCGAGGCTTGGAATGTGAGCGCGCCCTCGGCGCCCCATATTTTTACCCGCTGTGGCAGATATCCGGAGATCTCGATCTACCGGTCTGCATCCATTCCGCCAACGGTAGTTTTATTCATCATGAGTTTTTCAATGAGGACACGACCTTTACAAAGTTTAAGCTCGCCGTCGTTGGCGCGTTTCATACGGTTCTCGAAAAAGAGATCCCGACAAAGTTCCCGAAGGTCCGTTGGGGCTTCGTTGAGGTGAGCGCGCAATGGGTGCCTTATGTGTTGAACGATCTGGCCGACCGCTTCCGACGCAAGGGTAGATCGTTTCCCAAAGATGCGCTGGCCGTCAATAACATGTGGGTGGCCTGCGAGAACACGGATGATCTGCCCTACGTGTTGAACCACGCGGGTGAGGATTGTCTGATGATCGGCACCGATTACGGGCACCACGATCCTTCAACCGAGCTCAATGCCATTCATCTACTGCGTAATGATACGCGTGTTGCACCCGCGGCTATACGCAAAATTCTTGAGGTCAATCCGCGGAAGTTTTACGGCCTTGATTGACACGGGAAGATAGAGCGCCTCGAAGCTCGAGAAACTCTTTTTCAACTTCCTATTCGGCTAGAAAACGTACGGGCAGTCCTTTTGCGGCCAGAGCCTTTTTGTAGAGTTCGTCAGTGATTTTGTGAGAACGGTCGGGAATTTTTTTGATGCGACTGTAGAGGCGGTGCATTTTCTTGCTGATCGGCTCCACTCTCCGTACCAGATTTTCTTCGTCAATGCGCGTGAGGCGCCCGCCCACGACAACGATCCTGCCGGCGACGATAACCGTGTGAACAGACTGACCGCCTTCACAGAAGACGAGTTGGTGGACGACATCTCTCAATGGGCGAAGCCGGAGGGTCGGCTTAAGCAGAATCAAATCGGCACTGTACCCTGGCTTGATCTGGCCGATTTTACCTCGCCATGCGGGAACAGCCTGCGCGCCGTTAACCGTTCCCATCTTTAGCGCGTCAGCCGCAGTGATCCAGTTTTCCGGATCTTCCGCGACGACGCGTGATAAATACGCAGCCAATCTCATCTGCTCAAAAATAGAATAACTGTCACTGGTATCTCCGCCGTCGGTACCCAGAGCCACGTTGACGCCGCGGGATTTCAATTTGGCAACAGGGGCGATGCCGCTCCCGAGCTTCAAATTGCTCGCCGGATTGTGAACGGCGCTGGTGCCGGATGAAGCCATGAGATCGATATCTCTGTCATCCAACCAGATGCTATGGGCGCCTGAGACCCGAGAAGAAAGAAATCCGATTCCGGCTAGGTGAGCACAAATCGTTCTCCCGTAAAGTTTTTGAGCCGTCCACGCCTGCAATCGCGTCTCTAGAAGATGCGTGTGGATGCCCAAATCATACTGTTCGGCGATCTTTACTACCTCGCGGAGTAGCCCGTCGCTGCAGTTCATCGGCGATGAAGGTCCCAGCATGATCCCGGAACGACTGTCTCCCCGAGGCAAACGCGCGAGAACCGTAAGCACTTCATCCTTCCAGGGCTCGGGCGACGTTTGTGCAGCCTTGTTTCTTCGGTTGCTTGATTGCGTTGCCAAGCGGATTGAATCCTGATCGCGTAGCGAGGGAACCAGCATGCCTCGAATCCCGGTTTTCTCAAACGCGCCGAGAATCGCCTCCATTTTTTTGACCGTCAGTCCGGGGCGCGTGGAAAAATGATCCACGACCGCCGTCACTCCGTTTTTAAGCATCTCCGAACACGCGAGCTCTGCCGCCGTGCCGATTTCCTCCGCTGTCAACTTGGCCATATCTTCTGTGGCCGTTCTGTAGGTGCGCCAGATTTCCATCCGCGCATTGTCGCGAAAGCTTTTTTGCAAAATCTCCGTCAGATGACAGTGAGCGTTTATCAAGCCCGGCATGACGATCATTCCCGAGCAGTCGATTCGCTTTGTGATCGGAGTTCCTCTTGTGTGAATTTTCCTTCCCATCTGAGCAATCGTTTCGCCATCGATGAGAATCTGCTGCGTTTCGAGAACCGGCTTCGAGCTGTTCAAAGTGATAACAGTCGCATTTTCAAGGAGGATTGCCATGAAAAGTTCTCACACAGAGGCGCAGAGTTCGCTGAGGATTTATGCTGTTAGCGCGCGTAGAGCGCATCAATAAACCCGCTCTGATCCAGCTCTCTAATGAAGCGCAGATCGACGAGATCTTCCGGTTTGATGGAGCGCGCCTTGGTGTCTTTCTCTCCCAAAGTTCCCAAAACAGTCTTGAGTCCCTCGATTGTCGGATACTGTTTGCGCGGAAGCTTATCCTCACTGATGTAGCGGGTATAACTCTTCTCCATGCTTTCTTGATCCCTGACGCGGCCAAAGTATTTCGCGGCGACTTTCAGTCCTGTTTGGCGATCGGTCTTGATGCGGTGGATGGCTTCCACATGCGATTTTACATACCGGCGAACAATGTCAGGCTGCTGTGCGATATACCGTCGGGAGGTGGCGACGCCAGCATGTTGAAAGGCCAAGCCGAGAGCCGACACATCCGCAAGTAGATTCAAGCCATTCTTTTGCGCGATGAACATCGTCGGCGGATTTAATACGGTTGCTTCGACGCGCTTGGCGGCGAGGGCGGCCAAACGGTCAGTCGTCGTACCGAGCTGTACAATACCGACGTCCTTGTCCGGAACGAGGCCGCTCCGCTGAAGGGCGAATCTGGCAATGAAGTCGGAAACGGATCCAAAACGGCTAATGGCCACGGACCCGCCTCTCAACTGCTCCGGGCTTTTGATATCGGCCCGGCCCATTAGCCAATAATCGAGTGTGACCGTTCCTCCGGCAATAAGCACAGGGTCCGATCCGCCAATATAAGCGTTCGCCACCTCCGGGCCGGCGTTTTGTGATATGGAAATGTCCCCCGAAACCAAAGCCATGACCGCCGTTGTGCCGCCGGTAAAATAAACCAGCTGAACATCGAGACCATTCTTCGCATAGATTCCGGTATCCTTGGCAATCCAGGCGGGTAACTGATCGAAACTGATTGCGCTGTATCCTACAGTGAGGGTAGATAATTTTTGGGCCGAGTGCGTGTTCGGCGCCAGAGCCGTAAGCACGAGAATCGACGCGATAAAAATTGAGAGCCTTGCGGTATGACGATTGGTCATTCGCGCGACCTGCTCTTCATGGTAGAAATTTTTTTGACATAGCTCCGCCACGCTACGACAGGACGTGTTTCCACTTCGCGGCCGTTTGAGCACGCTCTTCCGGAGTCAGCGCGTGTTCCTTCGAAAAATCCTTCATCCAGCGAAATGGCCGGCACGCGTCGATGATGGCGCGGGAGTTGGTGAAATCGCCCTGACTTCTTCGCTCCGGCGGAATCCTTGGATCGATGGGACTGCTCCAGCAGCCGCGCATAATCTCGATCGATGTTTCCGGGTCGCATCTTGTCGCGATCGCCCACAAGACGTCGGCCGTATTCGACGGATCGATATCGTCGTCCACTACGATCACGAAGCGGCCCAAGTAGCCGCCTTCGCGGGCGCCGAGGGCTACATGCGCCGCTTGGCGCGCGTGACCCCCGTAACGTTGCCGCAGCGAGATGACTTGTAAGAATCTCATTCCCGATTCGAGCTGCCAGACACCCTTCACGTCGGTCACTCCGCACTTTTCGAGCTCGTTCCAGATTTCGGCGGAGCGAAAAAGCAGCGACAGGTAACTGTCGAGGGGATAAATCTTCAAATCTCCAACAACGGTGATGATAGGATCGGCGCGGTAATATACGCGTTTGACGTGAATGACGGGCGCCGGACGAGTGGCCGAGGCATAGTATCCCGTCCATTCGCCAAACGGTCCTTCGGGCCGTGATTCGACATCGGGCGGCGGCATCTCGCCCTCCAGAACGATTTCAGCCTGGGCCGGAATCGGCAATCCGGTGTGCTCGCCGGCAACAACGTCAAATGGCCTACCCGCGACATGACCCGCAAAATCATATTCCGATACTCCCCAAGGAAGCCCTAGAGATGCGGCCGCGAAAAGAACCGGCTCGATGCCGCACACAACCGCCACAGGACAAGCCTGCTTTTTAGTCCAGTACTGCTCCGCGATAAGCCGGGTTTGTTTGCCGGGCGATATATAGATGCTCACCACGTCAGGCTCTTGAACCTGAACCCTCGCAGTCCCGAGATTGACCCACCCTCCTTCCTGGTCTTTTGTGATCACGGCATCCTGAGTGCCGATGTACTTTCCACCGTCATCTTTGTGAAGCTTGGGCGCGGGGAAATTAAAGACGTCAATGTCTTTGCCTCGCTGGATGTGTTCCGTAATCGGTCCTGACGCGACGAGTTTGGGCGGAACAGGCTTATGATCCTCCGTCCGTTTGCGGATCGCGTTGACTAAAAAAGGGCCTCTCAAAGTGTCGTCGACCCCCAGCGCCTCGGCGGTCCGGCGTTGCGTCTGAAACATGTTGATCAGGACGCGGTGACCCTCGGGATATCCTTTGATTTTGTCGAACAGCAGCGCCGGAGGTTCCGCTCCCGACCCCGACACTTCGGCCACGGCGCCGATGTCAGCATCTGCGTCCGCGCCTTCGACGATTTTCAATTGGTCTTTCGCGCGCCAATGATCGATTAGTCCCCGCAAGTCACGCATCTTTTGCTCCTTCGATAAGGATAAAAATTTTCCCATCTTCTACAGCGACCGCGTATCGCTCGATTTTGTATCCCGTACAATTCAATCCTTCTCCAGTTTCGAGATCGAAGGTAAAGGCGTGTTGGCCGCAGCGAATCATCTTGTTCCAAACATTGCCCTTTTCCAAAGGCGCTCCCTCGTGAGGGCACCGTCTTTGAATGGCGTAGATCACTCCGGAGCAGCGCAGAACCAACACGTCTTTCCCGTCGGGCAGCTTAGCAGTCAAATAACCTTCCTCGTCAAGTTCGGAGCGCTGTCCAACGAAAATATTTTCCATGAGATCTGTCTTCGAAAGATTAAACAAAAATTCTTACACGTTCCCGATTTCCTAGTCGAAGGCAAGCGCGCTGTCAAGTTGGCTTCTACCGATATAGCTTCTGAACGAAGCCGCTTGCTTCGAGCTCTTTTAGGAGAGAGGTCTTGACAAAACTGAACCAGTAGCGTGCCTTGACATCAATGCCTGCTTTTCTTATAGGCAGTTGATCGGTGCGTTATGGAGCAAGAACTTGCAGCGCGACTTGTGGGCGGGTTGAAAGAAGCGGGGATCAGTTTTGTTTCATATCTCCCGGAAACGAGGCTGAGTCAAATCGTGCCTCTGCTGCGCGAAGATCCGTCTTTTATGGTGGCTGCCGTCGCCAATGAATCTGAAGCTGTGTCGATCGCGGCCGGCGCTTCACTCGGCGGCCGTCCCGCTGCAGTTTATATGGAAGGCAGCGGCATCTACGTCGCTTCGTATAATCTCCTGGTCCTTGGCAGACGGCTTGGAGTGCCGATGCTTTTGCTCGCTGCGTATTATGGCAGCATCCTGGACAAGCGTAATAGCTTTCTCTACGCGATGCCGGGCATCCATATGATTCCAATTCTCCAGTCGCTCGACATCCAGCATGAAGTTTTGGACAAAGGCGACTCTCTAGAGGACAAGATCAAAGGCGCCGTAAAGATGATGCACGCCATCAAGCAACCGGTGGCGCTACTCTTTACCGGCGAGTTCACTGCATGAAGCGTTCTGACTGTTTTGACTTTCTCGCGCCGCTGATCAAGGAACAGCTTGTGATTGGCTCGCTCAGCGGCCAGCGGGTGGAGTGGGGGGATCGTTGCCAGCACGAAGGAAACCTGCTCGTGGCATCGATGGGCGCGGCTTTGGGTGTCGGCATCGGTTTGGCGATGGTTTTACCGCGGCGCAAAGTGATCGTGCTCGAATCCGACGGCAGTATGCTCTTGTCGCTCTACAATCTGCCAACTCTCGGAAATATCAATCCGGCCAATCTTGTTGTCTTCGTTTTCGATAACGAGGTCTATAGCGGGACGCGCATCAGCGAGCCGAGCGCGACAGCGGGGAAGACAGATCTCGCAGCCGTGGCGCGCGGCTGCGGCATCGAGCAGTCAACGACCGTGCGCGATTTAGAATCTTTCAAGCGAGAAGCCGCAAAAGCGCTCGCAGAAAATGTTCTGCGTTTTGTCGTTTGCAAGGTCGACCAGACTACCGGACACCGTCAAATCCAGCGACCGAACGAAGACTTGTGGGAACACAAGTACCGATTTGTGAGATACCTGGAACGAACCGAAGGTAAAGAGATTTTCAAGGGTCGCGGCTGAGTGGAATGAGATATGGTGCGCCCGCCGAGAATCGAAGTCGGGGTTACGGTTCCGCAGACAAGTAGCAAACCACAACCGCTCGTTCTATTCGCGTACCGACGATCATGTGCGTCTTCTATTGGGCTTTGGCCTCTGGCTAGCCGGTACATCCCCACTCTTGGGAGTGGCATTACGTACCGCCTTGGGTAAGCGGAACAATAGGTGCGGACTAGTTCTTTACCTGTGCCGCCGCCGCCACCAAATTTTGCCGCTCCATTTCTCGATTTTCTTGCATCACCCCTTGTCGGCGCCAATGCATTTCCGTGTATCCGAATTCCGGAGCATGGAACCTTGACCTTTGAATTATTTTCTCAGTTTCAGCGACCGCTCGACTTCGCGCTCGGCGACTTTGCGCCTGAGCGTTTCGCGCTTGTCGTAGAGCTTTTTCCCGCGCGCGAGGCCCAACTCGACTTTGGCGCGGCCGTTCTTGAAATAGAGCTTCAGCGGAACCAGCGTGAAGCCGCGTTCCTTCGTTTTACCCGTGAGCCGTTCGATTTCGCGCGCATGTAGCAAGAGCTTGCGCGGGCGCGTCGGCTCGTGATTGAACTGATTCGCTCCTGCGTACGGACTGATATGCGTGTTGATCAGGAACGCCTCGCCTTTTTGCACGCGCGCGTAGCTGTCCGTCAGATTGGCCTTGCCGTCACGCAGCGACTTCACCTCACTGCCGACCAGAACCAGACCCGCTTCGTAAGTCTCATCGATGAAGTAGTTGTGGCGCGCCTGGCGGTTGACGCAGATGATCTGCTCGCCGGCTGCGGTCGATTTCTTAGCTGCCATTATTTTTGTTCTTGTCGTCCGGTGGCGTGATCAGCCCGCTCGAGGTGATCAATTTCAGGGCCTCTTCCATCGTCATGTTTAGCGGGGTGACTTCATTGCTCGGCACAAGAAGATAGAAGCCGGAGGTTGGGTTTGGCGTGGTGGGAACAAAAACGTTGACGAGCTGGGCATTCTTTTTGTCTTCGAGATGGGACCACGCGCGGCCCATGGCAAAGCCGACCGTGAAGATGCCGACGCGCGGATATTCGATCATGACAACCTGCCGTTGGGCATTGGACTGCCCTAAAAAGGTCTGCACCAGCTTCTGCACAGCAATATAGACACCGCGGAACACCGGGATTTGGATAAAAAGACTTTCCCATGCCGCGAGGAACCGCCGCGTCGCGACGCCGCTCGTTAAGACGCCGAGAAAGAGAATCAAAAGCAGCGTGACGAACGCGCCGAGCTTGGGAATCGCAAAAGGCAGATAATAATTGGGGTGAAGCGCGTCGGGTAAAACGGCGAGCACGCTATCCAATAAATCGATCACCCAGCCAATAAACCAAAGGGTAATCGCCAGCGGCAGAAAGGCGAGCAGCCCGGCGAGAAAATAGCGCCGCAGACTGTCACTCCAGCGAGATTTGACTTTAGTAGGAACCTCGTCCGCCACCGCCACAACCCCCCTAACGGGTAAGCACTCGATTATCGATCAAACGCGCCCTGCCGATGCGGACCGCCAACGCGAGCAGTGCCGGCTCGTCAATCTTTTCGATGTCGTCCAGAGTTTCGGCATCGCATAACTTTATGTACTCGACTTCGGCGAGTGGCTCCTTTTTGAACTCCGCCGAAACCAGCCGAATCAGCGCCTGCGCCGAGGTCTCACCGCGTCTGAACAAACGCTGGGCCTTGCATAGCGAACGCGACAAACAAACCGCCGCCTGCCGCTCGGCCGCTCCGAGATAGGCGTTGCGCGAGCTCATCGCCAGACCATCCGCTTCACGCACGATCGGGTGACCGATGATTTCAACATCCATGTCGAGGTCGCGCACCAGGCGCCGTATCAATTGCAGCTGTTGATAATCCTTCTCACCGAAAATCGCCGCATGCGGCCGCACGATGTTCAACAGCTTGGCGACGACGGTGGCAACGCCGCGAAAATGTCCGGGGCGCGCGACGCCGCAGAGCGGCAGACTGAGTTGCTTGACCTCCACGAACGTCTGGATTCCCTGCGGATACATCTCGTCTACGGTCGGATGAAAGACCACGTCGGCGAGCTCCTTTTCGAGCAGCGCCCGATCGCGCTCGAAGTCCCGCGGATAGGCGGCAAAATCCTCGCCCGGACCGAACTGCGACGGATTGACGAAGATAGATACGACGACGCGATCGCCGCGTTTCTTGGCGTCGCGCACAAGACACAGATGCGCTTCGTGCAAAAAACCCATGGTCGGGACCAGCACGACGCGGTGACCTTGGCGCCGCTCGGCCTCGCTCCAGCGGCGCATAGCCGAGATATGTTCGATGACCAACATAAACAAAGATGGAGTATAGGAATGTTGGAGTGATGGTCTCCATCAACGGCCAATACTCCAATATTCCATCACTCCATTATTCCAGTCCTATTTAAACGAGTGCTCCTCCATGGGAAACTTTTGTTCTCTCACTTCGCCGATAAAATCTTTTACCGCGCCGGTCATCGTCTTCTTCAGGTCGGCATAGCGTTTAACAAACCTTGGCGTGAAATCATCGAATAGGCCAAGCATGTCATGGATCACCAATACCTGTCCATCGCAGTGCACGCCGGCGCCAATGCCGATGGTGGGAATCGTCAGTCGCTTGGTAATCTCCTCGGCCAAATCAAGCGGCATGCCCTCCAACACGACGGCGAATGCGCCCGCTTCTTCCACCGCGACTGCGTCGCGTAGCACCATTTCTCGCCGCGTCTTGTCCCGCCCTTGAATTTTATAACCGCCAAACTGATGCACCGACTGCGGCGTGAGTCCGATATGCCCCATGACCGGAATCCCGGCATTGACCGTGGCGGCAATCGTTTCTTTTACGGCCACGCCGCCTTCCAATTTCACGGCTTCGGCGCCGGCCTCTTTAAGAAACCTTCCGGCATTTTGTAGGGCTTGCTCTTTGCTCGCCTGGTACGAAAGAAAAGGCATGTCGCCGATCACCAGCGCGCGTTTGCGCCCGCGCACGACGGCGCGGGTGTGATAAATCATCTCGTCCATCGTCACGGCCAGCGTATTGTGGTTGCCTTGGACGACACAGCCGACCGAATCGCCGACCAGCAGCATGTCGACGCCGGCTTCGTCGAGGATCCGCGCAAAAGAGTAATCGTACGCCGTCAGGCAGGTAATCTTTTCGCCGCGCTGCTTCATCTTAACAACCTGCGGTACCGTGACCTTATCGCCCATGATCAATCCTCCCCAAAATAAAAAAGCCCTCCGGACAAATCCGGAAGGCCATTAGAAAGCCAACGGTATGCAGACGGCAGGATGCAATGAACCCCTGCTTACCGCCTGCCGCCTACCGCCGTCTTCTTCATCGCGGCATCCGTCTCAGTCCAGACTACCTGGATCCAAGCGGTATGTAATGCTGCGTCCCCGAACCCATGCTGTTGATTTCCTTGATCAAGTCAGCCAGATCCTTGCTGCTCGAGACGAAATCAATCTCCGAAGTATTGACGACCAGCAGAGGCGTCTCGTCATAGTGAAAAAAGAACTGGTTGTACGCCTGAGCTACCTCGGTAAGGTATTCAAAGGTTACGCTTCGCTCGTATTTTTTATCCCTTTTTTTGAGCCTTTTGTAAAGCACCTCGGGACGGGCCTGGAGATAGACGACGAGATCGGGTTTGGCTATCCGAGCGTTCAAAAGCGCGTAAATTTGCTGGTATAAATTCAGCTCCTCGGCGCTCAGGGTTAACGTCGCAAAGATCTGGTCCTTGGCGAACAAATAATCCGCGACCGTACCTTGGTCAAAAAGATCTTGCTGGGCCAGCTCCATTTGTTGCTGGTAGCGGTTGAGCAGAAAAAAGGTTTGGTTCTGGAACGCGTAAGTCTCGCGGGATTTATAAAATTTCGGCAGAAACGGGTTATCTTCGACCCTTTCGAATACCGTCCGGGCGTGAAATTCGTTGGCCAAAATCTTCGCCAAGCTGGTCTTGCCCACGCCGATGGGCCCCTCGACCACGATGTACTTTGCGCGCGCCATGCGACGCTGTGAATCTACACGTTGGCCAGAAGGTTGTCCAGGTTGTTATAATGAGCGCAGTGGAAACGCTGCAGCAAAAGATCGGTCAAATGTTTATGGTCGGCTGCCAGGGTGAAGCCCTGACGCGCGAAGAACGCTTGACGTTCGAGCAGTGCTCCTTCGGCGGGTTTATCCTGTTCGGCCATAACTGTTGCGCGCCGCGGCAGATCCTGTCTTTGTGTCGCGGCCTTTGGCAATGCGCTTCGGCAGAGCCGCCGTTTATCGCCATCGACCAGGAAGGCGGCAGAGTCCATCGGCTGCCGCCGCCTTTTACCCATTTTCCCGCTGCGGCGACCATCGGTGAACGAAACGACCCCAATGTAGCTTATGAGCTGGGTCATGCAGCCGCTGCGGAATTTGCACTGGCGGGAATCAACCTGAATTTTGCGCCGCTCCTGGATGTCCATTCGAATCCGCAAAACCCGGTCATCGGCGATCGCTCCTTCGCCGATGACGCGAATCGCGTGATCGAGATGACCTCAGCGTGGACGCGTGGCCTGAGAGCAGGCGGCATTATCCCTTGCGGCAAACATTTTCCCGGCCACGGCGACACCGACAAAGATTCACACTTCGATCTTCCGGTCGTCGACAAGCCGCTCGACGCCTTGATGAATGTGGATTTGCCGCCGTTCGTGCACGCTTGTCGCAGTGACATCGAGTCGTTGATGACGGCGCACGTATTATACCCGGCGTTCGATCCCGAGCTTCCCGCTACGCTATCCGAAAAAATCGTCACCGGACTCCTGCGCCACAGTCTCGGCTATGACGGCCTCGTCTTCAGCGACGATATGGAGATGAAAGCGATCAGCGACAATTTCGGACTCGAGCAATCTGTGGCGCTAGCGGTCCGCGCCGGCGTCGACGTGTTGCTCTTTTGCCACGAACCGTCTAGAGCGGTTGGGGCTTTCGAGTTTCTTTGCTGCGAGGCTGAACGAGATCCGTCGGTGCGCGCACAGGTGGAAAATAGTTATCGCCGAATTACTGAGCTCAAGCGGTGCTGGTTGAAAAGCTTTAGCGGCGTTTCAGACGATGAGCTAGAGGAACGATTGAAGCGATCGGATCACCAGCAACTGGTCGCTGCGGTTCAAGGCAACTTATAGGCCGTGTAGGCAATGAGCCTTCTGATGTCGTGATGTAGTTCCCCTTCCCACTTCTCGAGCAGGATATCCGCCGGGCATTTTCCTACGTCCAGGAGGTTTTTCAGCGGCTTTAAGTAAATCGTTTCGTCGTCACCGACATCATTGACTTGATTCTGCCGCCGCAACCCTTCCCAGGCAATCGCCAATAACTCTCTGGCAAGATCGAGCAGAGAATAGCGTCGCACCCGCGCCGCCAGCGCGTCCACGTGTGAATCGAGATAGCCTTGCATCCGCTCGTCCCAGCTCCATCCTTTCACCAGATCCCATGCCGCCTGCAAACAGTCGCTGTCGTAAAATGCGCCTTTGATGAGCGCCGACAGCGCCGGCATAAGATCCGGCGGTTGGCTGTCGACCGAGCGGATTTCGATGTAGCGTTTGATCCGGGTCTCGGGAAACAGCGTCGTCAGATGATCGCCCCAATCTTCGATCGTCGCTCGTTCGCCGTTGTGGCCGTATTGGAGAAACTGCCGGAAGTTCAGGTGGGTCATATCGATGTAGTGCTTGTTACGAACGATGAAGTACATCGGCACGTCGAGAGCGTATTCGACGTAATGGGCAAAAGAAACCTCCGGCAAGAAAGCAAATTTCAGCAGCCCGGAACGGTTCCTGTCAGTGTCGGTCCAGATATGCTCGCGGAAGCTGCGGTAGCCGTTTAGCTGGCCCTCGCAGATCGGCGAATTGGCGAACATGGCAATGAGAATCGGCGCCAGCCCCATGCCGGTACGGAACTTGGCCATGGCGTCCTTTTCGTCGCCGTAGTCGATGTTGGCTTGCACGGTGGCGGTCTGTTTCATCATGCGTTGGCCGAGTTTGCCGACTTTGAGCATGTACGGCGCCATGATTCGATAGCGTTGCTTCGGTACCCATTCGATCTGATCCAGCCGGCTCACCGGCTGCATGCCGAGGCCGAGAAAAATGATCCCCAGGGGCGACGTAACTTCCAACAACTCGCGAATGTGCTGCGTGAACTCAGCATAAGTGCAGTGGATGCTGTCGCACGGCTCGCCGCTCAGCTCGATCTGTCCGCCCGGCTCCAGGGTAATTTGCGCTTTGTCGCGCGTGAGCGCGATGATGTGGCCGTCCTGTTCCTCGGGTTCCCAGCCGAAGCGCTCGATCAGCTCGCGCAGAATGTGTTCCACGCCGCGCTTGCCATAGTAGGGGATCGCTTGCCCGGTGTTGCGGTCGATACCGACTTTTTCGTATTCCGTACCGACGCGCCAGCGATCGAATGGTTTGCCGGCGTCGTGGAAGTAGGCTTCGAGTTCTGTGCTTTTCTCAATGACTGACATGATTCCGAATATTCTGTTGATAAGGAGGATTGATCACTCCCTTCTCCGTAATGATCGCCGAGATCAATTCCTGCGACGTGACGTCGAACGCTGGATTGAAAACATTGATCCCCTTCGGCGCGACCAGCTTACCAAGGAAATGCGAGACTTCTTTGGGATCGCGCTGCTCGATCGGAATATCGTTGCCGGACGGGCAATTCACATCGATGGAAGACGTCGGCCCGGCAACGTAGAAAGGAATGCCATGACGCCGTGCCAGCACTGCCAGAATGTAGGTGCCAATCTTATTAGCGACATCGCCGTTCGCGGCCACACGGTCGCAGCCGACGACGACGGCGTCCACTTTACCCTTCTGCATCAAATAACCCGCCGTGTTGTCGGTGACCAGCGTCGCCATGATTTTTTCTTTCTTGAGCTCCCACGCCGTCAGTCTAGCACCTTGCAGAAACGGCCGCGTTTCGTTCACAAAAACTTCAAACACCTTGCCGGATTCCTTGAGCGCCCGCAGCACCCCCAATGCCGTGCCGTAGCCCGCGGTGGCCAACGCGCCGGCATTGCAGTGAGTCATGATTCGCTTGGCATTGCGCAAAAGACTCGCGCCATGTTTGCCGAGCTGCTTGTTGGCCGCGATGTCATCAGTATAGATCTTTTGCGCCTCCGCTTTGAGTGCCCGCTTGACGATTTCCACACCGCGGCTACGGTGTTCCGAGTAGACGTTGCGCATTTTCTGTAAGGCCCAAAACAAGTTCACCGCTGTAGGTCGGGTCTTTCCCAGAGTCAGAAGAATGCGCTCGAATTCGCGATCAAAAGTCTTGGGCGTTGCCTTCAATGCGCCCAAAGCTACGCCCATCGCCGCCGCCACCCCGATCGCCGGAGCGCCGCGAATGGTCATGTCCTGGATCGCTTTGGCGACTTGGTTGTAATTGCGGCAAACTCGATACACCTCTTTTTGAGGCAACAGACGCTGATCGAGCATGATGACTCGATCATCTTTCCACTCGATAGTCTTTACCGCCATCACAATGTTCCTAATTTCGCGGAGACCGAGTATATTAACTGTCTAAAGGAAGCGTCAAGGGCCCCTCGTGGATTTCTCCCAATTGATTGGATACTTTTCTGGACTCCTTTTTATCAAACCTGAAATGGACCCGGATTCGATATGGCGAACCGCTGCATTGGTGCATTTGCTCGACGCCATTCTATGCTGGGTAATAGCCAACTATAGCGGTCGGAACAAAACGATATGGACAATTGCCGGCGCCGTGTGTGGCATTTGGGCATTGGGAGCTTTGTTCTTGCTGCCGGACAAAAAACGTCAACGCAATTGAATCGTCACGCCTAAGTCTCAAATCTCGCGCAAAGGCACAAGGGAGCCAAGGGATAAACAAGCAAATTCGAAGCACGAAAACCTGTCCTGAGCGATGTCGAAGGATCCGAAGCTCGAAACAATATCAAATGACAAAACACCCAATGTTCCAAACAAACTCGATTCGAACTTGGGTTTCGCGCCTTATATTGAATTTTGAAATTGTTTCGGATTTTCGATATCCGAATTTCGAATTTAGGAAACAAGCTATTCATCCTGCGCGATGACGTAAGCCAGTCCGTGTTGTTTCGTATGCGTGATCGACAGCGCCCAGCGGCGAATTCCCAGCCGATCGGCAAGCCTGGCGGTATTATTGTGTAAGGCGATTTCGGGTTTACCGCTGCGCGCGCGCACGACTTCGATGTCGAGCCAGCGCACCTTCGCGCCCCAGCCGCGTCCGAGTGCTTTCATCACCGCTTCTTTGGCCGCGAACCGGCCCGCGTAGCTTTCGTACTTGCCGCGCCGCTTCTTTTCGCAGTAGGCAATTTCTTTCTCGGTGAAGACCCGGTCGCGGAAGCGCCGGCCGATGCGCGGGTCTTCCAGCGCGGCCTGAATGCGGTCCACTTCAGCCAAATCGACACCGGTGCCAACGATCATAACGGAGCCTCCCGACCCGCCGTCCGCGTGCCGTGCGACTCTCCCCATCGACACATCACATCGACCACGGGCTTTAAACTTCGTCCCATGGCAGTGAGGGAATATTCGACCTTGGGCGGCACTTGCGCGTAAACTTTCCTTTCCACTAGACCGTTTCGTTCCATTTCCCTGAGCTGTTGCGTCAACATCTTCTGGGTCACTCCCGGTAACATGCGGGCCAGCTCCGAGAAGCGCTTGGCTCCAGGCAATAAATGAAAAATCAGCGGGATCTTCCAGCGGCCGCCGATCATAGCAAGCGTGAATTCAGCTGGACAATTCGTCTCCTTGGCTTTCATGTGGCGCTCCTGAAGTTACTGCGAGGGTACTATAGCACCGCCAAGTGCGTACTTAACAGATAGTCCCGGGATGATTAAATTGATGCGCCAAAGGGATTTCACATGAAATTTTCGCTTGTCGAGAAAATCCAAAACGATGACGGCGGCAATGGCGCCGCCCCTATGGCTTCACCACAGATCGAGCACGATGCGGCATTGCTAGACGCTTATTCGCGCGCGGTCGTTGAAACCGCGGAACGAATCAGCCCTTCCGTCGTGTTCATCGAAGCGATCAAAACGTTTCTCCAGCCCGGGGGCGCACCGGCGCGTGGCCGGCGCGAAGCCAGGGGCAGCGGCTCGGGTTTTGTTTTTACTCCCGACGGCTTTGTCCTGACCAACAGCCACGTGGTCCACGGCGCCGACAAGATCGCCGTCACCCTCAGCGACGGGCGTCGATTCGATGCGACGATCGTCGGCGACGACCCCGGCACCGATGTTGCGGTCATCCGCATCTCCTCCGGCAGGCTGGTCGCCGCGCCCCTCGGGGATTCCGAAAAGATTCGGGTCGGCCAGCTCGCGATCGCGATCGGCAATCCTTTCGGTTTCCAGTACAGCGTCACCGCCGGTGTGGTCAGCGCGTTGGGCCGCTCGCTCCGTTCCGAGTCAGGGCGGCTGATTGACAATGTCATTCAGACCGACGCGGCGCTCAATCCGGGGAATTCCGGCGGGCCACTGGCCAACTCGCTCGGCGAGGTCATCGGCGTCAATACCGCGGTCATTTTGCCGGCGCAGGGAATTTGTTTTGCAGTGGCCATCAACACCGCAAAATTCGTCGCCGGCCAGCTGATCAAAAACGGGAAAATTCGCCGTGCCTACCTCGGGATGGGCGGACAAAACGTCACGATCCCGCGCTTCGTCGTGCGCTCTCAACAGCTCAAGGCGGAAACCGGCGTGTTGGTCATCTCCATGGAAAAACCAAGCCCCGCCGAGCGGGCCGGTCTTCAGGAAGGCGACGTCGTCGTTGCCCTCGACGATGCAGCGGTGCGAAGCGTCGATGATTTACACAAGCTTCTGACCGATGCGCGCATCGGCGCGCACTGCGAGCTTACCCTGTTGCGCCGCTCGCAAAAAATTTCTCTGGCGGTGGTAGCTCAAGAGGCGGTCGTCTGATTTAATTGCCATGGCGACCATGATGGCGGAGCTACGCCGGATGGCCAAAGACGCCGGACGAGATGCTCAAGCACTCGAAGTCGTCGTCGGCGCTAACATTTCACTCAGATCAGCACCGCTCGGCGCTGATCGCGCGATCTTCACTGGCTCATTCGATCAAGTCCAAAGCGATATCGACGAAGTGAAAAAACTCGGCGCCAGCGAAATTTTTTCATGATTTTCCCGAAGGCTCGATTGAGGACTTAATCGCGGCGATGGAGCGTTCCGTAAGTTTGCGTGAGGAAATTCCGTGAAACTTTAGTGCCGTTTCCGGTCAGCTCTGCCTGCTCCTATCTCGATTCACGTCATAGCGTGTATCCTTCAGGGTTCGACAAATAATTTTTTCTTCGTCCGTTCACCCTGAGCCTAGCGAAACAATCAATCAAATCAAACAAGGTAATCGGTAGCGCGTTCTATTACGATTTGTTATCGTGAGCCCATTCCAGCCAAAGGAGACAATTCGCCGTGCTAAAACGATTGTCATTAGCTTTGTTATTGGCACTGCTTGCCGCCGCGCCGGCGACCGCCTGGGCACAGAAGGGTAAGATCAAGATTGCCGTGCAGGCGCCGCTCTCCGGCGAGCAGGCTGCCCTCGGCGAGCACATCAAACTCGGCGCGCAACTCGCGGTGGAAGAAGCGAGCAAGGCCTTCAAGGATCTTGGCTACGAGCTGGTCTTGGTGCCGCAAGACGACCAGGCCAAGCCGGAGGTCGGCGTCGCCAACGCGAGGAACATGGTCGCCGATCCCGACGTTCTCGTTATCGTCGGCCACTTCAACTCCGGCGTCGCCCTCCCTTCCTCCGAAGTTTACAAAGACGCCATGCTGGTGATGATCTCGCCGGCGAACACGGCGACGGAAATCACCGACCGGGGCTACCCGAACGTCAATCGCGTTTGCGGCCGAGACGACGTGCAAGGTCCCGTCGGCGCTCGCTTCGCGGCACAGGAGCTCAAGCTCAAGTCGGTCTATATCATTCACGACAAGACACTCTACGGCCAGGGCGTGGCGGAAACCTTTCGCATTGAAGCGAAGAAGCTCGGTATGAATGTTTTGGGCTTTGAAGGCACCGAAGAGCGCGCCAACTTCTCGCCGATGATCAACCCGCTCAAAGCCAAGAATCCTGACCTCGTGTATTTCGGCGGCATTTACCACCAAGGCGGTCTTTTGCTTAAGCAACTCCGTGAAAAAGGCGTCAAGGCCAAGTTCATGGGACCGGACGGTTTAGATTCGGCCGAGATGGCGAAAATCGCCGGGACGTCGGTTATAGGGAGTTACTATACCAGTGTGGCGGGGCCGCCCGATGCCTACCCTGAAACCGCCGCCTTTGCCAAGAAATACAAGCAGCGTTTCGGCAAAGAGACCGAATCATTCGGCCTCTACGGCTACGATGCGACACTGGTCGGAATCAAGGCGATGGAACAGTGGATCAAAGCGAATGGCGGCAAAAAGCCCAACCGCACCGACGTCGCCACCGCGGTGCGCAAGATCAAAAACTTTAAAGGGGTAACGGGTTCGATCGAGTTCGACAATAAAGGCGACCCAATCAAAGCTAAATACTTCGTCTTGCAGTTCGAGAAACAAGCTTATCCCGGCAAAGTGGTCAAAGTCATCGAGCAGCAAGCGCCGCCGGCGCCAGTCAAGAAGTCCTGAGCCGCCGGGTCCGCGACTTAATAGTTTAACTCCGAGAATGGAAGATGGAGGATTGAAGATCGATTCTCTATCTTCGATTCTGCATCTTCGACCTCCACTTACATCCCAAGCAGACCGATGAGAAAAAAACTACGCGTCGCGTTACTCTTCGGCGGCAAATCCGCCGAACATGAGATTTCCCTCATATCGGCAAGAAACATCTACGAGGCGATGGACAAAAAAAAGTATGATGTCGTCGCCATTGGCATCGATAAACAAGGGCGATGGTTCACCGACGCTAGAGCGCGCTTGCTGAGCGCTGTGGCGCAGTCCGAGGTCGAATGCCGCGACATGAAGAATGCCACCGCCGTGCTGCCGGGACAAACCCGCACTCCAATGGTCCGGCCATCGGCGGGCGCGTCACTCGGGCCGGTGGACCTGGTCTTTCCAGTGCTCCATGGACCGTTTGGCGAAGACGGCACGATTCAAGGCTTGCTCAAGCTCGCCAATGTCCCTTTCGTCGGGGCGGGTGTGTTGGGATCCGCGGTGGGCATGGATAAGGACGTGATGAAACGGCTGCTGCGCGATGCCCGGATTCCCATCGCAAAGTTCCTGGCCTTTCAACGCGCCGATATGAATACGGTCAGTTTTGCGAAGGTAAAGAAAGCCCTCGGCCTGCCGCTATTCGTCAAGCCGGCAAATCTCGGCTCTTCGGTTGGCATTACAAAGGTCACCCACAGAGACAATTTTAGGCGCGCGATCGAAGACGCCTTTCGCTACGACAACAAGATTGTGATCGAGGGATTCGTTCCGGGCCGCGAAATCGAGTGCGCCGTTCTTGGCAACGAGAAACCGATCGCCTCACTGCCGGGCGAAATCATCGTGCAACATGACTTCTATTCTTACGACGCCAAATACATCGACGATAAAGGCGCGCGTTTCGAAATTCCCGCGCGGCTGCCGAAGGCCGTAGTGAAAAAAATCCGCGCGCTCGCCTTGCGGTCTTACCGAGTGCTGTGCTGCGAGGGAATGGCTCGGGTTGATTTTTTCCTGCGCGCCAACGGGCGGCTCGTAGTCAATGAGATTAACACCATTCCCGGATTCACCAAGATCAGCATGTACCCGAAGATGTGGCAGGCGAGCGGCATTAGCTATTCCCGGCTGATCGACCGGCTGATCAAGCTGGCGCTCGACAGAGCACGCCAGGAGAAGCGCTTAAGAACTTCTAAATAGCGCCGATCAGTTTAGTTGGAGCCGCTGGATTCTCGAACCGCCGGCGGATAATCGGCAGCTATGTCGCTTAAACCGCTAACCTACGAAGACTCGCTCTACCAACTGTTGCGCGACGGCCAAATCAAAGAGTTCAATCAGCGCAAATCCCAGGGCGAGCCATGCCAGCTGACATCCTGCGACTTTCGCCATCTTGACCTACGCGGTCTCGATGCCATCGGAATCGACTTTAGCAACTGTTATTCCCGCGCCGCCGATTTGCGCGGCATCGATTTCTCAAACGCTCGCCTTGAAGGCGCGAGCATCAACGGAGCGCGGATCTCCGGCGCCTTTTTTCCTGCCTAGCTGAGCGCGACGAAATCATGCTCTCAGTCAATCACGGCACACGCATGCGTTACAAAAAGTAGCGGTCGATCATGGTCGCCTTGCGACTATCGCGAGCTTGTGTCAACAAACACCAGGTGCGCAAGCGCACCCTACGAAAACATCACCAGGCGTCCAGGTCGTGCTAATGTTCCAAAAATCCGCGACATCATTCTCCCGTTATTCCGCCCAAAAATCTCCCCTTCCCCTCTTTTCCAATTGGGGTTAGAGTCCTGGCGCGAAACTTCCCCCACACTAGTCCATCTGCCGTCGCAGGAAAGTCGGGATATCGTATTTATCGTCGTCGTCCTGATTTGCTGTGAACTCGAAGTTGCTCTTGGCCAAAGTCACCGTTTCGGTCTCGTCGCTGCCGCTCTTCTTGCGTTGCCAGGTCGGCGAGTCGAGATCGTCGACGATGGTGCCCAGGTGAACGACTTTCTTGTTCTTGGGCGCGGCGCTCGTGATGCTGGCGAGATTTGTTACCGGCTGAGGCGCCGGCTTCTTCTCCTCTCTCACCTCACCGAAGCCGGTGGCGATCACCGTGATGCGAATCTCGTCGGTCAGGCTTTCATCGATCACCGCGCCGAAGATGATGTTGGCATCGTCGTGTGCTTCCTCTTGAATCATCGACGCCGCCTCGTTGACCTCGTGCAGACAGAGATCGGGTCCGCCGGTAATATTGATCAGCACGCCGCGCGCGCCCTGAATCGAGATATCCTCGAGCAGCGGACTCGAGATCGCCCTTTGTGCCGCTTCGATGGCGCGGTTTTCGCCAGTGGCGGCCGCGGCGCCCATCAATGCCAAGCCCATCTCGGCCATGACGGTGCGCACGTCGGCAAAATCGAGATTGATCAGACCCGGCGTGATAATGAGATCGGAAATGCCCCGCACGGCTTGCAGCAGCACGTCGTCCGCCTTGTGAAACGCTTCCAACATCGTGGTGGTCTTTGCGGCAATGCTTAACAGCCGCTGGTTCGGTATCACGATCAACGTATCGACGCTCTGTTTCAACTCTTCGATGCCTTCTTCGGCTTGGCGCATGCGCTTTTTGCCCTCGAAGATAAAGGGCTTCGTCACCACGCCGACGGTCAGCGCGCCCACGTCGCGGGCCACTCGAGCGATGACCGGCGCGCCGCCCGTGCCTGTGCCACCACCCATGCCGGCGGTGAGAAAGATCATATCGGAGCCTTCAAGATACTCCCTGATCTGTTCTTGATCTTCCAAAGCGGCGCGACGGCCGATTTCCGGGTTGGCGCCGGCGCCCAATCCCTTGGTGACCATGCTGCCAAGTTGAATCCGCAGCGGCGCCTGGCTCGCTTCCAAAGACTGTGCATCGGTATTCGCTACCATGAAATCGACACCCGAAAGTTTCCCGCCAATCATGGTATTGACTGCATTACCGCCGCCGCCGCCGATGCCAATGACCTTGATCCGCGCGGTCATGCCATGTTGCTCGACAATCTCAAACATAAGCTTTCCTCCTCCGAAAAAAGTTGTTAGGTTTTATTTTCTGACTAAAAGAATTCGCTCAGCCAATCCGACATTCGATGTTTCACTTTCGATAGAATTTTATCGTCGCGGACGCGGAAGATGCTGCGCTCCTGACGCTTCATGCCGTGCAAGACCAAACCCACGCCCGCCGCATAGACCGGGTTATCGATGATATCGACCAAGCCGCCGACGTGAACCGGAACGCCAAGCCTTACCGGCAGGCCCAGGCAGCGCTCAGCCATTTCGACAGCGCCGGGCAGCAGCATCGATCCGCCCGTCACCACGATTCCCGATGCTAACGCGCCGTCCAAGCCCGATTTGACGATCTCTTTTTGCACCAACTCGAAAATTTCATCGAGACGAGGCTCGATGATTTCACAGAGGATCTGCCGCGAGATGGTACCGGCGCCTTTGCCCGCCACGCTCGGAACATCGACTCTCTCGGCGTCGGACACCATTGCCGCCGTGGCGTAACCATGGCGCTGCTTGATACGCTCGGCGTCGTTGAACGGCGTGCGTAGTCCGGCGGCGATATCGTTGGTCACGTGGTTGCCGCCGATACTAAGGACGGCCGTGTGTTTCAGCGTGCCGTCGTGATAGATGGCGATATCGGTTGTGCCGCCGCCCATATCGACTAAGACGACACCCAGCTCACGCTGCTCGTCGGTGAGCACGGCTTCGGCCGCCGCCAATGGCGCCAGCACGACCTCGGCGACGTTGAGACCGGTGCGATTGCAACACTTGATGATATTTTGCGCCGAAGTCACCGCGCCGGTGACAATGTGAACTTTCGCTTCGAGCCGGACGCCGGACATGCCGAGCGGATCTTTGATCCCATCCTGGTCGTCAACGATATAATCCTGCGGCAGGACGTGCAGCACCTCGCGGTCCATCGGAATCGCCACGGCCTTGGCGGCATCGATGACCCGCTCCAAATCGCGCTGCGTCACTTCTTTGTTCTTCACCGCGACAATACCGTGGCTATTAAACGCTTTGACGTGGCCGCCCGAGATGCTTGTGAATACGGTGTGAACCTCACAGCCGGCCATGAGTCCCGCTTCTTCGATGGCTCTCCGGACCGAGCTCACCGTGGCTTCGATATTAATCACCACGCCCTTGCGCAATCCCTGAGACGGGTGCGATCCTACGCCGATGATTTCCACGCCTTGATCGGTCATTTCTCCGATCAGGGCGCAAATCTTGGTTGTTCCGATATCTAATCCGACGACGATGCTGTGTTTCTTTGCCATAGTTTTCTAACGTGAGTCACTCGATTGGCGATCACTGCGAGACGCGGCGTAGCCGGGCAACCACTTGATCGCGAAAGCTCATATCTAATGACGTCAGGCGTTCTTCATGACCCTTCCACAGCGCTAACAGGCGTTCCATGCGGTCCAATTTCTCGTCCCATTCTCCCCAACCCATGTGCAGCGCGACGGGATATGTCGTCGTATAAACCACCAAGCGATCGGGCGCATCGAAATGAATTTCCGAAAGCGAATGCGAGCGCTGCGCCATCATCTCGGCAAGACGCATGGCGTCCTGAATGCGCCGGCGCACGGCTGGATTGGCCGTCATGATATCTTCGGCGCGCAGGCCGGTGAGCAGCGGAAATTTGACGTTTTCGCCGGCAGCGACTTCCTTAAAAACCGTGCCGTCCGAGTCGACATAGTAAAGCTTACGGATAGCGACAATCGCCCTTGGCGTGCGCTCCTCAACGTCGATGATGATACGGCCGGGAAACTCCCGGCGCACTAAAACGCGGCGCACCCAAGGATGTTTCGCGATTTTTTTTTCGATGCCGGCGAGCTCGATCTTCCAGATGCTCATTCCCTGGCGCAACCCGGCGATGGTGACGATCTCGTTGCCACTGACTTTGTCGCCGCCACGCACCTGAATCTCGCGCACTGAAAAATATGGATTTTCCACGACGAAATCGCGCAGCGAATCCGCCGCCGCCAAGAGCGGGCCGCTGAGACGATAGCCCGCTGCGGCTAAAATCAAGAGGCCAACGAACCCGCCATAACGCAGGGCGCTACGACGCCAGGGCCGTTCAGCCTTTTTCCGATTATCTTTGCGATAGACTTTTAGCTGCATCGCTTCCGGCTCAATCGGCCGCCCACTCACCTATAAGCTTCACTTCCAGAACCAACTCGACGCCGAACTGTCTGCGCACTTCTGCCTGTGCCAGCTCCGTGAGTTGCAGCACGTCCGCTGCTTTGGCGCCGCCGAGATTGACGATGAAGTTCGCATGGCGCTCGGATATTTGTGACTGGCCGATCCGCTTGCCTTTCAGCCCGGCGGCCTCGATCAACCGGCCCGCGTAATCCCCCGGTGGATTACGAAACATCGACCCCGAATTGGGATAACCGGAAGGCTGGCTGGCTTTTCGCCGACGCACCAGCTCGTGAAGCTTGGAGCCCACCGCGGCGGGCTCGGCCTTGGGTAATTGCATGCGCACACGAGTCACGATCGTTCCTGGCGGTAAATGAGAATCGCGGTAGCTAAAAGTCATCTCACCCCGGCTAAACCGAATTGGCTGTCCTTGCGACGTTACCCCTTCGATTTGATCGGCGACTTTTTCGAACTCGGAACCATACGCTCCCGCGTTCATGAACAGCGCGCCACCGACACTGCCGGGAATGCCCTCGGCAAATTCCAGACCCGCATACCCTTTGCGCGCCGCTTCGCGAACCAATTGCGTTACCGCGTAGGCTGCGCCGACATGCACATGGACCCGTGCAGCTTCTTCCTGCCATTCGATTTTTCTAAATTCTCCAGCTAAGCGGATCACCGCACCGCGCACGCCACGGTCGCTGATCAAAACATTGCTGCCGTTGCCCAGCAGATAAAAACTCATGGCGCGCTGATTGAGCGAGCGCAAAACACTCACCAATGCCGCGTCTGTATGCGCTTCGATGAAATAATCCGCCGGTCCACCGATCTTCATCGACGTGTAGCGCGCCAAAGGCTCGGCAGTCTTCACTTTCAGCCCGGAAATGGCCTTGAGCTCCTGCGCCAGAGGCGATTCGTTAGTCTCTTTGGCCATGGCAAACATCACAACTGAATTGGAGTGTTGGAGTGCTGGAATATTAAGGTGTTGGGCCTCCCCCATCACTCCACCACTCCATCACTCCAGCACTCCAATCCCCAAGTCTTCACTTCAGCGCCTCAACCAAGGCTTCCCCGACCTTGTAGATATCGCCCGCGCCAAGCGTCAGAGCGATGTCGCCGCCATTCAGTTTTTCTGCCAGCTGCGCGACAAGCTGGTTTTTGTCCGGGACGAATTCCACATCCAGATGGCCCTTGCGTTTGATCGCTTGATACAGCGCGTCGCCGGTGATGCCGGAAATCGGATCTTCGCCGGCGGGGTAAATTTCCGTGAGCACGAGCCGATCCGCGCCTTCAAAAGCGGTCAAGAATTCATCGAAGAGATCCCTGGTTCGGGTAAAGCGGTGCGGCTGAAAGATCACCGTCAACGGCCGCTTCCAGCTATCGCGGATGGCGCCAATCGTCGCGCGAATTTCCGTCGGATGGTGGCCGTAATCATCCACGACCATGATTCCCTTGGGCTCACCCTTGATTTCGAATCGCCGGTGAATCCCGGTAAATGCGCCCAGCCCCTCGACCACGTGCGTGAAGGGAATCTCGAGCTCATGAGCAACGGCGACGGCCGCCAACGCGTTCGTCGCGCTGTGTCGCCCGGGCAGGTTCAAGCGCAACCGACCCAACGACTTTCCATGACGCAGCACGGTAAATTCGACTCCGGCCGCCGTCATTTTCAGATCCTGAGCCGAATACTCGGCCTCGGCGGAGAGCCCGTATGTCGTGAAGCGCTTTTTCGCTTTGGGCAAAAGACCATGCACGTTGGCGCCGTCGATACAGAGCACGGCCAATCCATAGAATGGCACTTGGTTCATGAACGTGAGAAAACTTTCGTTGAGCCGTTCCATCGTCTGATGGAAATCCATGTGCTCCTTATCGATGTTGGTCACCACGGCGATGGTCGGTGACAACAGCAGAAAACTGCCGTCGCTTTCATCCGCCTCGGCGACCAGAAATTCGCCCTGGCCCATCTTGGCGTTGGTCCCGAGCATATGCACTCGGCCGCCGATTACCATCGTCGGATCCAGTCCCGCCGTGCTCAACACCGCGGCGATCATCGACGTTGTCGTCGTCTTTCCATGACTGCCAGCCACCGCAACGCCGTACTTCATGCGCATCAGCTCAGCCAACATTTCCGCGCGTGGGATCACCGGGATATGGCGCCGGCGCGCTTCCAACACTTCCGGGTTGGAATATTTGACCGCCGTGGAAATCACGACAACGGACGGGTTGCCGGCAAGGTTTACCTCTTGGTGTCCGACAAACACGCGCGCGCCGAGCGCACGTAGTCGTCGGGTCACTTCGCTTTCCTGAAGATCCGAGCCGGTCACCACATACCCCGAATTCAACAAAACCTCGGCGATGCCGCTCATGCCGATGCCGCCGATGCCGACGAAATGAATTTTATGTTTCTTCTGCAGCATGAAACTTCAGTTAGCGGCAAAATTTTATCCATGGGCCAAGGCGTAACACTCATCGACGATTCGCGTCGCGGCTTGAGGGCGTCCCATGGCGCGCGCGGCGGACGCCATTCGATCGATTCGGCCGCGATCCGCCACGTAGCTGCGAATTCTCTCCGACAGAATTTGCCCGTCCAATACTTGATCCAAAATCATTTCGGCGGCGCCGCGCTCTTGGAGAGCTTGGGCGTTGCCGCGCTGATGATCGTAAATCGCGTAAGGATACGGCACGACGATCGCCGCCTTGCCGAACGCGGTCAGTTCCGCCACCGTCGTCGCGCCGGCGCGACACAGCACCAGATCGGCCCGCGCATAAGCTTCATCCATTTTGTCGATGAACGGCGTTATTTCCGCTTCGAACGGCAGCGCCGCGTAAGCTTCCTTGATCGCGGCGTAATCAAGCTCGCCGGTTTGGTGCGCGACAAAAAGAGCCGACTGAAGATCGGTCAATTGTTTGAGCGCGTCGACTACCGCAAAATTGATGCGGCGGGCACCGGCGCTGCCGCCGAATACCAACAGCGAAAACTTGTCGCGTCTTTGAACCTCGGGCAGTTTTTGCCAGCGGACCGGATTGCCGGTTTCGATCACTCGAGCGCGCGGAAAATATTCCACGCTCTTGCCGTAGGACGTGAACACGCGATTGACCAGCCGCGAAAGAATTTTGTTGGTAAAGCCGGGACGAAGATTTTGCTCCATGATAGCGCAGCGCATGCCGGCCAACTTGGCTGCGAGCAGTACTGGGCCCGAGGCATAGCCGCCCAATCCGATCACGCAGTCGGGGCGAAATTTTTTGATCACCGCCAACGAGCGCACGACGCTCGCGGGCACGCCGTAGAGCGCGTCGAGCAAACCGCGCATCCCTCTTCCTTTAAGGCCCTTGACCGTCAAGGTCTCCAATCTGAATCCCGCTTTTGGCAACACGCGAAATTCGATCCCTTGTTCCGTTCCGACGAACAAGATCTCCGTCATCGGATCGCGCCGTTGAAATTCCCGCGCCACCGCCAGCCCGGGGAACAGATGGCCACCGGTTCCCCCGCCGGCGAAGATCACCCGCATGACTAGAGTCTCCGGCGCGAGAGACCCAGCAATATTCCCGCCGCCATCAGGTTGATCACCATGGCGGATCCGCCGTAGCTAATAAACGGCAATACCAAACCCTTGGTCGGCATCAATCCCATGACGACGCCCATATGGATCAAGGCTTGCGCCCCGAGAAGCACTGTCACGCCAAATGCCAGATATTGCTCGAACGGCTCTTCGATCTTGGCCGTTAGTCTAAAGCCGCGCGTGATGATGACGCCGAACAGCGCCAAAACCACCCACGCTCCCAACAGACCCAATTCTTCGCCGACCACCGAATAGACAAAATCGGTATGCGCTTCCGGCAGATAAAAAAGTTTCTGGCGGCTTTCGCCTAAGCCTCGCCCCCAGAGTTGACCGGAGCCGAATGCAATCAAGGACTGAATGACGTGAAATCCGCTGCCGGCGGCATCGCTCCATGGATCTAAGAATGTCATCAGCCGGCGCACGCGGTACTCAGCCTTCGTCATCACATAGACTAACAGGGGCAAAGCCATCAGCCCGGTGGCGAGCAGATGATGCACGCGCGCGCCGCCGACGAACAGCATGAAATAGAGCAACATGGTCATAATCAGCGCGCTGCCGAAATCAGGTTCGAGCAGCAGCACCCCGGCAAACGCCCCACTCACCATCAGGTGGGGCAGAACGCCGACGGAAAACGTGCGGATCGTTTGCTCCTTCTTGGCCATGGAGTGGGCGAGATAAAAAATCATGGCCAGCTTCGCCAGCTCGGACGGCTGAAAAGCGAAGCCAGCGAGCATGATCCAGCGCCGCGCGCCGCCGCGGTTCACGCCGATGCCCGGAACCAAAACGAGGATGAGGACGACAAACGTAACGGCCAAAAGCGGATAGGCCAGCCGACGATAAAGCGTGGACGGCACCATCGAGCAAACGATCAAGGCCACGGCGCCCACGCCCATGGCAAGCAGCTGTTTGCGGAAGAAGTAAGTTCCGTCGCCGTAGCGTTCTTGGGAGTAAAGATAGCTGGTGCTCAAGACCATGGTCATGCCCAGCGCCAGCAGGCACACGACCGACAGCAGCATCCATTTATCAATCGCCAAACCGTCTCTCATAATGCTTGCACGAGGCGCTTAAAAATTTTTCCTCGTTCCGCGTAGTTGCGAAACTGATCGAAACTGGAACAAGCCGGCGAAAGCAGCACCACATCGCCCGCGTGCGCGTGCGTCGCGGCGTCGCTGACTGCCGCATGAAGATCGTCGACGATAACGGTCTCGGTAAACTGTCCCACGCTGCGCGCCATGATCTCCTTCGCGGCGCCGAACAGCACCAAGCGGCGCACCTTTTTCTTGATTTCATCGGCGAGGGGAGCATAATCGCCGCCCTTATCGACGCCGCCGGCGAGCAAGATCACCGGATCGGTAAAACTGGCCAGCGATTTCACGACGGCGCCGACATTGGTTCCCTTGGAGTCATTGTAATAACCCACGCCATTTCGCTGCCGGACAAACTCGAGGCGGTGCTCGAGCCCGGGAAAGCTGTCCAGAATCTCTTGAATCGCCGCGCGGGAGATCCCAACGCACTTTGCTATAGCAACCGCGGCCATCATGTTTTCCACGTTGTGCACGCCGTGAAGTTTGACGTTAGCGAGGGAGAAGCGCTCTTCCTGCGCGTCAAAGCGCCAAATAATTTCGGTGGCGGTGGCGAAAACCCCATCCCTCACCTCGGAGAAGCCGAAAGAGGCGATCCGAGCCCTGATGCGTCCGCGCATTTCCCAGACACGCGGGTCGTCACGGTTGAGAATCGCGAAGTCGTCACTCGTTTGAGCTTCGAAGATCCGCTCCTTGGCACGGCAGTAATCGGCAAACGTCGCATAGCGGTCTAAATGATCTTCGCTAATATTGAGCAAGGCAGCCATTCGCGGGCGAAACTTCTCGATCCACTCCAATTGAAAACTGCTGATCTCGACAACTCCCCAGTCCCAGTCGTCCGACACGGCGGCGATCAAAGGCACGCCTAGATTACCGCCGATAAAAACCTTTCGGCCACTGGCCTTGATCATTTCGCCGACCAAGGTTGTCGTGGTGCTCTTGCCGTTGGTCCCGGTAATCGCAACCAAAGGTGCGCGGAAAAATCGATACGCCAGTTCGACTTCGCTGAAAACCGGAATCCGCAACGCTACGGCTTGCCGTAACAAACGATTTTCCTGCGCCACTCCCGGACTCGGAATGACGCAATCGACCCCGGCGAGCCAACCAACCTCTTCGCCGCCCAAATGATAATCGACCGGCAGCCCGGCGAGAGTTTCCTTGGCTTGCTTGAGTTCGTCTTCCTGGCGCAGGTCGCTAACCACCACACTGGCTCCGTGTCGCGAAAGAAAACGCGCAGATTCGCTGCCGGTGCGCGCAAGCCCAATGACCAGAACCTTTTTGCCTTTGAGCTCCATCGATCATCGCCATTGTCATCGGAGCTTCAAGGTACTCAAGCCGATCACGGCGCAAATAAAGGAAATGATCCAAAAACGCACGATGATTTGCGGTTCTTTCCAGCCTTTGAGCTCGTAATGATGATGGATCGGCGCCATCAGAAAAACGCGCTTGCGCCTGATCTTGTAAGAAATCACCTGAAAAATGACCGACAGCGATTCGATGACGAACACGCCGCCGACAATGATCAGCAGAATCTCGTTCTTGGTCATCACCGCGACGACGCCGAGAGCCGCGCCGAGGGCGAGCGAGCCAACGTCGCCCATGAACATCTCCGCGGGATAGGCGTTGTACCAGAGAAAGCCCAAACCTGCGGCCACCACCGCGGCGCAAAAGACGCTCAACTCGCCGACGCCGGCGACATAGGGAATCTGCAGATACTCCGCCAGCTTCAAGTGACCGGTGACGTACGCGATAACGGCGTACGTGCCGGCGGCAATCATCACGGGACCGATGGCAAGACCATCGAGACCGTCAGTCAGATTGACGGCGTTGGAAGTAAAAACGATGACCATCATCGCAAAAGGGATATAAAGGACGCCGAGGTCCAAACGGAAAGTTTTAATAAACGGAAACGCAATCTCGGTGCTAAACCTGGGCTGGTAGTAAAGGGCAACGGCAACGATGAAGGCGACGGCGAGCTGGCCGAGCAGTTTTGCCGGCGGCGAAAGCCCTTTGCTGTTTTTGCGGGTCAATTTCAAGTAATCATCGACAAATCCGACCACGCCGGTGCCCAAAGTGGCGATTAGCGCGAGCAAAACATAACGATTGGCGATGTCAGCCATCATCAGCGTCGAAAATAACAGCGCCAGAATAATCAGCGCGCCGCCCATGGTCGGCGTCCCCGCCTTGACCGCGTGGTGCGCCGGTCCGTCGTCGCGAATTTGCTGGCCAATCTGCTTCTCCGTCAAAGTTCGAATCAACCACGGCCCGAGAAGAAAAGAGATAACGAGGGCCAGCAATGCCGCCATCGCGGCGCGAAACGTGATGTAGCGAAAGACATTGAAGCCCGAGTACGAGGTTGCCAGCGGAAACAGTAGGTAGTAAAGCAATTCCAATCTCCTATGCCTTTCCGCTTCTGAGCTCACCGAGAATGGTTTCCATCCTCATGCCGCGCGATCCTTTTAATAGCAGCCAATCGCCCTTCTTCACTCGCTCACGGAGCCTGCGAACGAGATCGGCGTGATCTTTACCGATAAAGATTTGCTCCGGTCGCAGGCCGTGCTGCAGCGCGCCTTTACGAACCTCCGTTGCCTGCTTACCGAGCAGATAGAGCGCGTCGATCTTTACACTCGCCGCGAATTTGCCAAGCTGGCGATGTTCTTTTGCGCTTTGTTTGCCGAGCTCGAACATGTCTCCAAGCACGGCAATTCTGTTGCCACGACAATCGATTTCCGCCAGGGTTTGCAGCGCCGCTTGCATCGAGGCCGGATTGGCATTGTAAGTGTCATTAATAATGCCGACACCTTTAGACTCTTCGATTTGCATGCGCATGGAGAAAGGCCGGACCCTTTCCAAGCCGCGGCGAATCGCCGGCAATTTGACTCCGGCGCCGAGAGCTAGGGCCGCTGCGCCCAGCGCGTTGCTAATGTTGTGTTGGCCCAGATAGTTGAGCTCCACGTTACAGCGCCGCAGACCGGCATGCAGAACGAATTGCATCCCTGTTGTCCCACGCAGGCGCCGGGACTGCGCGCGCACCTGTCCGAGCCTGCCGTAGGTGATTTTTTTACCTTTGAACCTAGCCGCAAGCTTTCTAACCCACGGATCGTCCAGATTCACCGCAATCGTGCCGCGAGGGCGAATGTTCTGGTAAAGAGCGCCCTTTTCTCGGGCAACGCCGGCCAAGCTCTTCAATCCTTCAAGATGCGCCGCCGCAACCGAGGTAATGATCCCCGCGTCCGGGTCGGCGATTTCGGCAAGGCGCTGAATTTCTCCGGGATGATTGGTGCCGAGTTCGACTACGGCGACCTTGTGCCGTTTTCGCAATCTGAGGAGGGTCAATGGCAGACCAACGAGATTGTTGAAATTACCTTCGGTCTTTAGCACCTTGCCGCGTAAGGACTCGCCGTCGAGCCAGGCTTCTTCGAGTATCGCCGCAATCATTTCCTTTGTCGTGGTTTTGCCGTTGGAGCCGGTAATCGCCAGTACCCTAGGGGCAAACTGTTGGCGGCGATAATAGGCGAGATCGCCCAACGCCCGCAGCGTGTCAGGCACTCTAACCGTCGTCGTCTTGTCGAGAATTTTCCCGTGTAACGGGCGATGAACGATCACGCAGGCGGCGCCGCGGCGCACCGCGTCTGCGACAAATCGATGGCCGTCATGCCGCTCGCCCTTTAAGGCGACGAAAACCGAACCTCTTTTGATCTTCATCGAATCGGTCACAATTTCACCGAATCGCCTTATCCCGCTATCTCGCGCCATCTTGCCGCCGGTCGCTGCGACAATTTCTGCTTTGCTCCACGACATTCTCCGTCGGCTTACTCGCTGGCTCGGCGTTCCAACTCGTCGCGAGCCACCTCCCGATCGTCGAAATGAATCTTCGTCGTCCCCAAGATCTGATAATCCTCGTGGCCTTTGCCGGCGATCAGAACCAAATCACCAGGGCGCGCGGCCCCGAGCGCGATGCCAATCGCTTTTCGGCGATCGGCTTCCACGACGTAGCCGCGTTCAGCTTCGCTTTCGCCGACTCGAGACCGGAGACCCGAAAACCTTTTGAGCCCAGTCGTGGCGACGCCAGCCTCAACCTCATCGACAATCATCAGTGGGTCCTCTGTGCGCGGATTGTCGGATGTGATGACCACGAAGTCGCTCAGCCGGCCGGTGATCTCGCCCATCAAAGGCCGCTTGCCGCGATCGCGGTCCCCACCGCAACCAAAGACGGTGATGAGTTTACCGCGCGTTAACGGGCGTAACGCGCCGAGTACTTTTTCGAGCGCGTCAGGCGTATGGGCATAGTCGACCAAGACCGAGATGCCGAGACGGTTGTCAATTTTTTCGAGTCGCCCGGGAACCGTCCGTAGCTGCCGAATCCCTTGCGCCGCTATGCCATCACCGAGTCCCAGCGTGCGTCCGACCGCGACCGCGCCGAGAATATTTTGCAAATTGGCCGCGCCGATCAGAGAGGAAGTAAACTCGATCTTGCGCTCGCGCGCTTGAATCGTACCTCTGAGGCCGTTGACATTGCTTTTGACGTTCACTGGATGGACATCCCACTGCGAGCCTTCGCCATAACTCCACGCCTCCGTGCCCTGGCTCCCGACTTTTGCGATCAGTTCAGGACCGCGCGGATCTTCGCCGTAGATCACCGCCGCCTTTTGCGCTTTGACGCTGACCTTCAGATAATCAGTGAACAGCCGGCTCTTGGCCGAGAAGTATTCATCCATGTCGCGATGATAATCGAGATGGTCGCGCGAGAGATTGGTAAATACGCCGACATCGAAATCCAATCCACGCACTCTTTGCTGCGCCAGAGCGTGTGACGAAACTTCCATCGCGACGGATTTGACTCCGGCGCGGGCCATCTCTGCCAACATTTGTTCCAAGTCGGGGGACTCTGGCGTCGTGTGATGCGACGGGACTTCATGTCCGCGATAGCGATAACTGATCGTACCGATCACTCCCGGCTCCATCCCCGCAGCCTGGAGCATCGACTCGACTAGATACGTAAGCGTCGTCTTGCCATTGGTGCCGGTCACACCCACCAACTTCAGTCGTCGGCTGGGCTGGTTAAAAAAATGCGCCGCCCACAATCCCATCGTGCGACGGACATCTTTGACCCGAACCGTTGCCGTCGCCCGCGGCCAATTCCCATCCCGGGAAAAGACCACAGCGGCAGCGTTGCGCCGCACTGATTCCGCTATGAAATCATGACCGTCGGCCTTCTCCCCTGGCACCGCGAAAAAAATATGTCCCGCGCTCACTTTCCGTGAATCGTATGTCAACCCGTTTACTTCCTGATCCAGATTTCCTGCAGCCGCTGCCACCTCCTCGATGGCCAGGAACTCTTTGATTCGCATCGCCGTTAACCTTGTAGGTTAAGAACTAAGACACTTTCCTCGTTCCAGCGTCCCCCCGCTTGCGGCGATTGTTTCACCACGTAACCGTTGCCCTGAAGCCTCAGCTTCAGTTTTAGCGTTTGCGCTTTTTCCAAAGCCTCCCGCAGACTCAGGCCGACGAAGTCCGGAGCCGCGTCTCCGTTGGTCTCCATTGTACCCGCGCTGTTGGGTTTAGCCACGCGCCGGACTATCGCCTCCAGCTGGCTAGGTAGCGCCGGAATGAGTGCGGCTTGTTGCGGCGCTACTGCAAGATGCCGCAGAGCGGCTTGAGCGATATTGCGGAACGCTGGCGCCGCGACGACACCACCATAGACGTTCACCTCAGGTTCATCGATCAATACCAAGGCGACCAGTCGCGGGTCGTTTGCCGGGACGAAGCCGACGAACGAGGCCACCCGTTTCTTTGCCGCGTAGCCGCCGTGAACCGGATCTGCCTTCTGAGCCGTGCCGGTTTTTCCTGCGACTTCGAACCCGTCCACGTTCGCCATTACGCCGGTGCCGCCTTCATTGGTTACATCCTTGAGTATGGACGCCAGTGACCTCGCGGTCTTTTCCGAGATCACGCGCCTAACTACATGGGGTTGAATTTCGAACACGATTTCTCCCTGCGGACTGACCACGCGTCGGGTGACGTAGGGGCGCATGAGAAATCCGCCATTGGCGATCGCGGCATACGCCGTCACCATTTGTAACGGAGTCGCCGAGATGCCCTGCCCGAAGGCGTGTGTCGCCAGGTCAATCGCCGACCAGCTCTCAGGCTTGCGCAGCAGCCCGGGCACTTCTCCCGGCACGTCGATCCCCGTGACCTGGCCGAAACCAAATTTCTCGATGTATCTGTAATAACGGTCTTTCTTAAGCTTCTGTGCCACTTTGGTAAAGCCGATGTTGCTCGACACCTGCAGTATCTTAGCAAATGACAACCAGCCATGCGGGTGGGTGTCGTGGATGACTTTGCCGGCGTAGGGATATTTGCCCATTTCACAATAGAACAAATCTTCTTTACCGACGACGCCTTCCTCCAGGGCCGCTGCAGCGAGAATGGTTTTAAAAGTAGATCCGGGCTCGAAACTGTCGGTGACCGCGCGGTTGCGCCGCTGATCGGCCGACTGTTTGCTATAATTGTTAGGATCGAACGCGGGATAATTCGCCAGCGCCAGGACTTCGCCGGTGAACGGCTCCATCACGATCGCCACCCCCGACTTGGCGCGATATTTTAGGACCGTCGCCTCCAGTTCTTTTTCAGCGATATGCTGTATGGAGGTATTGAGTGTGAGATGGACGTCGCTCCCGGGAGGAATTCGCAGTCCTTCAACGCCTTGCACCAGCACTCGGCGTCCGAGGGCGTCGCGCTCGGTAACCGAAGAGCCGGCTTCACCGCGGATGTAATCGTTGTACTTGAGTTCCAGTCCTTCGAGCCCTTCAGAGTCCCGCCCGACAAAGCCGATCAATTGCCCGGCTAGCTGATTCTGGGGATAGTAACGATTGGGCTCGTAAAACATGCCGATCCCGGTTGGGTTAAGCGCTTGAATTTTCTCCGCCTCGGGCGACGATACTTGCCGCTTTATCCAGACAAAGGGTTTGTCTGAGGTGAGTTTTTGTTTGACGTCGGCGGCGCGCAAATTGAGAATCCTCGCCAGGCCCTGACTGAGCTGTTCCGGATCTTGAACGCGGTGTGGGCGGGCATACACCGACTGCGATTCCATGCTCAACGCTAAGGGTTCACCGGCGCGGTCGAGCAATGCGCCTCGTTTGGGCAGTACGATCCACTCTTTCAAGTGCTGCCGCTCGCCCAGTTGCATGAGTTTTTCGCCTTGCAGCACTTGCAGTTGAAACGCGCGCCCGGCGATCACCAAGAACATCGCTAAGAATAATATCTTGGCGACACCGAGGCGGCTGTGATTTCGCGGTAAAGAGCGTCTCATGGTAACACGATGATCTGGCCTTTCTCGGGCGGCACCAGTCCTAGGCGAGTGCGCGCGAGTTTGCCAAGACGATCCGGCGACGTCATGGTAGCCAGCTCTATTTTCAATTCGCGATTTTCCTGTTCCAGACGGCCATGCAGTTTACTCATCGTCGAAAGCGCGTAACCCATTTGGACCACCTGAAGCCTCAACCACACCTGCATCAGGGCCACACCGATCAAAGCGATCGCGAAAAGCCCAAGAACGAAAATCCGTCGACGCCGGGCGGCCTGCTCGATGCGCTCCGATTCTCCCCGCGGAACTCTAGCTAACTTGCGCGATCGCGCGCTGCCCGCCGCAGCCATGGGCGTTTAGATCCTCTCTACGGCGCGCATTTTCGCCGTGCGGGCGCGCGGGTTGGCATGAATTTCACTCGCCGAGGGAATTATCGGTTTCTTTGTTAACAGCTTCACTTTCTGGCTCCAGCCGCATCGGCAGCTGAGCGCTCGCGGCGGGCAGAGACAAGCGCGGTTCCATTTGCGAAATGCCGTCTTGACGATGCGGTCCTCCAGGGAATGGAACGAAATAATCACCATCCGTCCGCCCGGCCGAAGCGTTTCATAACCGTTCTCCAAGAACTGCTCGAGTTGCTGCAATTCTTGATTCACGGCGATTCGCAGTGCTTGGAAAACCTGCGTCGCCGGATGGTGATCGCGCCGACCGCTGCCTTTTACGCGCTCGATAATCTGGACAAGCTGTGTGGTTGTCTCTACTGTATGCTGTTTTCGCCCGGCGACGATCGCCTGAGCAATGCGCCGTGCTCGCGGCTCTTCGCCGTAAAGGCGAAAGATTCGTTCCAGCTGCTCCACCGCAAATGAATTCACGATCTGCCACGCATCGACGGACTGGCGCCGGTCCATCCGCATGTCCAGCCTCGCCGCGCCGCGAAAGCTAAAACCTCTTTCCGGAGAATCGATTTGATCGGATGAAATACCCAAATCCAAGATAACTCCGTCAACGCCATCCCAGCCGATTTCAGTGAGAATATCTTTCGCATCCGCGAAGCTCGCCTGACGCGCGATCACGCGTCCTTCGAATCGCCCCAGGCGTTTCTGCGTCTCCGCCAGTGCTGTGTCGTCCCGATCCAACGCTAGGACTTGTCCGTCTGGACTACTCTCGATCAGAATCTGCTCGGCGTGCCCCCCGCCCCCCACTGTGCCATCGAAATATCGTTTGCCTGGTTCGGGCCTGAGACACTCGATCACCTCCCGGACCAGTACGGAGACATGCGCGGACACCGCTCAGTGACTCGTCCCGTCACCCTCCCAATCATCGTCGAAGCTTTCGATAGCGTCTTCGAGTGACGTATAATCTTCGAAGAAACGATCCATGCCGACAACTTTAAAAATGTCACGTAGGAACGGACTCATGCCTGCCAATTTGAGATCGCCGTTCAAGTTCCGCAAAAGCTTCAGCCGCTCGAGGAGAACTCCGATGCTCAAATAATTGATATGGTCCACCGACTTGAGATTAAGAATAACCTTCGTCCGTTCCTTTTCAATCAGCGAACCGATGGCGTTCTTGATGCGGATCATTTCACGAAAATCGATATCGCCAGTGACGTCGAGCACCGAGATATCTTGGATAGGCTTTCGCTCTAGCATTCACTCTTCTCCTTTCACCGACTTCGGCCGCCGCACGCTTGCATCTCTACAGTCCCAGATCGCCGAGAAAATCAGGATCCTGCATTAACTTGTCCTCGGCCTCGACAAAGATTTTCTTCCACGCTTCTCGATCCCACACGCGAAACTTTTCGAGAGCTGACACCAACACGATGTCCCTCTTTAGATCGGCGTATTTTCGCAGCACGGGAGGAATGAGGACTCGGCCGTGGGTATCAAGACTGCAATCGCAAGCCGACCCAAGGTAATAATTTTGAAACCGCACGACGCGAGGATCAAACTTAGGCTTCTTGCGGATTTCCTCTTCGAACCTTAGCCACGCGTCGATCGGATACACATCGAGGCAACGCTGTCCGTCGATCACGAAGTTCGTAATGATGATCCGTTCGTCGCCCTTGCCGACCAGCACGTCGCGGAACTTCGACGGGATGCTGAGACGTCCCTTGTTGTCCAGGGTGTGCTCAAAGCTGCCACGAAACATGGTTTTCTAACTGCCAATGGATTAATTGCGGAGAAACTTATCCCACCTTTTCCCACTAGGCGCCACTTATAACTTGCTCTCTACCACCTGTCAACAAAAAAGATTGTAATTTGGTGGACTTTTTTGGTTTTCGCTTGCCGGCAGGAAACTCAAGACGCTTTGAAAGCTCTGCTAAAATGCCGAGGGGGAGATCGCTGTGGCATAGCTTGGTGGAACCCGGCAGGTTACTCCGACCTCATTATCGCCGAGCAGGGGTTACAGACGAGATCAGGATTCCTGAAAATCAAAAATCATTGGCATCGACCTGGATTCCATAACGGCGCGGAGGGAGGCTCAGTGTACGAATTACTGGCCCCGGCACTCGCTTTGTAGATTTGGCGATGCCCGAAGGAAGACGCGAGCGTTACAAGATTGTGGGCTAAAGTGGATTGGTAAGCCGGATTCTGTTGTGACCCATAACTCGAGTCACAGCGATCATTCATCTTGCCCCTTGATTGCTCAAGGGGTCGAGCGACCATACCCGAGGGCTATGGGCGGACTACCCAACCCTCCTATTTGGCCTTGCTCCAGGTGGGGTTTGCCATGCGTTCACCATCACTGGCGAACCGGTGAGCTCTTACCTCGCCTTTTCAACCTTACCCGTCGCCGAGGCGCCAGGCGGTATGTTTTCTGTGGTACTTTCCCCCGATCACTCGAGGCCGCCGTTAACGGCCACCCTGTCCTGTGGAGTCCGGACTTTCCTCCCCTCGTGCGCGAGCACGGAGAGCGATCGCTAAATCCACTTTAGCCCGCAGTTTATCGATTGGCCGCGTCGTCGATGCCCTGATTGGCCAGGCGATCAGCCAACTTATTCATCTCGCGACGCACATGAAGGATACGATACGAGTCAAATTGACGCAATAACGTCATCGCGCGCTGAAACAGCACTTTTAACTTTGCGTCTTTGACCCGATATTGGCCATTCAATTGCCTGACCAAAAGCTCCGAATCGCTTTGCACGATAATGTTCTTTCGGCCCAACTGCAGGAGCGCTTCCAGGCCCATCAACAATGCCTCGTACTCTGCGGCATTGTTGGTTGCGTGACCGAGATGTCGGCTCAATTCTTTCACGACCGTGCCATTTTCGTCGCAGATCGCCGCACCGCAGCCGGCTTGGCCCGGGTTGCCTCGCGACGCGCCGTCGACCATTACAAGCCACGGTTTTTGCGCTTCCGACATGGCTAGCTGAACTTGAGACTGCTCGACTCGCTTCAGTGGGGGGGAGTAAAGTTTGCTGATGACAGTCTGCGAACTGCGCTCAAATCGAGGCAAAAACTCGCGCCGCTGTCAATTTATATTCGATTAGAACGACTAGAACTCGTTAAAAAATGCGTCGTTTTGCGCCGCATGGGACTCTGCGCGTCGCTAAGCCGACTTGGCTTGTTGTTCCGCCCCAGGCTTAAAGTATAGAATTCTCTGGCAACTTGGACATAGGTTGAGTTTTTCGCTTTTGATGATTTCATTCCACAGCTGCGGCGGAATATTCATATAACATCCCTGGCAAATGCCACCCGCAACCTCCACCACAGCCGTCCCCCCGCGTCGAGAAAAAATGAGCTCGTAACGGGAAATCAATTCTCCGGCTACCTGGGAGGCAATGCTCCGTCGACGGCTCGCCGCCTCTGAAACAGCTTGGTCGATGCCCGAGATCTGTCCCTTAAGTTCCCCTTGTTTTTTCTGCCACTCGTCCTGCATCGCTGCCATTTCCGCTTCCTTGGCCTGAATTTGCGCCTTGATGCCGTCGATTTCTTCCATAATTGTAATGAGAGTTTCCTCTAGCTCACTGTTGTTTTGTTTCAACTGTTCGATTTCGCGCTGCAACGCTTGAAGTTCTTTTGCGTTTTTGATGCGGTTCATGCGCATCCGCTTGTCCATCGCCTTCTTGCCTTCGTCCTGAAAAACGCGGTCCTTTTCCAAGCGCAATTTTTCCTTTTCGGCATAGGCGGCAGCCAGGGTCTCGATTTCACGTTTTTTGGCCTGAATTTGATGCTCCTTACTTTCGATCTCGCTAAGCAAACCTTGCTTGCGTCCGGTGTGCTCTTTTATTTCGCGATCAACGGTTTGCAGCGAAGCCAATATCTCGATTTGCGTATCCAACTGTGATTCCCCCGTTTAGCAAAAAAAAATGCACCCGTTTGGGTGCATTTCTGAAACTGCAATGCTGGTCGTTAAATATCGTTTTAGTGCTAATTCGATTCACTCCAACCAAAACCCTTAAGAATTTATCTATATCGATTCTTCTTCGTTGTCAAAGCCACCCTCACCGCTCACGGCTCGTATCTTCGACTTGAGGGGCGTCGCATGCCGACGCGTCCGATCGGCCGGTCTGGCCGGCGGCTAAGGTCTTCAACGAACATTCGGCCGAGGCTGCTGGTTTCTTAGCTGGCGGCCCATATTATTGGTCGTGCGCATGACGTCGCCGATCCAGACCGTCAACTCATTTAGCCTGCTGCCATTGTTGGAAGTAATTTCCGACCAGGACAGGCCGCGTTGGTACTGCTCCACTACTCGATTAATGGAACCTCGGCCCAAATATGAAACCCCGCGTAGCGCCGCGTACTGGCCATACCCTACTCGAAGCTGTTGGCGCTCTTGAAACACGATTTGTGGACTGGTGCGCAGCTCGTATGCCAACGCTTCGACGACGGGACGCTCCCCACTCTGCTCTTCCACAAAACGGTTGATCGCCGACATGCGTTTTAAAAGTTCACGCTCGGACTTGGCGGTCGCTGTGTCGAGCGACTGCGGCGACGGTAGTGTTTCGATTCGCGCGGCGCTCGCGTGATAGTAGTTGAGCGCTTCCGGCAAGAAGGAACGCAACTGGTGGATCCGTGTTTCATAACCCGGGTGCGTCGAAAGGAATTCTGGCGGGGCGCCTTTGGCACCCTCTTTTTTCTCCATCCGTTCCCATAACTCTAGCGCAGTCCGAGGATCATAGCCTGCTTTGGCCATCAGAATGAGGCCGATCCGATCGGCCTCGGTCTCTTGCGACCGGCTAAACGGCAACGCCACGCCGACACCAGCGGTTATCCCATAAGCTTGCAACACTTGATTGGCCAGAGCTGGATTTCGCCCGAGCGCGACGCCGAGACCAACTCCGCCAAGTTGCAGCAACATACCCTGACTCATTCGTTCCGCCGGATGGCGCGCCAGCGCATGGGCTACCTCATGACCCAGCACCACTGCCAGTCCGGCTTCATCTCGCGCCGGGCCGAAAATGCCGGTGTAAACGGCGACCTTGCCACCCGGCACGGCGAAAGCGTTCACCGTTTCCGGATCGTTAATGACGGTAAACTCCCACTTATAGTCGGGTTTGTTGGCTGCGCGAGCGATTCGCTCGCCGACCTTACGCACGATCCGTTCCGCATCGGCGTCATGTGTCACCACGCTATCGCGCAAATGATGCCGATAAGCGTCCTCGCCGAGGGACGCTTCTTGGCCCTCTGAAACCAAAATGACCTGACTTCTACCCGTGTACGGAGCCGTCGCGCAGCTCGCAACCAAACTGACCGACAAGATCAAAGCCAAGATTTGTTTCATGACCAGATCGCGTACTCTCCAGCAAACGAAGTTGCAGCTAGAGACATATCGCCCACAGAAATAGTAGCTTTTGGAATTTCCCGACGCAAGAAACGGTTTTTCGCCACTGGCGAAACGATCAAAGAAAACATTCTTGAATCAATCAGAGACCCATCTTACCAGGATTCATGATGTTGATTGGATCCAGCGCTCTTTTGATTTGCTGCATCACGTCCAGACCATAGCCGTGCTCTTCGGCCATGAGCGGCGCCAGCTTTACCCCGACGCCATGGGTGTACTCCATCGACCCCCCCATCTGCTGCACTAGCCGGAGCAACTCTTCGATGGTCTCCTCCAAAACGAGTTGAGCATTCGGGGTGTCGTCATCGTCACCGCTCAGCCGCATGGAAAACAGCTCCGGTTGCACCCATAACCCGCTCTCTTCCAAGCGCACGTTACGCCGTTTGATGATTTCTTGCGCAGCGCGCTTAAAGGCGAGAACTTTCGATGCTGGCAGCGCGACGTGAATCCAATCGCGATAGACACCGTCCCGGCCACGCTCGCGACGCTGGCGCCGATTGCGCATGAAGCGGCGCGCAATCTCATGACGTCCGCGCCAAAACTCTTCTGGCTCTCTGCGGCTGAGCGGCTTGCCGCCGTGCTCCGCACAGATCGTAGCTGCCTGTTTCTCCTCCGTCGTGACGATCGCTTCGTTGCCCTCGAAAACCAGATAGAGCAATGCGCCGGGCTCGTGCCTGTCTTCATCGTCGCCGTAGTCGAGCATTGCCGGTCGTAGACGCCGCTGAAACATTTGCTGAATTGCGGCATAGCCCTGTTCGAAGGAAGAAAAGAGATAGCCGCTGAACAGGCGCGTCTCGGGCCGCGGAAAAATTCTGACGGTCGCTTCCGTGATGATCCCGAAACAACCCTCGGCGCCGATCAAAAGCGCATTGAGATCGAGCCCCGCTGAATGCTTTGACACCGCGCGCGTGCGGAGAATCTCTCCGCTCGGCAACACGGCTTCCAAACCTAGTACCTGTTCGCCCATGGAGCCGTAGATCCCGGCTCGATAGCCGACACTGTTAGTCGAAATCGCGCCGCCGACCGTGGCCACGGGGACCGTCCACGGATCGTGTCCCAGAATGAAACCCACGTCGTTTAACTTCTCATCGAACGACTCGAGAACAACGCCCGACTGCACGCGGGCAGCACGCGCCTCAACGTCGATTTCGAGTATGCGATTCATAGCGCGCAGATCGACGACCATACTGGGTCGAATCGACAATGCGCCCCCCATGAGTCCCGAGCCCCCACCGAATGGCACGATCGAAATTTTTTCCGCGTTGGCAAACTGCACGATGCGACGGACCTCGTCCGTGGTTTGCGGTCTTACCACGCAAATCGGCGATTGAAGTTGCGGATGATGGCGTGGATGGATTCGCCCTTCACTCAGGGCATCCCAGGAGAGTTCATCCAACTGCGCCGCGTCGGTCGAGATTCGCGCGGGATCGATCCAAGTGGAGAGCTTAGCAACAATGTTGTTCATCAGACTGACACAAGACGTTTACCGACCTGTCGTGAAACGAATCATAGCGCAATCCTAGGGGGCGAGAAAGCGCGCCCCGGACTGATTACTGAATCACATATCGAGATCTGGGATTGTACTGGGAAATTTTGCCGGAGCTGAGACGCGTTATAATAATGTACCCTGAAGCACCGCAGCAGCGATCGTGAAATAGATCACCAGACCCGTCACATCAACCAAGGTCGCCACGAACGGCGCCGAAGCGCTCGCCGGATCGAAACCTAATCCGCGCAAGATAAATGGTAGAATCGATCCAGCCACTGCACCCCATAAGACAACGCCGACGAGGCTCAGGGCGACGGTGAGAGCGACGAGAAAATAGTGCTCGCCGTAGACGTTGAACAGCCCCTGCCACAGGAGAATGCGAACCAGACCGATCGAGGCCAAGATCGCGCCCAACGCGAGACCCGTGACGACTTCGCGCCGAATCACACGCCACCAATCGCGAAGTCGAACTTCCCCCAAGGCCATTGCACGAATCACGAGCGTGGTGGCTTGCGATCCAGAATTACCGCCGCTGCTGATGATCAGCGGCACGAATAACGCCAACACCACCGCGCGCGCAATCTCGGCCTCAAATTGGCCCATCGCGGTCGCGGTGAGCATCTCTCCCAAGAAGAGAGCAGCCAACCAGCCTGCGCGTTTACGAATCATCCGCAATAACGGCACCTGAAGATAAGGTTCCTCCAGTGTTTCCACGCCGCCGAGTTTTTGAATATCTTCGGTCGCTTCTTCTTGGACGACATCGACGATGTCATTCAGGTTGACGACACCTTTAATTCGCCCTTCCGCGTCGACCACCGGCATCATGAGCAGATGATGGCGCATAAAAAGCTTGCTGAGCGCCTCTTGATCCAGATCTTCCGGAGCCGAAATCACTTCAGTGCGCATGATGTCCCGGACAAGCTTGTCCCCTGGCGCAACCAACAAATCGCGGAACGAGACCACTCCGAGCAGATGTTCCTCTGCGTCTACTACAAAAACGTAATAAACCGTCTTCTCCCGCGCACGCGCGTCTCTACGCAGATAACTGATCGCCTCGTCGACTGTCATGTCGGTGCGCAGGCGGGAGTAGCGCGTATTCATTAGCCCGCCGGCTTCGTCCTCCGCGTAGTCGAGAAGCCCCTTGACTTCCCGCCGCGTCGCCTCGTCAAGAAGTGAAAGCATATTGTCGCGTTCTTCAACTGGAACTTCTTGAATCAGGTCGGCGGCGTCATCCGGCGCGAGCAATCGCATCCACAAGCGCCGTTCGCCCAACGGAAGGGCGAGCAGGAGTGCGGCGCGATCGCGCGCGTTCAGCTGCAAGAAAAAGTCGTCAGCATCGTCCCGTGCTAAATATTCGAATCCTTCGACGCGTTCTTCCAACGAAAGCACGGGCCAGGCTTCGTAGAGCTCAGAAGGTGTGAAATTCTTTTCTAGCATGGGTTGCGGGTTCCAGCCGTGTTGTGAAAAGCGGTAGCCTCACATACGTAACACATCGACCTAGCCGCGCAAAGGCAGCCGAGTTACATTTGGAAGAAAGACGACTGCATCCGAATCACAGGCAAAGTGAATTTACCCATGAGACGCACAAATTCAAGTTTTCTGAGGCTTTCTGACCGTCCGGCTTGCCAACAGCGACCGAATTAGATCCGCGAAGAAACCGAATGATTTGAACCGGCAACCATCGCGGGATAAGGTCGGCCAAAACGTCCCATGCTCGCCATCATCCTCGGCCTCTTTGCTTCCTTTTGGTTCGCCGCGTCCATGATCCTCATCAACCGGGGAGTACTGGCGATCGACTATTTTCGCGGCCTGCTGACCAACCTAGGCGTCAACGCGCTGTTTCTTTGGCTCTACGTCATGCTCTTCGTCGAGAGCATCGACCTCGGGACGCCCGCCAATCTCATTTTCGTTTTGGTCGGCATCTTCGTTCCCGGCGTCGCGCGTTTTTTCATGTTCAAAGGAATGGAGCGACTCGGCGCATCCATAACGTCGTGTTTAACCAACAGCACACCACTTTTCGCCACCTTCTTCGCCATTTCATTTCTGCAAGAACGACCCACCGTGACCAATCTTCTCGGCACACTCTTTATTGTCTCCGGCATCATCGCTCTCTCTCGGAAGGGTGCCACCAAGACCTGGCGCACGCGCGATCTCCTGTTCCCGCTTACCTCTGCTTTTCTCTTCGCTGCCCGCGACAACATGGTCCGTTTCGGCCTGTTGCACATCGATTCGCCGATCGTGGGCGCCGCGATCGCGGCGAGCACCTCGTTCGTGACCATGTCCATCATCTATCTCGCATTTGAGAAAAAACCGCCGCTTGCCAAATCCGTAGCGCGCGGCTTTGGGCTCTTTGCTATGGCAGGATTCATGAACTTTCTTTCGTATGTCTTCGCCTACACCGCCCTCAGCATGGAGCGCGTTTCCCTCATGTCGCCGCTCATCAACGGCTCTTCGCTTTTCATCCTGCCGCTCTCTGCCCTATTTCTCAAAGGCGTCGAACAACTCACGCCGCGCAAGATCGGCGCGATAGGTCTGGTGATCATCGGGGTCTTTTTGATTTCGTGGGAAAAACTCTAATCGAAACGGACGGAGCGTTTCGGAAAAGACGTTAAAACTCTTAGTGCACCGTCGGTCCGGAGTCGTCGTCTTTGCCGCCGGGGTAAACTTGGAAGCGGCGTTTGAGGCGGGCGAGGCGGCGGCGGTCGAGGTAGTCTTTGACTCGATCCCAGGGATTGCCGCCGCGGAGATAGAGATATCCGAAAACCATACCGCCGAGATGGGCTAAGTGTGCGATACCGCTCTGCCCTGCCGTGATCGACGAATAGAGCGCGATCGCGCCGATAATCCATACGAAGTGTTTCATCTTGATCGGAAACAGAAAATAAAAATAGACGATTCGGTTAGGATAGATGAGACCGTAAGCCAGCAGAATCCCATAGACTCCCGCTGACGCACCGATGCTCGGTCCCATCTGGTTGGGCAGGAAGAGGGTATTGAGGATGCCGCCGCCGATAACGGTAATAAAGTAATAGCGCAGAAAAAAACTGCTTCCCCAGCGCCGCTCCAGATCGCAGCCGAACATCCAGACCGCCAGCATATTGAACAATAGATGAAACAGCCCGCCATGGAGAAACTGGTAGGTGAAAAGTTGCCAGAGATAGAATTCGTGTAATACCAGCGGCGGCACCAGGCCAAAATAGTAAGCGAGCTGGTAATCCACGCTAACACCCACGATTGTTTGAATGGCAAACACGGCGACGTTGGCGATCAGCAAAAACTTGACCGCGGGCGTCACGCTGCCGCCACCGAACATGATCTGTCGAGTTTGGTATTGCACTGGAGCGTAGTTTAACTTTTCGCTGTCGGTGTTTAAAGACGGCTCGATCTTAACTACCCGCCCAGGTAAGCTTGTCGGACTAAATCATTTCCGGCCAGCTCGCTGGACGTTCCTTTGAGAATCACTTCACCAGTCTCTAAAACGTAACCCCGATGCGAAATAGCCAGCGCCATGACAGCGTTCTGTTCGACCAGCAACACGGTCACGCCGGCTTTGTTGATGGTGCGTATGGTTTCGAGGATCTGCTCGACGATCTTCGGCGCAAGGCCCATGGACGGCTCGTCGAGAAGCAAAAGTTTTGGCTTGGCCATGAGCGCCCGGCCGATGGCGAGCATCTGCTGCTCGCCGCCGGAAAGCGTGCCGGCATATTGTTTTTGTCGCTCTTTCAGTCGTGGAAACATTTGAAAAACGAAATCCAACTCCGCGCCGAGCGCGCGCTTGTCGCGCGTGTAACCGCCGATTTTAAGATTTTCCAGCACGGTAAAGCGCGGAAAAACTCTTCTGCCCTCGGGCGCATGAGCGACGCCCCGGCGAACGATCTCATGCGCCTCGATGTTCTCGAGCATCGCTCCTTCGAGTTCGATGGACCCTCGCTTGGGTCGTAGCAGTCCGGAAAGTGTTTTCAGCGTGGTCGTTTTGCCCGCGCCGTTGGCACCCAGAAGCGTAACCAGTTCGCCTGCTTCGATCGAAAAGGACACGCCTTTCAGCGCGTGGATAGTATCGTAGTAAACGTGGATGTCGTTAACTTCGAGCATGCTCCACCCACGACCCCTGTCCGAGATAGGCTTCGATGACGCGCGGATCATGGCGCACTTCTTCGGGGCGGCCCTCGGCAATTTTTTCGCCGTAATCCAACACGTGGACGCAATCTGAAATTCCCATGACCACCCGCATGTTGTGTTCGATCAGTAAAATCGCTTTGACGTATCTTCCTAGCAGTGCTTTGAAGAGCGTCATGAGCGATTGCGCTTCCGACGTATTCATCCCTGCGGTTGGCTCGTCGAGCAGCAGGAGCTTTGGTTCGGCGGCCAGGGCGCGGGCAATTTCCAAGCGGCGCTGTTCGCCATAAGACAGCTGATGCGCCCATTCATTCTCGCGACCGCTGAGTCCAGTGAGCTCAATCAGCTCCATCGCCCTGTGCTGTGCGCCTTTTTCCTTTTCATGAACTCCTTGGAGGCTCAACAAAATTGCCGGCAAGCTTGTTTTTAGCCGCGCGTGCATGCCCACCAAGACGTTATCCAACACGGTCATGTGCGAAAACAAGCGAATGTTTTGAAAGGTTCGGCTGATGCCGGCGCTGGTGATTCTCTCGGGCTTTAACCCGACGAGTGAACGATCGAGAAAGCGCATTTCGCCTTCGTCCGGCCGGTAGATTCCCGTCAAGGTATTGAAGAGCGTGGTTTTGCCGGCGCCGTTGGGACCGATGAGCGAGACAATCTTGCCCTCTTCCAACTCCATGCTCACGCGCGTGAGCGCCTGCAAGCCGCCGAAGCGTTTCGAAACGCCGCGGAGTTCGAGCAATGCCATATTACTTTCTTGGCTCCCGGCGCGGCGGCAAGATGCCCTGGGGACGAAAGATCATCATCAGAATCAAGATCAGGCCGAACACCATGCGCTCGTACTTCGCCGGTTCGAACTGCGCCGGCAGCTGACTCAGCGGATAACTTCCGAGCAAGGGAAGCGACAGCACGGCACCCGATTGACGCAATCCGTTGAGCCAGAGCGACAAGCCCTTGAGCAACTGCAGGTTAAGAACCGTGACGCCGGTTGCGCCGAGAACCGCGCCTGGGATAGAGCCCATGCCGCCCAGAATAACCATCGCCAGGACGCCGATGGATTCCATGAAGGTGAAACTCTCCGGGTTGATAAAGACCTGTTTGGCGCCGAAGAGAACACCGACCGCGGAAGCAAACGACGCGCCGACGGCAAAGCCGAGAAGTTTCATCCGCACAACCGGCACGCCCATCGCAGCGGCGGCGACTTCATCTTCACGAATCGCCTTCCACGCCCGCCCGATACGGGAATCTTCTAACCGTCGCGTCACCAAAACGATGACGCATACCATCAGCAAAATTAGAAAATAAAAATAAAGCGGATAAAGCTGAGCTTCGGAAAACTTCACACCGATGAATTCCAACACCGGCTGAAAGAACAGCGGCGGTTTGGTTATCGGACTGATCCCTCTCGGACCATTGGTCAAATTCACCGGTTTGTCTAAATTGTTGACCAGAGCGCGCACGACTTCGGCGAAGCCCAAAGTGACGATCGCGAGATAGTCGCCGCGCAAGCGCAGCACCGGCAAGCCCAAGAGCGTACCCGTCAACGCGCCGACGACGATGCTGAGCAGAAGGAAGACAAAAAACCAGTTGGGCGAGAGCGGAAACAGACCGCCGGCGATAAATTGGTTCGCTTGGGGCGAACCGAAGATCGCCCAAAGATAAGCGCCAATGGCGTAAAAAGCGACGAAGCCGAGATTGAGCAAGCCGACAAAGCCGACGACGATGTTCAATCCCAACGCCAGAGCGACAAAGATGCCAATCTGGATGGCCACTTCCAGGTAATAACCATTGATGAAACCCAAGATCGGCATCAGCCAGAGCAATACCAAAGCGCCTAGCCACAACTTCACCTTGCGCTGGATCGATGAATAGTAAATAGCGATCAGCGAAGCCTCGAATAGAAGGAAGGCGAACAGGGACTGGGGAAACCATATCGCCAGCAAAAAGCTCGACAGGATCGCTGCCAACAATCCAATCGTCACACCGACGCTTTTCACGCTTTGCCCTCCCGCACCGTCTCGCCGAGCAATCCTTTGGGACGAAAGATCAGGATCAGGATTAAGACTAAGAAAGCGACAACGTCCTTGTACTCGGCGCCAAACGCGCCGTCGGTCATTATGGAAAGATAAGAAGCCGCGAACGCTTCCAACAGCCCGAGCATCATGCCGCCCAACACGGCGCCGGGAATATTGCCGATACCGCCAAGCACCGCGGCGGTGAAAGCCTTCATGCCCGGGACAAATCCACTATAGGGATTGACCAAACTGTAATGAATGCCGAACAGCACCCCGGCGAGTCCGCCCAGGGCGCCGCCGACAAAAAACGTCAGCGCAATCACCCGGTTCACCGGCACACCCATGAGCGATGCCGTGTCCGGGTCCTGCGCCACGGCGCGAATTGCCGTGCCTAACTTGGTGTGGTTGACGAAAAAATAGAGCCCTGCCAAAGTCAGCAATGCGGTGACAATGACCAGCAGTGACTTCACCGGGATGACCAGGTTTGCGGTCACGGGCAAGTTGCGGTCGAAAAATTCCAGACTCGGATAGTTCAAGTAAAACGTGTTGCGCCATAGGCTTTCGAAAAGTCGCAGACCGTCTTGCAGAAAAAAAGACGCGCCGATCGCCGAGATCAGCGCGACGAGACGAGGACCACCCAGTAATGGACGATAGGCGACGCGCTCCAGCGCCATGGCCGCAACTCCGCTGACGACCATTCCGGTGATAATGACCAGCAGCAGTATCACCGCCGGATGAAGTGTGGCCAATTGCCCCGCGCTCTGCAGCAGCAACAAGACTTCGACCCCGACGAAGGCGCCAAGCACAAAGATCTCGCTGTGGGCGAAGTTGATGAACTCCAAAACGCCATAGACCATCGTGTAGCCCAAGGCGATCAGGGCGTACATGAATCCTAAAACGACGCCATCCAATAGGACTTGCGGTAGGATTTCCAGTGCGAGTTCCAAGTCGATGCTGACCCTTCAGAGGCCGCTATGCTAACAAATAGCCGTTTTCTCCGCTACTGTTCGAGCCCTGGGATATGCAATTTTTGGTTGGTTTTGCTGGTTGATGGCGCCGTCAATGAGAAATTTCGGACTGATACATGGTCCTGAGCCTTGAATGATGTTGGCTGCATGATAAGAAAGGCAGTCGCAATCATGGAGAACAAGAAGGGGGCGTCGTGTAGGCCCGTGTGAAACGCGACTGTTCATTCATTTCGCAACGCTCCTCGATCGCGTATAATACTTGCCCGAAACGGTGTGAAGCATGTCTGAAGAAGTCGTCTCATCGCCAGCTTTAACCCTGCCGTCGTGGTTGTACAAAATCAAAAAGGCGGCGTGGATCGGCGTGGCGGCAGTCGGGCTTTTGATCACGGCGATCTTGGTCGTGCCGCACTTCGTTGACCTGGGACTGTTCAAACGCACCTACTTGCCCCTTGTCGAGGAAGCGCTTAACCGGCGCGTGGATGTCGGTGAAGTCCGGCTCAGCCTCGTGCCCACGCCGTCGATCCGCTTGTCGAAGCTAAGAGTCTCCGATAATCCGGCATTTGCAGACAATACTTTTTTCTCAGCGCAGCAGGTCCAGCTACGGGTTAAGTTCTTGCCGCTCTTGAGGGGCCGCTTCGAAGTCACCGAACTGGTTCTCGACAAACCGGTTTTCAATCTGCTCAAACAACCCGACGGCACATTCAACTATGCCGATATCGCCAATAAGAAAACTCCGGCCCACGCCCGCCGCGAAGCGAGGAAGCGATCCGAGGGAACAAAGGCACCCGATGCCTCGCCCGCGCCGCTGGTGATCCCGAGCAGCATGCGCATCCGAGACGGACAGCTCAATGTCACTACCAAAGGTCAAACGCCGGTCGTTATACGAGGCATCGACCTCTCGGTGAAGGAATTTTCGGGCGAAGCACCCTTCCCGTTTGAAGCGGCTTTTAGCTATCCGGGGCTCCACACGATATCGCTGAAAGGAGAGCTTTCCTATCAAGAAGAAAAAGCGCTTCTCGAACTCAAGAATAACCGTCTTAAGATCCAAGACCTGACCTTTCTTGTGCGAGGCAATATCAGCAATCTCTTTACGACTCCGCGGGTCCAGCTGGATTTGCGGAGCGACAATGTCGATGCTCAACCCGTTTTCCAGATCCTGTCCGTTTTTAACTTGGCGCCACGCGACACTGAAATTTCCGGTCCCATGGGCCTATACATGAATATTAGCGGTCCGTCGAACAGCCTCGTCACGCAGATTCGCGGGCTATTCAAAGGCGTCCAGGTTAACGGCAAGCGCGCATTGAAAGGCAACTTGAGCGGTGAAGTTTCCATCCGCCTGCCGCTCGGCGTTGGATCGGTCAGCAAACGGTTGCAGGGTAATGGCAAACTCGTCGCCCGCGACGGCGAGCTCACCAATGTCGATTTGATCAATAAGGTCCAGCGGGTCACGGGCATGATCGGCCTTTCGAAGGACGAACGGCGCGAAGCCACAACGTTTCGCACGATGGAGGCAGACTTCATCATCGGCGGCGGCTTCGCTGAATTCACCCGACTCTACTTGGTCAATCCGCAGTTGGAAGTGAACGGAAACGGCACCATGACCATAGAACAACCGACGCTGAATCTGGCTGTCGATACCAGCCTATCGCCTCAAGCATCGGCCCGCGTCGGCCGCGGCCACGCGTCGACATTCTTCAAAGACAGCCACGGCCGCGTCGTTGTGCCGTTGAAAGTGACCGGACCAGTGGAAAATCCTTCGGTCAATTTGAATGCTCAAAAGATTGCCGAGACCGGATTGCCACAAAAAATGGACAAAGGATTTAGTTCCTTTTTCAAGCAGCTCTTCCGCAACCGCTGAGGCAGTCAGCGAACTTCAGCGTCGCCCGTTCGGTGCACTAAGGCGGAGAATAAGCCACTGCAAATTTTTCCCTTCGAGGATCTTGGTGCTGGACTGATCGAGATCGAGAAGCAGCCCGTTGATCTCGCTTTCCTCTCTGCTTCGCTCGCCTTGAAGTTTTACTTTTCTTCCCGAGTTCCTCACACAATCCAGGATCTCCTTGACGCCGATCGTTTCAGGATCGCGGCCTAACACAAACGTCTCCTCATCGGCCAACGGCAAGACCAATTTGGCTTGTGCGAACATCTCCATAAATTCTTTGACCATGCCTGCGGACAAGCGTAAATGAGCGGCCAACTCGGACACGCTCATCGGGTCGAGCCCATGGTAAAAATTACGCCCGATGAGCAGCATCAGATGCAACGCGAGCTTCTCGCGGCCCGCCGGGCTCTGCGCCAGCAGCTCTCGATCGCCTTGGAAAACATGAATATTCTGATGCGCGTACGTCACTTGCGCGCCCAGCAATACAATCACCCAGCCGACGTGGAGCCAGAGAAGAAAAAGCAACAGAATCGCAAAACTCGAATAAATCGCGTAATAACGCGTCGACGAAGCGACGAAGACGGCAAAGCCCCAACCGACGGTTTGCCAAAGCACCGCGGCCACCAAGCCGCCGACCAGCGCGGACTGAAGTTTGACCCGCGTGTTCGGTATAAAGATGTAGACAAAGGTAAAAGCGCCCCACAGAGTCAGATAAGGGACCAGTCGCAGTAATATCAAAATCACGGTGCCAAGCGCCTGCAGCGAAAGGAGCGCATGAACGATCGAATTGTTTTGTAGAGTCGCCGTAATCGTGACTGCGGCAAAAACCAGGACCGGGCCGACGAGCACGGCACTTAGGTAATCGCTAAACTTACGCGTCAGCTTTCTTGGCGCCTTGACGCGCCAGATATGATTGAAGGCCTCTTCGATCGTTCCCATCAACGACAAAACGGTAACGAACAACGTGACCAATCCGACGCTGCCGAGCGCTCCTGCCTTCATCTTGTCGACAAATCCAATCAGATGCTCGGTGATCTCTACGCTCTTTTCGCCAAGTGGCGCGAGCGCTTCGACCAGCGCCGGTTCGATGCGATTGTGCACGCCAAACGCTTTAAGCAGTGAAAAAACGACTGCCAAGAGCGGTGCGAGAGAGAGCAGCGTCTTGAATGCTAAAGCCATCGCCTGGAGTTTCACGAGGTTTTGAAAAAAATCGCGGCCGACCATGAGCGCGATTTTGACGGAGGAATGAACCAACCGCCTAAACTGCTTCAGTTCCGAAAGCTCGCTATCGAGAAATTGATCGAAGACTCTGGTCTTCATTTGTTGAAATGACCGCTTTGGCTGTGGTGTGGATGGGCTCATGGCAGATCGCTGCTGTTTCGGACCCAGGGAGAATTTAGCTGGGAGTCTACCAGCTTTACTCGCAACCGACAAAGCAATCCTCGCCTCAGTCTAGGCGACTCGCGTAATTGACAAGGCTACCGGCGGATCGATATGCTGCGCCATTCTAAGTATCCCAACCGTTTCCCATGCCGACTTTCGCTGCGCGAGCGTATCAACCCCCTTCTCACGCCTTACGCCGTGGACTCAATCTCCCCGGCCTGATCGCGCTGACGTTCTTTTGCGTAGCCGGTGGTGCTTACGGATTGGAAGACGCGATCGGCGCCGGCGGGCCGTTCGTCGTTCTTTTAGGAATCGTCATTCTGCCCTGGCTCTGGAGTTTTCCTACCGCGCTGATGACCGCCGAGTTGTCAACCGCGATGCCCGAAGACGGCGGCTATGTGGTTTGGGTCGAAAAAGCCTTCGGCCGATTTTGGGGCTTTCAAGAAGGCTGGCTAAGCTGGCTCTGTAGTTTCGCCGACAACGCGCTCTATCCCGTCATGTTCGTCGATTATCTCGCTTACCTCCGCGGCGACATGTCGCCCATGGAGCGCTGGCTGATCGGTACCGCTATGATCAGCCTGATTACCTGGCTGAATGTGCGCGGTATTCGCTTGGTCGGCTTGAGTTCGATCGTCTTTCTATTCATCGTACTCGCGCCCTTCGGAGTCATGGTTGCCTTGGGCGCGCCGCAAGTGGAGGTAGCGAACTGGTTCAAGAGCACGGACGTGATCGACTGGGCGCTGCTTTGTAGCGTCTTGCTTTGGAATACCTCCGGTTGGGATAACGCGGGTTGCTGCGCCGCGGAGGTTGCCAATCCGAACCGAGCCTATCCGCGCGCGATGATTTTTACCGTAGTGTCGGTATCGGCCGTTTATTTGTTCCCGGTGGCGGTCGGCGTCGGCGTCGATGCCAATTGGGCTGCGTGGAAGGAAGGTTATTTTCCCAAAGTCGCCGCGCAGATCGGCGGTCCGTGGCTCGGATCTTGGCTCACGATCGCTGGCGTGGTCAGCGCCGCGGGATTGCTCAACGCTCTTCTGTGCACGTCCGCGCGGGTACCATTCGCCATGGCGGAGCGCCATATGTTGCCGCAACCGCTGCGCCGATTGCATCCACGTTATGGCACCCCGTGGCCGGCGATTTTGTTCAACAGCATCGGTGTCTCCCTGTTGATCCCGTTTTCTTTCCAGGACCTGATCGAAGTCGACATGTTTCTCTATGCGGCGGCGCTGATTTTGGAATTTGCCGCGCTGATCTGGTTGCGAATAAGGGCTCCGGAGCTCCCCCGTCCATTTCGAGTTCCATTTGGCACTGCCGGAGTCATTGCCATCAGCATTCCGCCCATCGCGCTGTGTCTAGGCAGCATTGCACTATCCGATAACGCTACAAGATACGTCAGCATTGGCGGCATCGCCCTTGGGTTGATCATATTCCGCTGGCAATCGAGAACGAGCCCGTCATCCGAAGTTGAAAGTGCGCCGACGGCTTGAGGATTGGATCAAGTCCGAAATTTATTTGCAATTGCCCGAGATATCTTCGGCCGCGCCGTAGCGCAAGCGCACCAAGCCATCCTCACCGGCGGCGGGGGCAAAAAAGAACAGGTCTGAGAAAACATTCTCACAGACAGTGGGTAAACGAGGCCCGCCGAGCAATCCAATCACGCCGGTAACCGTGATGTGGACGACGACCAGCACCGTCTCATCTTTGTGTCGGCGCACCGCGGCGGCGATTTCCTGGACATTCTCCAGCGATTTTCCTTCGTAGAGCGGAACCACTTCCGGCGTGATTCTCAGCAAACTCGCCAGTGGCCCGGCTGTGTCTCGGGTGCGTCGCCATTGAGTTGTGATGATTGCCGTCACCCCAGCGTCGCGAAGCGTTGCGGCGAGTGCTTGGGCTCGGGCTTCCCCGTCGCCGTGAGCGGCGGATCTTCTCCGTGCCAATCTCGTTCCGCGTGCCGCACAAGTATTACATAGCGGGCCGAACCGAGATTTTGCGCGCCGCCCGGACTCGGCCCGGCGGCACAGCCAAGCGAACTTACAGCGAGGAGAAGTGCGAGCAACAAATGGCTAAGGGGGGTGGGGCCTTTTGACAAGATTCCGACGAAATTGTTCGATTGTTGCCTCGAATCGGATCACGCTAAAGTCGTTGTCTTGCCGCAGTTAGGACAAGCACGCCACTCTGCATTTAGCGCATAGCCGCATGCGGCACAATGATGTCGCGAAATAATCCGTGGCGGAGGTTGCTCCAATTGTGGCCCTTCAGCCCAGTAGATTCCTGTGAAAAGGCTCGTTTTGCACGTCGTCGATACGGTCTGTCCTGAACGATCGACATAGGTGACTTCATAATGGCGCTCGTTTTTTTCAAAGAACCAACCGCGTGCAAAGGGATTCCACGCAATTGAAATAACCCGCCCGCCTTTCGACTCGATTTCGTCCTTAATTCTATTCTTGTCGATGAAATGCATGACGATGCGAATGGTCAAGCCGACGAAGATGGCGGCGACGATGAAATTCATCGAGTAATTCATAGCGTCCTGTATTTTCGCTCACTAGCGCTTTACGGGCAAACACCGCGCATGGCGCAAAGGCTCACAGCTGAAATCAAACGGGCGTGGGTTTGTCCCGTGCTCAAAATGGCATGGAACAAAGAGCGCTCTTGAGATAATCGTGACGTAGATCTCATAGAGACGCGTATCTACGTCGAAACGGCCATATAATTTGACCGATTAGATCAGCCGGCACAGGATCCGGAACAGCAAACTGCTCCGGCCGTCTTCCCGGCATATAGTAAGTGCCGAACCATATGTCCCACAGCGGCAACAGGGCCGCGAAGTTTTATCCCGACCCTCCTCTGCGGATGTGTGATGCCAACGGTGAAACGTCGGGCTAGCGAAGACGCCGCGCAACGGGCCGAAACCCCAGCGTACATTGGCATGCTGAAAAATGGCGTATGCCGTGAAGAACGGCAAAGCGCCGGCGAGCAGCATCGGCGAATAGCCAACAGCGACGACGATGGTCGCCTGCAAGCTCTATTCACGATATCGTTCACCGGATGGACCCGCGCGCAGAAAGCCATCCAGCTCTACCGAGCTGTGATGAATCGCGTGAAACGCCCATAGTTGCTTTCCATGGAACGCGCGGTGCAACCAATAACCGATAAAATCGATGAGAATGATCATCTGCACGGATTGAGCGAGTGGTGATTGACGACCGAGCGGGCCATGGCCCTTGAGCAGATTTTCAAATGACCCGTAACCGGTCAGAAGCAATAACGGCAACAACACCATGACGACTGCAACTTTCGATATCGGCTTAGTGATCAGCGCAGTGAAAAACCAGTAGACCACGTCGAGTAGCCAGCCGCGCCGAAAGCGGCGCTGCCGCGCCACTCCCCGCCACATGATCTCCAGAGGAATCAGCGCGATGCTGAGAATCGCCAGTCCCATGAGAAGAGAAGAAATCAAACTCATCTCCGAAGTTTAGAAATACGAAACACCGGGTGACCTAAAAGCAGATTTTCCTAAACAGTAGTTAAATCCGTCTTTCAGAAATTTCGAGATCAATCCAAAGGCTTCGCTACGTCGAATCGCGCGGAGCAAATCCCAAACGTCGATCGATTTAAAGGAGGCCATTTTTTTTCACCTCCCAGCGGAAAATTAGGTAGTTTGCAAAAAATGCGGGTGCTAACCAAAAATACCAAAGCTCGTCGGCGACCCAAATCCTTAGAACCGCATGGCAAGCATTGATCGCAATATAAAGCCGGGCGGCCCAGAACGCATGCCAAGGAAGTGGTTTTTGACGTATCCAAATCGCCGCTTCAATGATTGCCGGGAAAAAGGCAACCTGATCATAGGTCCAGGCAAAGAAACTGCTCACCACTGAGACTAGAACAATAAGCGGCAGTTGTTCACGCCACGCCCACCCGTGTTTGTACTGGTGCCAATAATAGAGAACCCACGCAACGGCGACAACGGACGGCGCAAATTCCAGCCACGCATGACCTGGCCCAATAAAAACTCTCACCGCACTTCGGAGGGTCGGAGTCAGCCAATCCAGGGGCCTCGGTATATCGGGAATTGTGTAAAGCGCGAAATATTGAAAGTAGATTTGCGGGTCGAGTAGAAGAGGAATGAGCGCCGCGCTCAAGCCAATCAGCGCCGTCCCTGCAATTACGCGCCACTGCCGGTTTTTCCAAATCCAGAGCACGAAGACAATCCAAAACAAGTATAGAAGATGAGGCTTGACTGATAGAACCGCAGCAGAAGCGCCCATGGCAAACCATTTTTGCTTTCGCTCGAAGTAAAGAAACGCCGTTAAACCTGCCAGGATGACGGCGCTAATTTGGCCAATGATTAGAACAAAAACCGCTGGCACGTAGGTCAACGCGAGCAGCCATGGCAGCCGGGAGGGTACTGTTGTATTTCCGTAAATTGACCAAAGTTGTTGCACTGAGATGAGAATCAAAAAAACATGGGCCAAGAGCCAACAAAACTGACCGGTAGTATAACTGAATAAACCGAACGGCAGTGTGAACAATAGAGTCCAAGGGGGATTCCACATGATAACGGGCGCGGCGCCACCCCACCCGGCCGGTTGTTGTAGGCTGAAAAGCGCTTCCGGCGAGTACGGGTTGCCACCAGACACAAGTAAACGGCTAGCGGCCCAGTATTCCATGAAGTCCCGTGCCGCCGAATGATCAGAGGACGAGGACGTTTGAGCAAACGCAAACTGGGCCCCTAGAAATCCAAAGAGGCAAAACACCGCCCAGCCTTTGGATCGAATGATATCAACCGGTCTTAAGGACAGATGGTTCTCGTGGGTTTGCGGTTCAGTTGATGTTTCCGCTCGCGAAACTCGCCGTTTTATTTGACCAGCAACTTGTGTTTGCCCGATACTCTCGCAGATTTCAAGCATTCTAACGGAGCGAGCAACACCTTTTGCCCACAACTTAAACGGCTCAGTGCATACACTCGAAAGCAGCTGTTGGATTTGTTGGTTGTGCAGCGCGGAGGTCGGCACTGCCTTAAATCGCATTTGTCAACTCTGTTGAACGCCGTAGCGGCGCGCGAAGAGATAATAGACGACCGCAATGGAAACCAAGATCACCGTCCAGATCACGCCGAAGGCGGCGAGCTCGCCGACTTGAGCATTTTCCCACAGCTCGAAGATCGCCACGGAGACCACCGGCGTTTGCGGGCTGACGAGCAACACCGACATCGATAGCTCCTTCGCCGACAGGAGAAAAATAAACGCCCAGCCGCCGAGAAACGACGGCGTCACGAGTGGCAAGACGATGCGTCGCATACAGTTCGACCATGTTGCGCCGGCGGTATAGGCGGCCTCTTCCAATTCCTTGTGCAGCTGTAACAAACCCGAATGAGTGTAACGGATGCCGTAGGGGATGTAGCGCGTGACAAAAGCGATGAGAAGAATCCACAACGTGCCGTAGACCGGAATCGGCACGAATAAGTAGAAGCGCAGTATCGCCAGTCCCATGACGATACCTGGAAACAATAGCGGCAGGGTGGTCAATAGATCGAGCAACCAGCGCCCGCGCATTTTGGTGCGCACCAGCAACCAAGAGGCGAGCAGCGTCAGCACCATCACCGCGCTGGCGCTGCCGAGTCCTAACAGAATACTGTTCTTGATCGAATCGGTGATCTTTGGGAAGTGAATCGCAGTAACGTAATTCTTCGCCGTAAACCTGGACATCGCTTCGATCGACGGTTGCATGTAAAAAGGCAGCAGAGAAGCCCAGAGAATGATGAGAAAAGGCAGCACCAGCAGCACCAAAGCATAAGCCAGCAAACTACCGCCGGCGAGGTAGCGCCAGCGGCCTAGGTGGATCAGCGCCGGGCGATAACCCTTACCCGTTATGGTGTGAAAGCGGTCGCCTTCGCGCGTGACGCGGAAGTAAAGATAAAGCGTACCCGCCACCACGAACATGAGCAGCACGGAGAATGCCCCGGCGCTGCCGTAACGCGGCGGCAGCTTTTGCGCGTCGAGATAGATGGACGTCGTCAGCACGCGAATGTCGCCCGGAAGCCCGACCAGAGCGGGAATCTCGAAGGACTCAAACGAGCGGATAAAAATCAACAGCACCACAGAGAAAAACGCCGGCAGCATCAAGCGCAGCGATACCCGGCGCATGGTTTGCCAAACCCGCGCGCCGCACACTGCCGATGCCTCTTCGAGCGACGGGTCCATGGACCGGAAGGCCGCCGCCAACATGAGAAACACGAATGGCGACCAAAGCAGCGATTCGATGAAAATCATGCCCCACAGCGAATAGATATTGATGATCGGTCCCGGTTGATCGAGAACTGTTTTCAACCAGAAGTTCACCGGTCCCGCTTTACCCAGCAACAGGAGCCAGCCAATGGTGTACAAGATGAACGGCGTGCCGAAGGACGCGAAGGCGGTGAAGTAACCCAAGCCTCGCAACGGTGTATCCGTCCGCGTGACAAGCCAAGCGATGGAACCGCCGAGCAGTGTGGCAAACAACGCGCTGCCGGCCGAAAAATAAATCGTATTCAAAAATGGCCCGACAACCTGCAGTTCCCGGACGAGTTCTTGGTAGTAGCGAAAAGTAAACTCGTCGATCTCGCCGGTGAGCTTGGTGGTGAACAGGCTGGTTTGAATGACCGAATAAAGCGGCGGCAAGACGAGATAAGCGGTGACTAACGAGACCCCGATCATCACGCCGGTGGCGGCATCGACGCGTAAAAGCGAGCGGAAACGGAAAACGCCCCGCGCCGCGCTGGCGGATTTTATTGGAAGGTTATAGGCCCCAGATGACGGTTGTTTCGCCACGGCATTCGACGAGCGGCTTCACTACTTCACGAAGACGTTATTAAAGTAGTCGAGCCATTCGTTGCCTTTGTCGTACTGCGCGTCGGGGTTGATGTAGTATGCCCGCTTGAACTTCCCACCGCCGGGCTTCAAATCGATCTGCTTGGCGGGCACCTTCGGATGTGACGGTAGATAGTTGGATTGCTGAAAAACTTTTTGTCCCTTCTCGGACATCGCGAAGTCGATCAATAGCATCGCCGCGTGCGGATGCGGTGAATTTTTTGCCAGCGCCATCGTTTGAATCGTCGCGGTCACAGGCTCGTGCGGCATCCAATCGACCGGCGCGCCCGCGGTCTTGCTGATGTGCGCGTGATGATTGAATATCTGCAGCGCGAGCGGATATTCGCCGGCGATCGTCAGATCCAAAACTTGCCGGTTGCTCGCGGTGCTTTTGGCGATATTTTGCGCCTTCAGTTTTTGCAGATAAGCTTTACCCGCTTCTTGTCCCATCGTGTTGAGAATCGTGCCGACGAAGATGGGCGCGCCCGAGCCGCGGCTCGTTGACCACATCATTTGCCCTTTCCAGCGTGGATTGAGCAAATCCTCGTAGGTCTTCGGAACCTCGTTGAGTTTGACCATCCTCGTGTTGTAGCCGGTCGCGAAGAAATAGAGATTGGTCGTGCCCCAATATCCCTGGGCATCCTTGAGATCGGCTGGATATTCCGCGAGCACCGGTGAGGAAAAGCGCTGAAGATAGCCGGCGCGCCGCACCATGGTCGGCGATACGGTGCCGTCGATGATGTCGACGTCGTATCTTTTGGCCTGATATTCGGCGAACATTTTTTGCACGAGGCGCTCGGCGTTACCGCGGAAGAACTCCACTTGAAGAAAGGGATACTCCTTTTCGAAAGCATCTTTGACCGGCCGAACGACTTGATCGACGATGAGCGTGGTATACCAGGAAATTTTGCCTTCCTTTTTAGCACCCTCGATAAGAATCTTTTGCCGATCGGGGCGATTCATGAGAGCGATTTCTTCGACGGTTGCGGCCGCGGACGATGGCACCAATCCGATCTCTGCGCCAAGCGCGAATAGGATGCAGAAGACGGATAGCCGTTGGCTCGCGAGCGACATGCGGAGCTCTCCCTCGGCACTGAAAACGATTCGATCTGTCGCGAAGCTAGTCTGAGTTGCGTCGGCTTGTCAAGGTATCACGCGCCGAGGGCGATCAGCGAAGTCCGGTTCGCGCAGCTGTCTCATTTCAAGAAATTCTTCTCGAAATAATCCACCCACGCTTCACCCTCGTTCATCTGCGCGTCCGGCGTGAAGTAGAGCGCCCGCTTGAACCGTCCGCCGCCCGGTTTTAGATCCGCCTGTTTCGCGGCAACTTTTGGATGAGACGGCAAATAATTGACCGCTTGAAACACTTTCTGGCCTTCCTCCGACAAGATGAAATCGATCAACAGCATCGCTGCGTTTGGATGAGGCGACCGCGTTACCGGAGAAATCGTGTTGATGGTTGCCGACGCCGGTTCCAGAGCGTACCAATCGACGGGCGCGCCCGCAGTCTTGCTGATATGCGCGTGATGATTGAAAATATGCAGCGCAATCGGATACTCGCCCGCGATGACCAAGTCCAACAACTGGCGGTTACTGGCGGTGGTCTTGGCGACGTTTTGTGCTTTCAATTTTTGCAAGTAGGCTTTTCCCGCCTCTTGTCCCATGGTCTGAAGAACGTTGCCAATAAACATCGGCGCGCCAGAGCCGCGGCTGGTCGACCACATCATCTGCCCCTTCCAGCGCGGGTTGAGCAAATCTTCATAGGTTTTGGGAACCTCGTTGGCTTTCACCATTCGTGTATTGTAGCCGAGGGACAAGTAATAAACGTTGCTCACTCCCCAAAAACCCTGCGGGTCTTTGAGCTCTGCAGGGTATTCGACGAGATGGGGAGAATAGAAACGCTGTAAATACCCTCCCTTTTTCACCATCGGCGCTGTTACCGTCCCGTCGACGATGTCGACCTCGTAGCGCTTTCCCTGATACTCGGCGAACATTTTTTGCACCAGACGCTCGGAGTTGCCGCGAAAATATTCGATCTGCAGGAATGGATACTTCTTCTCGAAGGCTTCTTTCACCGGACGCACGACCTGATCCACGATCAGCGACGTGTACCACATGATCTTCGCTTCTTTGCGCGCGGCTTCGATGAGAATCTTTTGCCGGTCAGGTTTATTATAAAGCGCGACTTCTTCCACGGACGCCGCGAACACGAACGGGCCGGATAAATACGATAAAATGACTGTCGCAAAGATTTTCATGAGCTTCATCATCGAGCCTCCACAAACGCGTCTTCTGTCGGGGCGACCGGCCGGTCGCCCCATATTGAATCGCCCCAAGGCCGGGAAGAATGCGACTAACGACAGCTTCACCTCAGGATGGTCTCCGCGAACTTCCCCGCTGGAACTCTGACTTTGATGTATTTGTCTTCGAGGTGATTGCGCACCCGGTGATACTCCTGCACGGTCAAGGCATCCTTAGCCGCAGAAATGCCCGTCTCCTTCAACCATTTCGTGTCCACGTCGAACCGGCGTGTACCGTTCTGCATAATTCGACCGTACCAATCCTGCCCTTCTCGGCTCAAGAACCAGTTGATGAAGACCTTGGTCGCGCTCGGATGGGGCGGATCTTTAATGACGCCAATAACCCCGAATGCATTGCTTGCCGGCAAGCCTTCTTTGGTTACCGGCGCGGGTTTAAGCGGCAGCCCGGCTTTGATGAACGGTTCGGTTTGGCTGCGGCCCAAGCCGAAAGCGATCGCGACTTTTCCTTTGGCTAGAGCATCCGCGAGTTGGCGCAAATCGCGGGTCAAAAAAAGATCTTGCTCGACCAGTTTTTTCAAAAACTCCTCACCACGGTGTTCCCACATAAACGACCAGATGGATTGCCCTGAACTGGGAACGCGTGGATCGCTGAAGCCGATGCGTCCTTTCCACTTCGGATTCAAGTAATCCTCGAAAGCACGTAACTCCTGCGGCTTGGCCAGGCTGGTGTTGTACCAAGTGCTATGAGTGCTCACGTCGGCGAGAAAGGAATAGAGAAATTTGTTCGTACTAAGATTATCCTCCCAGATGTGTCCACCCCACCATTGTTTGGGATCTTTGACTTCGGCAAGAATCCAGAACGACTCGATCGGTTCAAGCATGCCGTCGTGCGTCAGCCCGGCCGCCGTGCCGGTGCCACAAATAATTGCGTCGAAATAGCTCACACCCGCCTTTTTCTCGGCGGCGATGCGGCTTGCGTTTTTCGGTCCTGGCGCCGACAGGAGCTCGGCTTCGAGGCCAAACTTTTGCTTCAACAAGGGCTCCAACCCGGTTCGCAGCTCCGTAGCCGGTGGAATCGCGAGCACAATCTTGCCTTCTTTCTTCGCCTCTTCGACAGCTTTGTCCCACTCGGGCGGTCGCTTCGCTTCAGCCGCCAACAGCATCGAATGGCAGGTTAGAGTAATGATGAAGCACCCAATGAATTCGACAAGCATTTTGATCATAGTGATCTCCCATTTGATTCGTGCTTGGAGCGAGTCCACGTGATTGCTCTCTTAACAATTTGACGATAGCGACGCAAACATTTTAAGACCGTCGTCGCGACAGAAAAACAATTCGGGGAATGCGGTTGACGGGTGGAATCATCAGGTGGTAATCGGAATGGATATCTAGTCGGCTTCAGCCGAAACCTATCTGTTCGGAGGGTTTCATGATCACCACGAAGGGCGTTTACCATATCGGTATTCGCGTCAATGATGTGGAACGGGGGGTTAAATTCTACAGAGAGATTTTGGGTATGACGATTGCCAAGCTCAATCGCGACGATATGGGGGATCATCTCAATTGGGCGGATCTTCGCTCCGGCGATTCCATGGTGGCTCTTTTTCAGCGACCCACGCCGAAAGAAAAAGACGCAGTGAAAGAAGACGGCGCCACGCATCAGGCTTTCATGGTCTCCCCGGAAGACTTCGAGTTAGCAGCCAAGAAAATGAAAGATTGGGGCGTAAAAGTTTATGGCATCCCGACCGTCGATCGTCCCACCGGAAGAGGCTTTTACTTTTTCGACCCCGATGGCAATTTACCGCAGCTCTACGCGCCACCGAAAACGCAACCCGCGTCGTGAAACATTTCACCGTCGTCGGCAAGCCCCATCCCCGGCTCGACGGTTCTGACACCGTCACCGGCCGCGCCGCCTATACCGTGGATGTCGTCTTGCCGTCGATGCTCCACGCCAAACTCTTCCGTAGCTCCGTAGCGCACGCAAGAATTCGCCGCGTCGACACTAGCCGCGCGTGCTCTCTACCCGGAGTCGCCGCGGTGTTGACAGCCGACGATGTGCCGCGCAAACGATTCGGCTTTTCCGTCCAGGACGAACAAATCTTCGCCGGCGACAAGGTGAGATACATTGGCGATGTCATCGCCGCAGTGGCCGCCGTCGAGGATGAAGTGGCTGAGCAAGCCATCGGTTTGATCGCTTGGGACTACGAGGATCTGCCCGCGGTGTTGACGCCTGATGACGCGCTCCGGGAAAACGCACCGTTAGTGCACGACGAGCTCGATTCCTATCGGATGAATAGCGTGTTGGCGCGCGATTGGCATCCGGTTTTCGGCACCAATATTGCGCATCAAGCTATTTTCTCCAAAGGTGACATCGACCGCGGCTTTGCCGAAGCCAATGAAATCTTCGATGACACTTTCCGCGCACAGCAGGTGCAGCACTGTTCTTTAGAACCCCACGCCGTGGTCGCTGACTGGAACGGGGAGCGCTTGACGATTTGGACGAGTACGCAAAAAGTTTTTCTCGTGCGTTCCGGTTTGGCCGACCTGTTCGGCCTACCGGAAAGCCAGATCCGCGTTATCGGTACGAAAATCGGCGCCGGCTTCGGCGGCAAGAATGCCATGCGTCTGGAACCCTACGCCGCGGCGCTGGCGCTCAAAACCGGCAAACCGGTGCGCCTCGTCAACAGCCGCGCGGAAGAATTTGCCGCGGCGGCCGGTTCGGTACCGGCAACGGTTCGCGTTCGCACGGGCGTCAAGAAGGACGGCACGATTACGGCGCGCGCGATGGAATTTACCTGGGATACCGGCGCCTATGCGGAAGGGTTGCCCGGAAGCAATCGCGCCCTCAAAGACGGCGTCGGGCCCTACAAAATCTCCAACATCCGCGTCGCCTCGACGCTGGTCTACACCAACAAACTGCGCGGCTGTCCCTTTCGGGGCTTGGGAATTCCCGAAGCCGTGTGGGCGGGCGAATCACAGATGGACATCATCGCCGAAAAGCTCGGCATCGATCCGGTGAAACTTCGTCTAAAAAATTGTCTCGATACCGGCGACCAAACTCCGGTCGGAGACCGCGCCGATCATATCGCGCTGCGTGAATGTTTGCTGAAAGTCTCCACCGAGCTCAATCGTTGGAAAAAGCGCGCGCCGGTGAATCACGGATTTGGCATCGCGCTCCTGCACAAGTCACCGACGACTTCGGCCTCTTCTTCTAATGCACGCGTGCGCATTCACACGGACGGCAAGGTTGAATTGTCCATCGGCGCTACCGATGTCGGCGGCGGCACCGGTACGAGCCTTGCTCAGATCGTCGCCGAAGAGTTGAACATCCCGCTGAAAGAAATTCACGTCGTCATCGCCGACACGGAGTTGACGCCGTTCGATCACGGCACCTATTCGAGTCGCGTGACTCCTTATGTTGGTGCGGCGGTAAAGCTTGCCGCTGCCGACGCACGCCGGCAGATCCTCGAAATAGCCGCTCGACTTTGGAACTTGGCAGCCGAAGACATCCGATTCGCGGACGGGAAAGTCATCGTTAAAGGCCGTCGACCATTAGCGCTGACCGAACTTTTTGCGCAATCACGCGCCGAGGAAGTCATTGGCGTCGGCGCTAGCCAGAGCAAACGACTGTGGGCCGAAGATGCATCGAAACAAGCAAAAGATTCCAGCGCCCCGGGTTGGCCCTTCGGAGCGCAGGCGGTTGAAGTCGCCGTGGATCGCGAAACCGGCGTGATCAAGCTCATCCGTGTCGCCTCCGCGCACGATGTCGGCAAAGCCATTAACCCTCTCGCGGTCACAGGCCAAATTCAGGGCGGCATCATGATGGGACTTGGCTACGCGCTCTCGGAAGGACTGGTCTTTGAAGACGGCAGAATCACGAACGCCAGCTTCGCCGACTACAAGATCCCCACCATGCGCGATATTCCGGCGGCCAAACCAATCATTGTTGAAAAAGTCTATGCGTCGGAACCGTACGGCGCCAAAGGCGTAGGCGAGATGTCCGTGTTCGGTATCGCTCCAGCTGTCGCCAACGCGATCGCTCGCGTCACAGGCGTGCGCATAAAGGAATTGCCGATGTCGGCGGAGAAGCTGCTCGAACAGCTCAACAAATCATAGCGGAGATGCCGATGCACAAGCGAAAAAAAACTGGTGTTTCTCCCTTTATTATCGTCTTTGAACTCGGCGTCCTCTGCGCTGCCCTTTCCCACGCCTTCGCTCAATCGGAGGAGGAACTGATTCGCGGCGCGAAAAAAGAAGGCCAGGTCATGTTCTGGAGCTCGATGCGCATCGATGATTCAAAAGCGTTGGCCGCCGGATTCGAAGCCAAGTACCCCTTCATCAAGGTCGAAATCGTCCGTGCGGGCGGTGAGCAGATTGTCAATCGCGCGATCGCGGAACATATGGCGGGAAAGACTACCTACGATGTGCTCAACGCATTTGCGCTCAAAGTTCCGCAAAACCGCGGTTTGCTTCAGCCCTATGCCGCGGCCGATGCGAATCATTATCTCGCCGGCTTTAAAGACGCGCAGAATTTCTGGGTATCGCTCTACAGCGGCTACAACGTGATCGGTTACAATACGAAGCTCGTCCCCAAAGGCGAAGCGCCCAAGAACTGGGAAGATCTCTTGAATCCCCGGTGGAAAGGCAAGCTGGGGATGGACGATGAGGAATATTTTTGGCACGCCGGCATGCTCAAGTATTGGGGCGAAGACAAAGGCCGCAAATATATGGAATCGTTGAGTCGCCAGGGATTACAGTTTCGTAACGGCCACGCCTTGCTCGCCGACCTCATGTCCGTAGGAGAATTCCCCGTTGCCGTGGTCATCTATCCGGATCAGATCGAGCAGATGAAGCTCAAAGGCCAACCTGTCGAGTGGGTCAAGACCACAGACCCGATTCTGGTCAACCTCGCGCCAGTTTCCGTTGCGGCGAAGGCGCCGCATCCAAACGCGGCCAAGCTACTCATGAACTACGGCATTTCGAAGGAGGGCCAGGAGATCTTGCAAAAGGCCCGGCGCGCTTCGGCAAGGCACGATGTCATGCCTCTCGTTCCCGATATGGACCCAAGGAAGCTTAAGCTCGTGCCCCTCGATCCGGAGATCCCAACCAGCCCGGAGCATATAAAGGATTTTCGCAAGGCGTTTGGTTTGAACTAATCGAGCGAAACAGCAGCAGACGAAAGGAAACTAAATGCCCATCTCTCAAGAGCCCGACCAGATCGACGAAGGAAATCTGCCGCGGTCCTACGACGATGTTCGGCAGTGGCTCGACCTCGTCGAGTCTATGGGGGAACTCAAGCGCGTCAACGGCGCTGATTGGAATCTGGAGATCGGCACGATGGCGGAGCTGATTTATCGCGAGCGCACCGGCACCATCCCGGCGCTGCTATTCGATCATATCAAAGGCTATCCCGAGGGATTTCGCATTCTCTTCGGACAGCAAACTTCCTATCGTCGTCTGGCGCTTATGGCTGGCTTGCCTATGGACAGCGTGGGGCTAAAGCTAGTCAGCCGATTTAAAGAAAAACTCAACACACTCCGACCGCTTCCACCGCGTGTCGTAAAGACAGGACCGGTGTTTGAAAACACGATGGTCGGCGACGCCATCGACGTATTGAAATTCCCCGTACCAAAAGTTCATGAGTTGGACGGTGGTCGATTTATCGGCACGGCGTGCATCGCCGTTACGCGCGATCCGAAGGAAGGCTGGCTCAACCTCGGCACTTATCGGGCCATGGTGCACGACGAGAAATCCGTGGGACTCTTCATGTCGTCCGCGGGTAAGCATGGACGCATGCACATGGAAAAATATTTCAAGCAAGGCAAACCCTGTCCGGTCGTCTTGTGCGTTGGCCAAGACCCACTGCTGCTTTTGGCCGCAGGCAACCCCATCGAGCTTGGTTATTCCGAGTACGATTACTGCGGCGGCATCAGGGGCAGACCGTACGATCTCGTCGAAGGTCAAGTCACCGGCCTGCCTTTTCCCGCCCACGCGGAAATTGCCATCGAGGGATTCCTTCATCCCGGCGACGTCAAACCCGATGGCCCTTTCGGCGAATGGCTCGGTTACTACGGCACGCGAATGGAAGACACGCCGGTACTGCGCATCGAGCGTATTTATCATCGCAACGATCCGATCCTGTGCGTCGCGCGCCCTGGCCGGCCGCCGACTGATTATTCCCTGTCGAAGGGGATGATTCGCGCCGCGCAGCTTTGGGACCGTGTTGAAAAAGCCGGCTTGCCCAACGTGAAGGGCGTTTGGTCACTCGAATCGGGCATCGGCAGTTTGTTCAACGTAATTTCGATCAAGCAAGCCTACCCCGGCCATTCGCGCCAAGCGCTTTTTCTCGCATCACAATCTCTCGGAGGCGCGTACAACGGGCGCTTCGTCGTGGTGGTGGATGAAGACATTGATCCGACGAGCGAGTTTGACGTTCTGTGGGCGATGGCGACAAGATGCGATCCGGATCAAGCCGTGGAAATCATCAGGCGCGCGGCTAGCGGATCGCTCGATGTCTGCATTCCACCCGAGAACAAAGGCCATAGCTCGCGCTGCTTGATCGACGCCTGTATGCCCTTCGAACGGCGCCATCAATTTCCACCCATTGCCGAGTCGAGCGAAGAGCTAAAGAACCAAGTGCGTGCTAAATGGCGCGAGACGATCTATGAATAATTTTTCTGTGCCCTTTGCATTCTCCGTGGTTAGAAATTGTTGTGGTCTATGCAAACTCGCTTTTGTCTCCGCCGTCCTATTGTTCGCTCCAGAATCGCTTTTCGCTCAAGAGCCGTTGCGCGCGGGAACCATATTCAGCGCCACACAGGCGCCCCTCTGGGCGGCAAAAGAAGGACGCTACTTCGAGAAGTATGGAATAAGAAATCTCGAGGTCATTCAGTTCTCCGGCGGCCAGCCCGTCACTCGCGCCTTGATCGGCGGCGACATTCAGATCAGCACCACCGGCGGCGCTGCAGTGGTCAACGCCCGGCTCAAGGGCGCCGACACAGTCATCATCGCCAGAACGGTCGGCGTGTTTCCCTACACGCTTTACGTCGGCAAAGATATTCACGACGCAGCAGAACTAAAAGGCAAGCGACTCGCCGTCAGCACCGTCGGCGGCTCGGGCTACGTCGCGATGCAGTATGCGCTTAGAAAGCTCGGTTTGGATCCCGACAAAGATGTCGCCATGTTGCAGGTGGGTGACTTCGGCACGCGCCTCGCGTCACTGGCATCCGGAACAGTGCAGGGAACGTTGCTCTTACCGCCGTTCACGTTGCGCGCGCGCGAGCTTGGCCTCCGTCCGCTCTATGACTTGGTCGGCAGCGGCATTCATTATCCGATCAACCAGATTACCGCACGTCAATCCTTCATCAGGTCACAGCGCGACACGGTGAAGAACTTCATGAAAGGATTTGTCGCGGGTCTGGCGCGCTTTCGCACGGATCGCGAATTCGGCACAAAGGTGCTGGGTAAGAATCTGCGTGAAACAGACGGAAAGATTCTTCAGGAAACTTACGATTTTTGGCTGAAGGTATTTCCCAAAGTCCCTAACCCGGGACCTGAAGATGCGACCGTGTTTCTAGAATTCATGCAAGTGAAAGAGCCGCGCGATTGGCGCGAATTTGTCGATACCAGCGTGATGGACGATTTGGAGCGGGAAGGATTTTTAACCAGCGTCTACAAATAGCGAGAAGGGGTAATGAAGCTCGTCGCCGGCCTCATGATAGTTCTGACCATTCCGCTATCTTCTGCGGCCGTGTTCGCTCAGGACCTCGCCAAAGCCAAACAGGAAGGACGGATTGTTTTTTACACCTCCTGGGGCCCAAGCGATGCCGACTACGTCGTCAAAGCCTTCGAGAAAAAATATCCACCGCTCAAAGTCGAAACGGTCAGAAGCAGCAGTGAAAGAACGTTGACTCGTCTGCTGAGCGAGCATCGCGCCAATACCTTTCTCGGCGATGTCGTGGCCATCAGCGGCATCCAGTCCGGGATCTTAAAAGAGAAAGGTTCGCTCGACCGCTATCAATCCAGTGAATCGGTGAATTTCCCCGCCGATTGGCGCGATCCGGATGGTTTCGCCATGGGGTTGCATCAAACGATTTACGTCATCGGCTATAACACCAAGCTCGTGTCCGCCGACGTGGCGCCGAAGAGCTACGAGGACTTGCTTCAGCCGCGCTGGAAAGGTCAGCTCGGTTGGGACATGGAAGAATATTATCTCTTTGGCGCGCTCATAAAAGCCCGAGGCAAAGACAAAGGAATGGACTTTTGGCGCCGGCTCGTAGAGCAACAGATTAATTTTCGCAAAGGCTACACCCTGATTAGCGAGCTCGTCTCGGCGGGTGAGTTTCCCGTCGCTGTGTCGCTGTATCAGCATCGCGTCGATGAGTACGCCGAGAAAGGCGCGCCGCTCCAGTGGGTCGCGCCCAATCCTTTAGTCGGCGGCGACCCGAATAAAATCTCGCTGTTGAAAAATGCGCCGCGACCGACCGCTGCGAAAGTTTTCATTGATTTCATGCTTTCAGCGGAAGGTCAGAAATTGCTCCAGGACAAAGGCCGAAGTCCTGGGAGAATCGGCATGGGACCGAAAAATCCCCGGCTCAAAGGAGCAAAGACTTTCACGATGCACGTAAGCTCCGAGGAGTACGAACAACTTAAGAAAGAGTTTAACCGAACTTTCAAAATCCACTGACATGGCACTAAAACTCTCCATGACCTGCGGTCCCTACGACCGCGCGCGGGCATTGATGACGGCTCGGTGAAACCGGAAGGCATCGAGCTGGAAGTTCACGTCGACAAAAGTCCGGGACGGCACACAAAGATCGATGACAAGGAATTCGACGCCGCAGAGTTCTATACCGGCACCTACATCGCGGATCTGCACTACAAAACGCTCGGCTACACGGCGATTCCGATTTTTGTCAAACGCATGTTTCGCCATTCTTATATCTACATCAACAAACGCGCCGGCATCCGATCGCCTGCCGATCTGAACGGCAAGCGCATCGGCGTGCAAAATTGGCTGACAACCACCGCGGTTTGGGTTCGCGGCTTGCTCGAAGACGAGTATGGCCTCGATCCGAAATCTGTGACCTGGGTGGCTGACCGTGTATCCGGCGTCGGCAATTGGAAGCCGCCTCGGTGGTTGAAAATAGAGATTGTTCCGAGAGAACAAAGACAATTCGATCTCCTTGCTGCCGGTGCGATCGATGCAGGGATCACGACAGGAACCTGGGCGCCGAACGTTCACCCCGAAGTTGACTTCCTGTTTTCCAACTATGCTGAGCTGGAACGGGAGTATTTCAAGCGCACTGGCTTTTTTCCGATCATGCACACCCTGCTGATAAAAACTGCCCTATTGGAAAGAAACCCCTGGGTCGCGATGAGTATGTTTAAAGCCTGGCAAGAGTCGAAAGGAAAATGCTACGAATGGCTCCGGTGGCAGCGCGTGCACCAGACTTCGCTCTGGTACCGCGCCTTGTGGGAAGAAGAAAAAGCTGTTGCGGGTCAAGACCCCTACCTGTGGGGATTTCAGAAAACGAGAGCCGAAGTAAACAAGCTGCTCGATTACTGCCACCATCAAGGCCTGACGACGCGCAAGTTCGAGCCCGAAGAAATGTTTCATCCAAGCACACTGTCAACCTAACGGGGAGAGAGCATGCCGCTCATCAAAATCATCTCTACCGGCGGCACCATCGCCAATACCGGGCACGGTCTCATCAGCATCGATGAAGTGCTCAAAGACATTCCCCAGGCCCGCGCCATGGCGGATTTCGAAGTCAGCGAAGCGACTCGGGTAAGAAGCGGCGCCCTTCAGTTGGTGCATTGGCACGACATCGCGCGCATGGCGAACGCCGCTGCTGAAGACGCGCGAGTCGACGGCATCATCGTCACTCACGGCACCTTTACCACCGAGGAAACCGCTTACTTCCTTCATCTCGTCGTCCGCACTGAAAAGCCCGTCGTGGTCGTCGCATCCCAGCGAAAGCACGACGAAGTCGGCAACGACGGCGATCGCAACATGCTCGACGCGATTCGCTTGACGCTTTGCCCGGAAGCCCGCGGCAAGGGCGTCTTGGTCACGCTGCATGAAGAAATCCATTCGGCGCGCGAAGTCACTAAGACCAATCAGCGCCCGGGCGGCTTTCGTTCTCTCGGACGAGGGATCCTCGGACACATCGAGGACGATCAAGTCAGTTTCTTTTATGCGCCGACCCGTCGCCACACGCTCCGCTCGGAGTTCGACATGCGCGAAATTCGCGAGATGCCACGGGTCGATGTGATCGCGGCTTACGTCGGCGGCGACGACGCTGCTGCACAAGCCTGCGTTGCCGCAGGCGCCCAAGGGCTGGTGATCAGCGGCTACGCCTACAACGGCCGCCCGTCGGCGGATCAGCTTGCGGGAATAAAAAAAATCGCCGCATCGGGAATTCCCGTCGTTCTCTCCAACCGCGGCGGCCAAGGACGGATTCCGGTCGACTGGAACGATCCCTTTATTCAGGGCGATAGTCTAGTGCCGCACAAAGCGCGCATTCTGCTCATGTTGGGTTTGACAAAAACCAAGGACCCGCGCGAGCTGCAAAGGATGTTTAACGAATATTGATGTTTGCTGCATAGCAGCGATTTTGTAGTCGCCGCCAATGATCACCCGCCTCGTCATTCAAAGAAGAGAGCCCTTCGCAAAAGGCCATGAATTTCCCATCACTGGCGCCTACGAAAAACTCGTCGGCAAAGTTTACGGCGAGGTCGATCCGAAAAACCGTCTGAACAAGGTGATCGTCAATCTCGACAAAGCACCGCGCAATCGGCGTGGCCGCGTAGAGTACTCAAGTGACATTTTCATTTTGAAGCCGCTAGACATGGCGCGCGGCAGCGGCAAAATCTTTTTCGACGCCCCTAACCGCGGCAGCAAGCGCATCTTGAGTTTCCTCAACGATGCGCCGGCGACCAACGATCCAACGACGCTGGAGCATGCCGGCAACGGCTTTCTCATGCGTGAGGGTTACACCATCGTCTGGTGCGGCTGGCAGGCTGATCTGATGTCGATCAAAGACTGGCTGGTTCTGAACGTGCCGGTGGCAACGAACAAAGACAAGCCAATCATCAGCAGAGTGCGCACAGAGATCGTCGTCGACGAAAAAGGCGTCAGGTCACAGCCGCTCAGCGCCGATGAGCGGGTGAAAAGTTATCAAGCCGCGGCGCGCGATAAGTCCCAAGCTTCGCTCACCGTCCGCGAAAAATCCTACGGCCGAAGAATTCCCGTGCCGCCGTCGGAATGGGAATTCGCCGCCTGTGTAAAAGATCCGCGCACCGGCAAAGAAACGATCAAGCCGAGTGCCAAGGACCTCTACCTGCGCTCCGGCTTCAAACCGGGACACATTTACGAGTTCATCTACCCGGCGAAAAATCCGCTCGTCTTGGGTCTGGGCTTCGCCGTCGTGCGCGATTTAGTTTCCTTTCTGCGCTACGGTGTCAAAGACCACGCCGGTCGACTGAATCCACTGGCGTCCGGTAAAAGCATAGGAATCAGCTACGCCTACGCTTGGGGCCGCTCGCAGAGCGGTAGATTTCTCAGAGACTTTGTCTATCACGGCTTCAATGAAGACGAGTCGCACCGAAAAGTTTTCGACGCCATCGCGCCGCATGTGGCGGGTGGTGGCCGGTTGTATCTCAATTACGAGTTCGCCCGTCCGGTGACTTCTTCGCAGCAGCACACTAACCAACTCGATCCCGAGCTCTTCCCGCATGCCTATAACATGATCAAAGACGCGCAGACCGGACGGCGCGATGGAATTCTCAAGCGACCGAAGACCGATCCGCTGGTTTTCCACACCCAGACTTCAACCGAATACTGGCAAAAGCGCGGCTGTCTGGCGCATACCGACGGCAAAGGAAAAGATTTAGAAATTCCAGACACCGTGCGCATCTACGTAATCGCCAGCGCGCAGCATAATAGTCCTTTTGGCTCGGAGCCGGTGAAAGACGGTACCCAGCAGCGAGTCAATCCGTTGCCGGCGGGAGACGCTCTGCGGGCGTTGATGGTCGCGATGGATCTGTGGGCAACCAAAGAGATAGCGCCGCCGCCGAGTCAGCATTCGCAAGTCCGAAACGGCACTCTGGTGCGGCACGAACACAACGGCAAGGGGTTTGCAAAAATTCCCGGAGTCCGTTTTGCAGGTCTGCACAACCGCCAACTCTTTCTCGATTACGGGCCGAACATCTTGCACGGTAAGATGAGCATCCATCCGCCGCGACCGATTAAGAAAAACGCTTATGAAATTCTCGTTCCGAAGGTTGATCGGGATGGAAACGACGTCGCGGGGATTCGGCTGCCTCAAGTGGAAGCGCCAATCGGCACTTACACCGGCTGGAACTTACGGCCGCGCGGATTGGCCGAAGGCGAACTCGCGGGTTTGCTCGGCTCGTTTGTTCCATTCGCCAGGACCAAAGCGGCGCGGCGCAAGACTGGCGATCCACGCTTGTCGCTTGAAGAACGTTACATCGATCGAGACGATTACGTCCGGCAAATCAACCGCGCTGCGCGGCTCCTCGTTGACCAACGCTTCCTATTACCCGAAGACGCCGACCGAATGATCAAGGAAGCGAAGAAACGACGTATCCGCTAAATGAAGAGACACATTCGTTGGAGGTTTCCATGCTTTACGCCGCACTCGTTCTGTTCGTCCTATGCCCCACCCTTTCTTTGGCCGAGATCACCAAAATCGTCATCGACAAACGTGAGCCATTCGCCGCCGGACATGAATTCGGCGTCACCGGCGCCTACGAGAAACTGATCGGCAAAGCCTACGGCGAAGTCGATCCCAAAAAACACCACAACAAAAACATCGTAAATCTGCGAAAGGCGCCGCTGAACGAGCGAAGCCGCGTCGAATACTCGATGGATATCTTAATCCTCAAGCCGGTTGACATGAAACGCGGCAACCAGACGATATTTTACGATGTCGTCAATCGCGGCAATCAAGCTTTACGTGTCAACTTCGGCGCCGAACGGAGCAACAATCCAACGACACTCGCTCACGCCGGCGACGGCTTCATGATGCGCCAAGGTTATACGCTGATCTGGAGCGGGTGGCAGGGCGACGTTCTTTCCGGCGCAGGCCGTCTCACGACCAGCTTTCCGGTGGCGAAAAATCCTGACGGCAGCGCGATCACGCGCGCGATCACCACTGAATTTGTTTTTCAGAAAACAACTTTTTCCATACCTCTGAGTTTCGATCGCGAATCCCTCGACGTTAAGCCATACCCGCCCGTGGAAGAAGGCATGGCCAAAGCGCGGCTTTACCGGCGCGCTGGCACCCACGCGCAGCGCGAGCTCATCCCCGGCGATCAGTGGTCGTTCGGACGTTGTACCGACGGGAAGACTAAGACTGCGAGCAACACCGATATCTGCCTGCCCGCCGGCTTCTCGCCAAATTTTGTTTATGAATTGACCTACGAAGCACGCGATCCCGTGGTCATGGGGTTGGGCTTTGCCGCCACGCGCGATCTCATTTCATTTCTGCGCTACAACTCCACGGACGGCAATCCGCTGCTCGATAAAGAAGTGAAAACGCCCCGTTGGGCCATCGGCTTCGGCTCATCTCAGAGCGGGCGGTTTCTCAAAGATCTCATCTATCAAGGTTTTAATCAGGACGAAGCGGGCCGGATCGTCTTCGACGGCGCGATCCCGCACATCTCGGCATCACGCCGGACTTTCACGAATTACGAATTTGCCATGCCGGGGCGCTTCGCCACCGCGCTGGAAGGTCATTTCACTCCCGGCGACGAATTTCCATTTACCTACGAAAGTTTGACCGATCCGATTACGAAAAAGACCGATGGCTGGCTGGTGCGCTGCCGGCAACAGAAAGCATGTCCCAAGATCATGCATTGGGACTCGGGAACGGAATCGTGGCAGGGAAGAAATTCGCTCGTCATTGGCGACCCGCTCGGGAAAAAAGACGTGCCGGTTCCCGATAATGTGCGCTTATATTATTTCGCTAGCACGCAGCACGGCCCCACGGATAAGCCCGCGCGCGGCATCTGCCAGCAGCTCACCAACCCGCTTTCCTACATGGAAACTCAACGGGCGCTGATCGTGGCGTTCCAGGCATGGGTCACTCAAGGAATCTTGCCGCCGCCCAGCCGATACCCGCGAATTTCCGATGGCACGTTCGTATCCGCGGCACAAACCTCTCAAGGATTTCCTGCTATTCCGGGCGTTCGTTACAAAGGCGAAGCCAATGATCTGTCGCTCAATGATACGCACCATCAGCCGCCGCGCCATGTCAACGGCAAGACCTATCCGGTGCTGGTTCCCAAGGTGGACCGTGACGGCAATGAAATTGCCGGCGTCCGCGCCGTCGCTCTCCAAGTGCCGCTGGCAACCCATGCCGGGTGGAATCTGCGCGCCAAAGGTTTTATCGAAGACGAGCTCTGCTATCTGAACGGCATGTACGTTCCATTCGCCAAGACCAAAGAAGAGCGCGAGAAAGCCGGCGACCCGCGTCTATCCATCGAAGAACGCTACAAGGACCAGGCGGATTATGTGCGGCGCGTCAGCCACGCGGCGCGAACCTTGGTGGACGAAAGATTGCTGCTTCCAGAAGACGCGGAGCGATTGATTGCTGATGCGGCGAAGAGCAAAATCTTTGCGGAGAAAAATTCCTAGCAGTGACGCCGGGTGCTATTGGCGGGACTTGTTCACGGCATTGTGCCCGCGCCTTGCGTCTATTTTTGCTCATACAACTTCCTGATAAACCCGCTCTTGTCCAACTCCGCAATGAAGCTGGGATCGACGAATTCTTCGGGCTTGTGATTGCGGATATCTGGCCGCGTTTGTGCCACGTAGTCGTAGGTTGGTTCCAATCCCTTGGTGATCGGATACGGCGCTGCGATGAAATCCTGCTTGAAAATATTGTATGAGCCTTCTAGAAACTCCGGGTCGGTCGTTCTTACGTACTTCGTCAAGACTTTCAAGCTGAACTCCTTGTTCTGTTTGTGAAACGCGATACCTTCGACGTGGGAACGCACAAAGCGCATCACGGTGTCGCGATCCTCGCGAATGGTCTTGCGCCGAGTGACGACAGACGTGGTCGGAAAGGTGATTTCCTTTCTGGCGTCGATCAGCACGCGGTATCCCTTGCGCTCGGCCTGCACGTCGGCAGGATAGGCGACGTCGGCGCCGTCGATGGCGCCCGTGAGCAACGCCTGCAGACGCTCAGCGTTCGTCCCGATGGAGAGCCAGGTAATTTCGCGGTCTGGATTGACACCGTATTTGCGCAGTGCGTAGCGAAACAGAAAATCGCCGAGCGAGCCGATGCTCGAAGTTGCAATCTTCTTGCCGCGCAAATCTTCCGGCTTCTTGATCTCCGGCTTTACCATCAATTTGCTGCTCGCCACGGCGATGGTGTGGGCAACATTGACCAAGTCCGCGCCGTTCAGGTCCGCCAACATTACTTGCGGCAGCGCCACCGGCGCGGCCAAAAGGCTGCCGCCCAACAGAGCCTGTGAACTCTGGCCCGATCCGCGGAGCAAAACGATTTCGACATCGAGGCCGTTTTTCTCGTAGATCCTAGCTTCCTTAGCCAACCAAGGAATCCACATTGCCGCCGACAACGCAGTCATCCCCCAATTAATTTTCCTGAGAGCTTTGTCTTGAGCGAAGCTGTTGTTGCCCGAACAAAACAATAAACAAACGAAAGATACAGCAACGACGTAGGTGCATCGCAGTCTTTCCTTATTCGCCTCACTCGTCACGCCTAACTCCTTACGGCTTTTCCTCATTTCTGTTCGTACAGCTTCTTGATAAACCCGCTCTTATCCAACTCGGTAATGAAACTCGGGTCGACGAACTCCTCCGGTTTGCGATTGCGGATTTCCGGCCTTGATTGCGCGACGTACTCGTAGGTCGCTTCCAGCCCTTTGGTGATTGGATACGGCACCGAGATGAAATCCTGCAAGATCCGAAATCCCTTGCGCTCTCCCTGCAGGTCGTAGGGGTATGACGCCTCGGTGGCATCCACTACTCCCGAGAATAACGCTTGTAACCGTTCCGGCGGGGCACCCATCGAAAGCCAGGTGATTTCCCGGTTCGGATCCACGCCGTGTTTGCGCAGGATATATTTGAAAAGAAAATCCCCCAGCGAGCCCAGGCTTGAAGTCGCAATCCGCTTACCGCGAAGGTCTTCAACTCTCTTAATCTCCGGCTTGACCAGCATCTTGGTCTGAACTCCGGGAACAGTATGAGCCACGTTGATCAGATCAGCGCCGCTCAAATCCGCGAGCATTACCGTCGGCAGCGCAACCGGCGAGGCGAAAATGCTGCCGCCGAGGAGCGCCGCCGAAGTTTGGCCAGAGCCGCGCAGTAGGATCAATTGAACATCGAGCCCGTGTTTCTCGTAGAGCTTGGCTTCCTTGGCGATCCAGGGAATCCAATTTCCGCCGGAGAGAGAAGTTACGCCCCAGTTAATTTTCTTGAGAGGTTTGTCCTGAGCAGAAAGTCGCTCCGGAACAGCGAGAGCGAAAATGGCTAGGGAAAAACAAATTGTTTGCGCGATCGGTATCATGATGATTTTCCTCCTCATGCCGCGCGCCTGTTGCCTCACGCCTGATGCTATTTTTGGCCGTAGAGCTTCTTGATAAACCCGCTTTTGTCCAGCTCGGCGATGAAGCTTGAGTCCATGAACTCCTCGGGCTTGCGGCCCCGGATTTCCGGTCTTGTTCCCGCGACGTACTCGTAAGTGGCCTCCAGCCCGTGCATGATCGGATAGGGCACGGATATGAAGTCCTCCTTGTAAATTTCGTACGAACCTTCCAAGAGGTCGCGGTCGGTGATTTTCAGATACTTGCTCAGGACTTTCAAGCTGAAGTCTTTGTGGGCCTTGAAATAGGCGATGCCCTCGACATGGGATCTGACCATCCGCATCACCGTGTCGCGATCGTCTTGGATGTTCTTGCGACGCGTGACCACGGACATG